>OJQM01000870.1_pt1 | contig 14336 bp, 10 predicted proteins | sample 1598751 | NCBI WGS metagenome assembly OJQM01 (sample SAMN03922455, study PRJEB24848) | human gut metagenome | isolation source: stool sample | host: Homo sapiens | place: Germany | collected 2009-11 | reverse complement strand
CGTTGAAAAAATCCATAAAGCCCTTTGTCATACAGGCGCGAAGCCCATTCACATTCCATGAAATCAATTTCATACCTTTTCTCCGTTTCTATTACAACTATGCTCAGCCGCCCAACTGCTTACGCATCCGGCGCCACGAAATACAGCTTCTCCACCTCTTCTATGCCAGCCTTCGCTGCGGTTGCCTCTATAATTTCTTTTTTCAATCCGGGCACACACTCTGCCGCAAGCAGCACCGTCAGCTCCACCTGATCCGTGTAAACCGTGTCCTCCGCTTCCAGACCGTTTTGGCGCAGGATGTACTGAATCCTTCCGATTCCATTATAGTCTGTGCAGATTTTTAAACGGACGCCGTAACGCATCGTCCCGATTTTGGACGCGGCAATTCCTTCTTTTACTGCGCTAGAATAGGCACGCACCAGTCCGCCGGTGCCCAGCAGCACGCCGCCGAAATATCGTGTCACAACGACTGCGACGTTTCTTACACCCTCGCCTAAAAGCACCTCCAGCATCGGACGTCCCGCCGTCCCGGAGGGCTCGCCATCGTCGCTGCAGCGCGTCAGCTCCGCTTTCGTGCCGATGACAAACGCCGAGCAATTATGCCGGGCGTCCCAGTATTTTTTCTTCATCTCATCAATAAACGCAACCGCCTCTGCTTCGGATTCGACCGGACGGACGTTTGCGATAAAGCGCGATTTTTTTTCCACCAGCTCTGCCTGACCGCCCTCCAGCACCATCCGGTAAGGCTCCCTGACCGTTTCTTTTTCTTCCATAAAAATTCTCCATTCTACAGCTGCACCGCGGTTTCTCATCTGTCCGCTGACAGGCGTTTCCCGCTTCCCAACCAGTATAACAGCATTTCTTTTTGTGAACAATATCTTAATATGGCAGAAAAACCTTTATTTACCTGCCCGATTTTGCTATAATCAGGGGAGGTAATGTCCAAAACCAAGGAGGTTTCATTGCATGAATTATGGCAAAAAGAGTGTAAAACAGAAAAAGAAAGCACTCCAGTCCACATCTTCGAAGCTCGGACGCAAATGCCTGCTCACCTTTTCCAAGGTGCTGCTTTTATGCGTCATTGCAATCGGGATTATCGGCATCTGCGCCGGACTGGGGGTTTTCAAGGGGATTATAGATTCTGCACCTACCATCACACTGGAGGATGCAACTCCCACCCGATACTCTTCCTTTATTTATGACAGCAAGGGAAACCAGATGGCGAAGCTGATCGCCGAGGACTCCAACCGTGTCCCCGTTACGATGGATCAGATTCCCACCGATCTGGCAAACGCCTTTGTCGCCATCGAGGATGAGCGTTTTTACCAGCACAACGGTATCGACATCATGGGGATTCTCCGTGCCGGCGTAACCGCCGTAAAGACCGGCTTCAAACGGCAGGAGGGTGCCAGCACCATCACCCAGCAGCTGATCAAAAATACCGTTCTGACGACCTGGACTCAGGAAAAGACGCTGGGCGAACGAATCAAGCGAAAAGTCCAGGAGCAGTATCTTGCGATTCAGCTGGAAAAGGATACTAACGACAAATCCAAGATCCTGGAACAATACATGAACACGATCAACCTGGGCCAGAACACGCTGGGCGTACAGGCTGCCTCCAAGCGTTATTTCAACAAAAACGTCTGGGAGTTAAGCCTTTCCGAATGCGCGACCATCGCCGGAATCACCCAGAACCCGTCCAAGTATAATCCACTGACCCATCCTGACAAAAACCAGGATCGCCGCGAAAAGGTGCTGACCAACATGCTGGAACAGGGCTATATCACCCAGGCGCAGTACGACGAGGCGGAAGCGGATACTGACAGCTTATACCGCAGAATCCAGACCGCCAACCTCGAAGTCGGCGGAGATTCTTCCGTAGACTCTTACTATGCGGATGCAGTCAAGGAAGCCGTAACCGAAGACCTGATCGCAGCCGGCTATACCGAAACCCAGGCTTACGTCATGGTTTATTCCGGCGGTCTGAGCATTTTCTCCGCCATGGATCCCGATATTCAGGCGATCTGTGACTCCGTTGCTTCTGACGAATCCCTCTATCCGGACGGCACGCGCTGGCTGTTAAGCTACCAGCTGACCTACCGCGATCCTGATTCTGAGGAGGAAGGCGGCATCGTCAACATCAGCTCGGAAAAGTACAAATCCTATTATCAGGAAAACGGCGACAAAAACTTCAACCTCCTGTACAGCTCTCAGGAAGAGGCGAATGAAGCGATCGAGGCCTATAAGGCTGCTACGATTCCCGACAGTGCGGAAATTATCGGCGAATCCATTACCCTGACGCCCCAGCCCCAGATTTCCTTAACGATCGAGGATCAGTCCACGGGCTATGTCGTTGCCATGATCGGCGGCCGCGGCACCAAGGAAGGAAACCTGACCCTGAACCGCTCCACCGATGCGGTTCGTCAGCCGGGTTCCACCTTTAAGATCGTCTCCACCTATGCGCCCGCGCTGGACAGCGCCGGTATGACCCTCGCGGATGTCGAAGTCGACGGTCCCTTCAACTATGACAATGGCAGACCGGTATCCAACTGGTATTCCAGCGGCTACCGCGGCATCTGTTCCCTGCGGGATGGTATCCGGGACTCCTTAAATATCGTTACAGTAAAGGTCCTGACGCAAATCACCCCCCGTCTGGGCTATGAATATTTACAGAAATTCGGCTTTACCACACTGGTAGACGGCGTAGAGAAAAACGGCAAGATTTTCTCCGACGTCCAGCAGGCCCTCGCCCTTGGCGGTATCACATACGGTGTGAAAAACATCGAATTAAACGCCTCTTATGCCACCATCGCAAACGGCGGGCAGTATATCAGACCCAAGCTGTATACGATTGTAAAAGATCACGACGGCAACGTTATTTTGGATAACACCAGCACCGAGGGTACGCAGGTCATCAAGCCCTCCACCGCATTCCTCTTAACGAGCGCAATGCAGGATGTTGTCACCTCCGGTACCGGTACTGCTGTCAACTTCGGCGGCATGTCCATCGCCGGTAAAACCGGTACGACGTCCGATTATAACGATATCTGGTTCTCCGGCTACACACCGTACTACACCTGTACGACCTGGACAGGTTATGACAACAACACAAAGCTGCGCAAGGGCGAAGAACGAAGCCTTGCAAAGAAGCTCTGGAAAGCAGTCATGAGCCAGGTGCACGAAGGTCTGGAAAACAAATCCTTCTCTCAGCCTGCCGATATCGTCGCACAGACTGTCTGCGCAAAGTCCGGCAAGCTGCCCACCGCACTCTGCGGTGAAACCTTAAAGACCGAATATTTTGCTGTAGATACGGTTCCGACAGAAACCTGTGACGTACACTATCAGGGTAGTGTCTGTGCCTACAGCGGTCTGCCCGCAGCAGATGCCTGCCCCTTTGCAACGGAGGGTACTCTGGAAATGCTTCCGGAAAACGAACGTATCCTGACCGGTCAGGTGACCTCTGAGGATTCCCAGAAGGTCTGCGAGCACAGCTCCGTCTTCATGGCAACACCCGGTGCAGATCAGATCATCGAGCAGGAACGGCTCGAGCTTCAGCTGCGCACCAATTCTGCACAGTATGAATCCCTGCTTTTGAACCTGCAGCAGCAGCTCCAGACCGCAGTAGAGGATAAAGCGATTGCAGATCAGGAACTTGCAGCGGCTGCCGATGACAATGCAAAAGCGGCTGCACAGAGTGCTTCCGATGAGGCACAGCGCCGCATCGACAGCCTCAACGCACAGATCAATCAGTTAAATGCCGCACAAACCTCTGTCCAGACACAGTCTGCCGCAGCTGCACCGTCTTCCGACGGCAGCGCAGCCGACAATGTCCCTGTCGATGATGGAAATGCAAACTAACGCGCTTACAGCGCATACCTGAAAAGAACAAAGAAATAACAGTTCCGCAGGTCAGAGCAGTAAATATGCAGACCTGCGGAACTGTTACAAAAAGAATTACAATATTGCTTTCAAAAGGGGACTGATGCCCAGCGTCAATCCCCTTTTCTTTTTCCAGAAAAATCTTCCAGCTTTCCTGACATGGTTTCAACAGGAGCTCTTTACTTCACAACACCCTTTTTCAAAATAATGTTGGCATACTGAGCTTTTTCTCCGGTTGCTACCACGCAGTACGCCTTTTTGGCGCGCTCGTAATAGGCAAACCGCTCGATCTTATGCACCTCTGTGTCCGGCTCATAATAGTTCAGGAGCGCCTTATAAGCCTCCCAGATCACCGGTACAACCGTATCTCCCGGCACGACCTCCATCAGGACGAAATGCTCGGGATCGTACTGATCCAGCGGAAACAACGGCAAAATCGCCGCCAAAAGCTCTGCCGTACCGATTCCATCCGCCCGGATCACCCGTTGTCCGATGCTGCTGGACGGAAAGTTCGCATCCGCCAGCACGATCTCGTCTCCGTGTCCCATTTCATCAAGAACTTTTAACAGCTCCGGTGAAATCAGTGGTGAAATTCCCTTCAACATATCGAATATCCCCTTAAACTTATTCTGCAGCAGCGCGCCTGCCACGCCGTATTTTCGCCGCGCGCGCTGTCATCCCACCAGGCTGCAGCGCCATACCTCCACGCCGCTGTCCTGGAATACCTCTCTCAGACGCTTCTGCACCTGTTCCACAGTCACGCCTTTTTTCAGGATAACCTGTAAAAAGCCTCCGCCGCCTGCACCGCAGATCATCTTTCCGTCGATCAGATCCTCCACGGAGCTAAAGATCATATCAATACAGGTATTGGTGCAGCCGCCATCCAGCCGCTTAGAAAGCTCCCAGTGCTGGTTCAGGAGCTGTGCAAAGCCGTCCACATTTCCCTTTTCCAGCTCAAAGCGCATCAAAACCGCTATCCGCTGGATCTCATAAAGCACCTCCACCGTATCCGGGTTACCGCTCACATAGCGGCTTACAATATCGCGCAGCAGGTTTCTTGCAAGCCTGCGCTGTCCGGAATAAATCAGGCAGAATCGTTCGTTTAACTCCTGCAGTGTCTCTGTGCTGATGCTGCAGGGACTGCAGCCGATTTCCTGTACAATCGCCGCATCACTGGTCACCATTTTGATTCCGGGCGCAAGTCCGCCCACCTGATCCTGCCAGCCGCCGCCCGTGGACATAATCTGCTCCATACACAGAACCCGGTTGTACAGCTCCTCCTGAGACAGCTCCTTTCCGAGCATCCGGTAAATCGCCTTGACACATGCGCCCGCAAGAATCGAGGATGTACCGAGGCCGCTGCCTCTCGGGATATGAATCACCTGTGTGGACAAATAGAGCCCGCTGCCGAGATTTTTTGTCACCTCTTCGACAGAAATCTGCTCCCGGTACGGAATGATGCCGCAGGCGATCAGCGCCGCCTTATGCAGGGCAAAGGGATCGTAAGGATTGCTGGAATCCTGCAGCTGACTGATTTCAGAAAATGCCTGCTCTGCGCCGCTGTCCGCGCTGGCCAGCACGATCTGATTGCCCGGAATCTTTTTCACAACTGCCTCGACAGGATTTTGTCCGTCCAGCTTCACCGCCGCATTCAGCACCGTTCCGCCGTGCTCCATGCAATATGGAGGCGTATCGCTCCAGCCGCCGCCCCAGTTGACGCGCACGGGCAGGCGTACCACTACTTCCTCCTGCTCCATTTTTGCCGTCGGATCGTAGGAAAGCCCTGCCACCGCCCCGACAAGAATCGCGTTTCGGATCGTATCCAGGCACAGGTCAAGATACTTATCCTGCTTCGTCAGACAGGATAGCGCATAATAAATCCGGATTTTCCGGGAAAATTCAAACAGCTCCTGTTCGTCCAGCTTTTCCGCCAGACCGCAAAGCTGCCGGATTACGCGCCCATTGATCTCTCCGTTGAACACCTTCACCGCCTCATGGAGGTTATCCTTTTTGTCGATGGCCTCCAGCAGGGATTCGATTTTCACCTTATCCTCCAGCTTATCCTGCCAGGGCAGAATCGCCGTCACATCCGCCTGGTTGAAGCTGTCCTTTAAAGAAATCCCGTCTTTCAGTGTTGGAAAACCGTCTTCATATGCACGCAGTGTCGCAGATACTGCTTCCTGAATCGTATTTCGGATCGGATAAACCGCCGCCGTCCACAACGGTTCGTCGATCTTTTTTCCAAATAATGCCGCTTCCTTCGGATTGTCGCAAACACCGTACATCCGGACAACAAACCTGCCATCCTGCAGCTTTAAACCGTGCAGTACCGTGTCCGCCGGAACCCTCTGTCCGTCCAGCGTCACGCCGGAGATCACGCAGCGCTCCCCGACAACCGTACCATGATGCAAATAGCTGTCCTCGATATAGCTTCCCGCGCCAACGTCTGCACGCAGACTGATATAGCTGTTTCCAGCCCCATAGCTTTTTTCCTGACTGTTGGTGTTGATCCGCGCCTGCCAGCCCAGATGCGTAAATTGCTCCATTCCCTCCGTCATCAGATGCAGCAGCTCCCGGGTCGTCCCAAAATGGATAAATGCCGCCGGTGACATCCGGATCAGCTTCATCTGATAAGGATGCAGCGCCGCCCAGATTTTTTCCCGGCAGGCTCTCAGCTCCGGTGTAAACTCACCCTCGGGCGTCTCTTGATAATACTGCTCCAGGGTGGAATCAGACGCCAGTGGATACAGAAAGTCCGCATAAAACGAAAGCCGCGCCTGTTCGTTGACACAGGCGGCAAACTTTTCCTCTGTATCGATCAGACTGTAAAGGGAATTGAGCAGGTCTACGCTCATCATAACCGCGCCGGTGTCAATATCCACATACCCGTGCTCGTCCACCGCACCCATTTCGTGCAGCTGCTCTACGGTCTTTTTATGTAAAAATCCGCCGGCATTTCCTTCCCTGTCCCGTCTGTATACACCGTGGTTTTTGCCGATTTCTGCAGGCTCCTTGATCGACAGCGCCGCAGCGCCTTTTCCGTAAAAATCGATCTGCAGCGGGTTAAACAGCAGCAGCACATCCCCGGAGCAGACAAGCATTCCGGCGTTCATCCGCGCCGCAACACCGCACATGGCAATCATAAATTCGTCGAACAGCGTCGATCTGCGGCCGTTTGGAAGAATCCGCGGCACGGGGGAAAAGAGCTTGCCGCAGGCGGAATACTGGGGCACGCGCTTACTGTCCCCGCCGGAATGGATGACCAGAATACGTTTGCCGTCAAAGGCGTGGCAAGCTGCTTCGCCGGGCTGCGCAGACACGAACTGCCTGCTCTCTGCTGCGCCGTCACCCTGCACTGCGCCATGCGGCACAGCAGCGAGACTCTGCTTACCTGCCGCATGCTCCCGGATATACCGCAGCACATTTAAAGTCGCGCCGCCGCTTCCGACACGCTTGCCGTCCGGATCAGGCAGCACCGCATAGTGTGTCTTTTCCGGGAGCATCTGATGCTTTAAGCGGTAGGAAATCTGCGCACGATATGCCTGAGCCTGAGCCTCGTTCGAAGCCGTCAGCACCACATAATCCCACAACGGCAGGTTCGGGTTGTGCAGAATTTCCTCATACTGTTTCGTACAGTCCCGATAAGACTGCTGTAAAAATAACGTCTGATAAGACAATCAAACACACATCCTCTCTTGTATTTCATGGCTGCAGATACCAAAATCCAGCTTCTTCTGCAGACCTCTCACTACTGGTAGGATAGCATATTCCGGGCGCTATTTCCACTGAAAAACGGCAATTCCGACAGCCGCTACAGCAAGTCCGATCGCTTTTCTCCACTCCCACGCTGCTTTTTCAACGCCGAACAGCCCAAACAGCTCCACAAGATATGCCGCCGCGATCTGCGCCACCACGATAAACAGAACCGCCCTTGCAGGTCCAAGCATCGCCATTGCCTTAATCACTGTCCAGGTAATCCCGGCGCCGAGTACACCGCCAAGCAGCAGATACTTCGGCTCGCTCCGAAACACGGCAAACAGATTCGACCGGTCCGCTGCAAGCCAAACTGCCAGGCACGACAGCAGCGCCGTCGCCTGCACAAACACATTCGCAGACCAGATGCTCGATGCTTTCGTGACCTGTGTATTGAAAATGCCCTGCACGCTCATCAGAACCCCGGATAAAACTGCAATCAAAAATCCAACCATCCTGCAAGCCTCCTTCTTCCGTCCGCCCTGACAGCGTCCGGTATGAAATACAGTATGCGTTATGGTTGGATTTTTATACACGTTCTTACTCTTCTTCGCCCTCGGCGTAATCGATTTGAGTCTCCGTAGGCACTTCGATATATTCTTCTTCCACGTACTGCGTGCCGGTTACCTGTGTCATGATTTTTTCCGAAAGGTCTTTTAAAACGTCCGAAACGTTTTCTCCCTCCCAGATTTTCGTCTCCGCGATCTCCATCTGTACCCAGAAGTTCGCAGTCGCCATCAGCTTCGGCACCGGAACCGTCTGGCTGTATTCCTGCCAGAACGCTGCCATCTCCTCCGTCTGCTGCGCTGCGCTCTTTTTGGCAGGCACAAGGGTACTGCGGTCAAACAGCTTATCCGCGCTGTCCGTGCAAAGCCATGCTGCGAAATTATCCGCCTCGTCCTGATGCTTGCCGTAGCCGTTTACAACAACGCTTCCGGTCACGGAAATACCGCGGGAGCAAACCGTTTCACTGATATCCGGCAGGGACGCTGCGCCGTATTCCCACGCAAAGCTTCCGTCTGCCTTCGCCTGCGCAACCCGATCCAGAATATCGGTGGTCGCAATCGTATAAACCAGCTTTCCATCCAGAAAATCCTGCACAACCTGGTCATAGCTCGAAGTCGCCGCATCGATCGAGAAAAACTGACTCAGCTTCTGGTACGCCGCAAGCCCGTAAACCGCATCCTGATTATAGATGTTGATCCGGGACGAATCATCCCCGCAGCTTCCGCCAACGGTGATATAATTTCCTGCAAAGAAATAATTATAGAAAAAATCAGATACATCCCATCGGAAAACCGATTCTACCGTTTCCGGCGCGTTGTACTCATCCGCAAAATTCCGGATATCATCAATCGTTTTCGGAATCAGGGACACCTCGTCCGTTTCCAGCTCTGCCGCCGCCTGCTCCAGATACGTCTGGTTGTATACAAGAGCGCTGGTTTCAAAATACAGCGGATAAGCAACCGCATGTCCCTGATAGGTCACGGCGTCCAGTGCAGTCTGCGGGAAATTTTCGGTATTCAGGACAGTATTCTGATCCTTCACATTTACCGCCAGACCGGCAAGGTAGGCTTTTTCCAGTCCGTCATTGCTGATCAGGTAAACATCCGGCATGGATTCCTCTACCAGGGAAGCGTCGTTTACCGCCTCGAGATATTCCAGACCGCTTTTCAAAACCGGGACAACACGCACGCCGGTCTCATTCTGATATTCAAGCGCCATGGCGGAAAGATAATCCTCCAGTTTTTCCTCGGTATACCACACCGTCAGCGTCGGTTTGGACGACAGAATACCGTCCGCAGAAACGCCTGCCTTATCCAGGGCAGAAACGCCCGCATAAATCAAAGCCCCCGCAGCACAGACACCGCAGACCGCCCCGATCAGTTTTGGGTAAAAAGACATATTCCTCTCCATTTCTTTCTTTTTTGCCGCGCTGCCGTTTCCCGGCAGCTACGCGTTTTGCTCCTGAAACGTTTTCAGGCACGAATCCAGAATTTCGATCATTTCATCCACATCTGCGTCGGTGATGACAAGAGGCGGAACGAAGCGGATAATATTAGTTCCCGCATTGATCAGAATCAGACCGTTTTCCAGCGCTGCGTTGATCAGCGGCGCAACCGGACGGTCAAAGACAAGTCCCTGCATCAGTCCCATGCCTCTTCTGTCCGTGATAAAATCATATTTTGCTGCCAGGCTGTCCAGCTTTTCTTCCAGATAAGCTGACACCTCCTGCACATGCTCCAGAATATTGTTTTCTTCAAACAGCTCCAGCACCTTTGCCACAGCTGCACATGCCAGCGGATTGCCGCCGTAGGTCGTACCATGGTCGCCTGCCGTAAGCGAATGCTGTCCGACCTTTTCCGTCATTAAAAATGCACCCACCGGAACACCGCAGCCAAGGGCTTTTGCCGTCGTCATGATATCCGGCTTTACGCCGTATTTCTGCCACGCATACCAATAGCCGGTCCGTCCCATGCCGCACTGGATTTCATCCAGAATCAGCAGGATACCCTTTTCATCGCACAGCGCGCGCACTTTTTTCAGGAAGTCCTCCTGTACCGGATAAATTCCGCCTTCTCCCTGCACGGTTTCCAGCAAAATTGCGCACGTCTTGTCATTTACACATGCCAGCACGCTGTCAAAATCGTTGAGATCGGCAAACCGGATGTTGCCGATTCCGGGCTCAAATGCCTCTCTATAATGCGGATTGCCGGTTACCGACAGTGCTCCCATCGTCCGACCGTGGAACGAATGGTTCATGGCAATGATCTCATGATCCGTCGTGCCGTCTTTTAAATAAGCATATTTCCGCGCCGCCTTGATCGCGCCCTCGATCGCTTCCGCACCGCTGTTGGTGAAGAACACGCGGTCCATCCGGGAAACCTTTTTCAGATGTCTTGCCGCTTCCACCGCAGGAACATTGTAATAATAATTCGATGTGTGGATGACCTTGTCGATCTGCGCCTTCAGCGCATCATTGTACCCGGCATTATGATAGCCGAGGGCAAATACCGCAATACCAGCCACAAAATCCAAATACCGTTTTCCTTCTATATCATATAAAGATACGCCGTCGCCGCGATCCAGAACGACCTGATACCGATTATAGGTATGCAGAAGATCCTGCTCGGCTTCGTCGATATACTGCTGCATCAATTCACCCATGTTTCCTCCATTCTGCAGGCACTTTGTGCCGAAGGTGCTTTGCACTGCTTTAAACCTGCTCATCGTCTCCGACAATCGCCGTTCCGATCCCATGATCTGTAAAGATTTCCAAAAGCAGACAGTGGGGGATTCTGCCGTCCAGGATATGTACCCGGTTGACGCCGCCTTTAACCGCCGCCGTACAGTTGTTTAACTTCGGCAGCATGCCGCCGCCGATCTCGCCGCTGCTGACAAGCGCTTCCGCGTCACTTGCTGTAATGCGGGAGATGAAAGAGGATTTATCAGAAAAGTCTTTGTACAGACCTTCCACATCCGTCAGGAACACGAGCTTGTCCGCGCCGACCGCCCTTGCGATCGCGCACGCTGCGTCGTCTGCATTGATATTATAGGTCTCGCAATTTTCATCCATGCCCACCGGAGCTACGATCGGAAGGTAATCGCAGTCGATCAGATCATATAAAATCTTGGGATTTACTTTGGTCACATCGCCGACAAAGCCGATATCCTTCCCATCGGAATATTTCTTTTCCACCTGCAGAAGACCGCCGTCCTTGCCGCTGATGCCAGCTGCGGGTACGCCAAGCTCCTGTACCATGGCAACCAGATTTTTGTTGACGCGCCCCAGTACCATTTCCGCAATTTCCATCGTTTCAGCGTCCGTCACGCGCAATCCGTTGACAAAAACAGGCTCCTTGCCTGCTTTTGCCACCCATTTGCTGATGGCCTTGCCGCCGCCGTGTACGATGATCGGCTTAAAACCTACCAGTTTTAACAGCGTCACGTCCTTGATGACGTTTTTCTGCAGCTCTTCATTGCTCATGGCGCTGCCGCCGTATTTTACCACGATAATTTTCCGGTTGAATTTCTGGATATAGGGGAGCGCTTCAATCAGCACCTCCGCTTTTTTCATGATCTGTTCCATTTCCGGTTTTTCCACTTTTTCCTCCCATTTCTGCGCACGTTTCCTTTTGCGGCGCTGTGAGACTGTTTTATCGTTCTAACGCCGGTTCGCGTCAGCTGCGGTAGTCCGCGTTAATCTTGACATAATCGTAGGTTAAGTCACAGCCCCAGGCTGTCGCTTTTGCCTCACCCATCTTCATATCCACAAGCGCAGTCACCTCGGAGCAGGACAGGATCCGGGTCGCTTCTTCCTCGCTGTAATCTGCCGCCATACCATCCTTGAAGATCAGGATCTTTCCGGCGCTGCTTTCCAGATACAGTTCTATCGCCTCGGGATCAAATTTTGCCCCGGAATAGCCCAGCGCACACAGAATCCGTCCCCAGTTCGCATCGTGTCCAAACAAGGCTGCCTTTGTCAGGCTGGAGGTGATGACCGATTTTGCCAGGGTCTTTGCATCTTCCTTATTATCCGCATGAATGACCTTTACCTCGAACAGCGCAGTTGCGCCCTCGCCGTCGCCTGCGATCTTCTTCGCCAGCGTCTCATTGACATAATGAAGCGCTTCCACAAACGTATCGTAGTCCGCGCCCTTTTCCGTGATTTCATGGTTTCCCGCCTGACCGTTTGCCAACACAAGAAGCGTATCGTTTGTCGAGGTATCGCCGTCTACGGAAACCATGTTGAAGGTATCCTGCACGTCAGCGCTCAGCGCTTCCTGCAAAAGCTTTTTGGAGATATTCACATCCGTTGTCACAAATGCGAGCATTGTGCACATATTCGGATGAATCATGCCGGAGCCTTTGCACATGCCGCCGATGGTTACTTCTTTTCCACCAATCGTCACCTTTACTGCAACCTGCTTGTTGCGGGTATCCGTTGTCATAATCGCCTTTGCCGCATCGGTTCCTGCCTCTTCTCCGGGCTTGATCGCCTTTGCCAGCATACGCACACCTTCGGTCATTTTTTCCATCGGAAGCTGCATACCGATGACGCCGGTCGAACAAATCAGGACGCTCTGAGGAGAAATCTCCAGCGCATCTGCTGCGGCCCCTGCCGTCTCCCTGCAATATTCATAGCCGAGCTTTCCGGTACACGCATTTGCGATACCGGAGTTTACAACGATCGCCTGAGCTTCCCACTCGCTCTCTACGACTTCCTTATCCCATAAAACAGGAGCCGCTTTTACTACATTCGTCGTAAACACGCCCGCTGCGCGACACGGCGTTTTGGAATACACCATTGCCATATCTTTTCTGTTCTGATACTTGATCCCGGCCTCTACGCCGGCTGCCCAAAATCCCTTTGCTGCGGTTACGCCGCCTGTAATGATCTCCATATGTTCCTCTTGCCTTTCTTTTTATGTCAGATTGAGCAATATCTTATGCCCGCTCAAGCATTGAAATTTTCGATATTTTTCTGATTTAAAACAAAATCGTAATAGTTTAAATCTTCGCGCTTCGTCCAGCCGATCTGCTTCCAGAAGGCGTTGCCGATATCATTTTTCGTAAACGCAATCAGGGACACCTTATTGATGCCCTCCTGCTGCAGCGCATTCATACAGTGCACCACCATCGCCCTGCCGATCCCGTGCATCCGGTAATCCTCATGCACACAGACGTGATACAGACAGCCCCTGCGCCCGTCATGCCCGCACAAAATCGCGCCGACCACTCTGCCGTCCATCTCAGCGACTACGCTGATTCCGGGATTTCGCTTCAAAAACCGCTCCACCCCTTCTCTGGAATCGTCGATCGTCCGGATCGAAAATCCGTGAATCGTCATCCAAAGGGCGTATACCTGATCATAATCCTCTATTTGCATGCTGCGCACCGTAACCATTGTTATTTATCCTTTCCTGCCAGGGCCAACATAAGGCAAAAGCGCCTCGCCCCAGCTTTTTATCAGCCGTTCAGGCGACCATGCCGCATTCGCCGGCGACGTGGAGGGAAGCTTCCCCGCTTCCCGCTGACATGCCTTCTCACAATACCTGTGATATAACTCCCATGACTTTGCGCCGTTGCAAAACACCGCCTCAATCCTGGAATCCTGCAAAAGCCCGGCCACATCGTTTGCTGCCACATCCCGGATGGAGCTGTCCGAAGACCCTACAATCCGACAGGAAGCGATCACATCCCACACAGCGATCCCATTTGCCAGCAAAAAAGCCTTTTTCTCCTCCACCGACACCGGAACCTCCGCCTGACACACCCCCGCTAAAACCTTCCAAAACCGGTTCTGCGGATGCCCGTAATAAAAATGATTCTCCCTCGACTTCACCGACGGCAGACTTCCTAAAATCAACACCCTGGAATGCCCGTCCACAACCGGCGAAAAAGGATGCACCACCAACTCCTGCCCGACAGCCATCCAAAACACCTCAATCCTCAAAGCCACTAAATTTCTCTAACCTTGAATTTTACAAACAACTCCACGGAAAATCAAGACCTTTTTACCCCAACAGGGCAAAGTCGCCTACGGCGACCAGCCCCCAACAAACTCAGCCCTCACTACCGGGCCGCTGTTGCCGCAGGCAACCAGGCCTCACCGCGCAGACTGATTGCCAGCCCCGGCTGCCGACTGCAATTGCGTCCCCTTGATTTGCAAGCGAAACTTTTGCAAAAACGCACAGGCTTCC
>OJQM01000868.1_pt1 | contig 14343 bp, 13 predicted proteins | sample 1598751 | NCBI WGS metagenome assembly OJQM01 (sample SAMN03922455, study PRJEB24848) | human gut metagenome | isolation source: stool sample | host: Homo sapiens | place: Germany | collected 2009-11 | reverse complement strand
CTTATATGGTGTCGGGGCAATGATGGTAATGCCGTGTTCACCCCGCTTCACATGGCGGGAAAACTGGTTTTTCCACTTGTTGTAACCGGCCACCAGGGTGGCGTCCGGGCGCTGCATATAGATGAGCATGGTGTTGTTGACGGAGTAGCGGTGGAAGCGGGACATCACGGACAGGTAACGGCGGTATTTGTCGCTCTCGAACAGCTCCTTGATACCCTGTTCAATGCCCGCCGTGATTTCTTGCAACCGCTCCCGGTTGGTGGGTTTGTCAGCCATGATTTTCACTCTCCCTTCTATGGCCGAAAGTTCAGCGGTGTGTTCTGCGATCCACCGGTCCTGTTCCTCGGTGCTGCTGTCGAGAAACGTATCCAGCAGATAGCCCATGTAATCTTTCTTTTGAATGGCCTCCATAAAACGGGGATGCGGGTCCTCGTCCGGCGTTTTGGGGGAATAGTCGGTTTCCCATTTTCGGAGCAAGTGGTAGTAGTCCGCCAGAACACGCCACCCATGTTCCCGTTTTTCCTTTAATTTCTGCGCCTCGGTTTTCTGCCGGACGTAACGCCTTCGGGGAGGGGCCTGACTGTCATAGGCCAGGCCAAAATCCAGGGCCAGCTTTTCGGCGGCCTCCTTGGGGGACAGGTCATAGAGCCGGGCGGTGAAGTCGATCACATCGCCGTCTGCGCCACAGCCGAAACAGTGGAAACGTGTGTCCACCTTCATGCTGGGGTTGCGGTCATCGTGGAAGGGGCAGCAGGCCATACCGCCGCGCTTTACCTCGATGCCGTACAGTTCTGCCGCCTCCCGGACGGTGACGGACTGTTTTACGACTTCAAAGACACTCTCGCCCATGCTCACTTGCCACCCGCTTTAGGGACGGGCGGCCTGTATCCGGCGGCCTTGGCCCGCTCACTGGCGGCCTTGCGGCGCTCGGCGCTGTACGGTTCCCGGACAGACACGCAGCGTTTGGGTACTGTAAAGGTCTGGCGGTCTTTCTTCACGATCTGGTCCGGGTACTTCTCCGCCAGCCGACGCAGCTTTTCCAGCAGCTTGAGGTCGTGGGTGTAGACCTCGGCGGTGGCCTCGGCCTGGTTGTAGAGGATAATGGTTTCCTGTTCATAAAGGCTCAGTTTCATTTGCCGCCGCCTTTCTGCCGGTCAAAGTCCAGCTTGAAATTGACGTACTGGCCGGTATCTTCCAGCACCACGGTGGCGTCGTAGGTTTTGCCGCTCTTTTCGGAGTACAACCCGGTCACACGGGCGCGGCCATCTTTGAGCAGCACCGCCACAATGGCCTTGGTGGGCTGTTTGCGCTTGGCGGCCCACCACTTGCTGTTTTTCCAGATGGCAAATTTGCAAGATTTGTCCTGGCAGAAGAAGCCCTTTTGCGTTTCTGCAACCTCGCCGCCGCAGCGGGGACATTTACCCACCACCTCGCGGGGCGGGGTGAACAGGTACTCGCTGCCTTTGATGACCTGATAGGTTCCCACCAGTTCTTTCAGCATGGCGCAGATCCCGTCCATGAAGTTCTCCGGGGCCAGCTCGCCGCGCTCGATCTCGCCCAGCCGGTACTCCCATTCGGCGGTCAGCAGCGGGGATTGCAGCTGCTCCGGCAATACTGTGATAAGGGATACCGCATCATGAGACGGTATCAGCTGCACGGTTTTCTTGCTCTTTTTCCGTCCCAGGAAGCCGGTGGAGACCAGCTTTTCCAAAATCCCGGCGCGGGTGGCGGGGGTGCCGAGACCTTTGCGCTCGGCGTCCTCCGGCATATCATCTTTTCCGGCCGTCTCCATCGCGGAGAGCAGGGTGTCCTCGGTGAATCGCTTGGGCGGGGTGCTTTTGCCCTCCTTGACAGCGGCACCGGCGACCGGCAGCTCCTGGCCTTCGGCCAGTTCCGGCAGCGCCTTGTCCTCGGTGTCCTTATCCGGCTCCGCATTTTTCATGCTGGCTCGGTAGGCAGCGTCCAGCGCCCGCCAGCCTTGATTTTTCACCGTGCGGCCCTTGGCGGTAAACTCCGCACCGGCGCAGTCTACCGCGACAAAAGTTTCATCGTAGATATAAGGAGGGGCCACGGCACACAGCAGCCGCAGGGCCACCAGCTCCAGAATGGCCCGTTCACCCACCGGCAAAGCGGACAGGTCCGCTTCCCGGATGTTCCGGGTAGGGATCACCGCATGGTGGTCGGTCACTTTTTTGTCGTTGATGACCGCCGCCGCATCGCAGGAGATGGCGATGCCCTTGCGGAACGGCATGGCGTTGGCGGCCAAATTCACCAGTTCCGGCAAACCTTCGGCCATGTCGGAGGTCAGGTAGCGGCTGTCCGTCCGGGGATAGGTGCAGAGCTTCTTTTCATAGAGGTTTTGCAGGTAATCCAATGTCTGCTGCGCCGTGAAGCCCAGCAAGCGATTGGCGTCCCGCTGGAGTGTTGTCAGGTCGTAGAGGGCGGGCGGCTTCTCGGTTTTGTCCTTGCGCTCCACCTGTTTGACCGTGGCCATGCCGCCCTCGCAGACTTGCCGCAGTTGCTCGGCAGTGCCTTTATTGTCCATCCGAGAGCTGGCAGCGGTAAAGCCGGGCAGGGCCAACTGTACCGTATAAAACGGCACCGGCTTGAAGGCGTCGATCTCGGCCTCCCGTTGGACAATGAGGGCCAGCGTCGGGGACATAACGCGGCCAATGTTGAGGGTGCGGTGGTACAGCACCGAAAACAGCCGGGTGGCGTTGATACCAACAAGCCAGTCCGCCTTGGCACGACAGAGGGCCGCCTGGTGCAGCCCGTCATAGTCCGCACCGGGGCGCAGGTTGGCAAAGCCCTCCCGGATGGCGGAATCCTCCATGCTGGAGATCCACAACCGGCGTATGGGCTTGGTGCAGCCCGCCAGACAGTAGACGGTGCGGAAAATCAACTCACCTTCGCGCCCGGCATCGCAGGCGTTGACCACTTCGGTCACGTCCTCCCGCCGCAGCAGGGTACGCAGCACATCGAACTGATCCCGTTTGTCCTTGGCGATGGTGAAGCGCCAGGTCTCCGGCAAAATCGGCAGGTCATCATAGCGCCACTTGGCGTAGTCAGGGTTATAGGTGGCGGCATCGGCCAACCCGGCCAGGTGCCCCAGGCACCAGCTCACCAGCCAGCCGCCGCCCTCCAGGTAGCCGTCCTTTCGGGTGGTAGCGCCCAGTACAGCGGCCAACGAATTTGCAACCGAGGGCTTCTCGGCAATTACCAATTTCATTTCTGTTTCCTCCTTACGCGCAGCCATGCGGTCAGCTCCCTATGACAGAATCCCACGCAGGGCTGGCCGGGGCGATAGTTTCCACAGCCATAACAGGGGTGGCCGGGAGATAAAGAGGAAGGGCGGGAAGCTGCCTTCCCGCCCTCCGGCCTGCGCGTCATCATAGGTTCAAAGGGGCTGTCGGTGAACCGGGTCATTTGACCGGGTTCTCGCTTTCTTCATCGCCGCCCCCGTCAGCTTCCTCCGGCTCGGTCTCCCAGGGGTCCGCATCCTCCTGTTCGGGATCGTCCTCACCGTAATCGTAATCATCTAAGTTATCGCTGCCCTTGGTCTTGGGCTTCTGCTTGATGAATTTGAAGTAGACCAGCGCACCGATGCCACCCAACGCGGCCAGCACCACCAGCAGGAAAGCTGGGTTCAGCCCCGCCGGTTCAGCTTCCGGCTCAGGTTCCGTCTCCGGGGCGGGTGTGGGTTCCGGCTCCTGGCCCGTGCAGCCCGCCATATTCACGGCGCAGACCGGACAAGCCGTATTCACCGCGCCCGCCACGCACTTCTCCGTACAGTTACAGACGGCAGGGGTTTCCTCTGTGGTCTGGCCGTCCTCCATGAGTGCCTCCAAATCAGCCTCATCCACCTGGTTTAAGAAGTGGACGGCGGTCTCCTTGTCCTCGTTGGCGCGGTCAATGAGGATATAGAAGTAGTTGCCCGCCTTGGTGGTGACGGTGATGAGCTGCTTGTTGCCGCCAAAATCATCCACCAGGGCGGCGTTGCCCTCCGGGGTCAGCGGCGGGCTGTCCTCGGTTTCCTCCACCACCACATTGCTGTCATTGGTGGCGTCCGCCGCAGGGGTAGCCGTAGGCGCGGGGTCCGTGCCCTGGGCAAAGGCGGTCACAGAAAAGCCGCCCATCAGCATCAGGCAGGTGCAGAGGGCGGCAAGGGTTCTGAAAATCTTCTTATTCTTCATGGGTCATGTCCTCCTGTTCGGAATCGGCGGGAATCGCGTCCTGGCCGGGCACCATGCCGCCAGCCAGCAGGGCGTTCAGCTGGGCCGGGGTCATGCGCACAGCGCGCACCATCTGGACAATCTCCAGGTTCTCCGCCTCAGTTTTCTGCGCTTCCAGGGCCTTCAGCTTTTCCTGCTGCTCCGCGATTTTCTCGCGGGTCTTGGCAATTTCCTGGTCGATGCGCTCAATTTTGTTCTTGGCCATAGTCAATCACTCCATTCCATATCGCTCTTTCCAAGCGTAGTTGCGCCCCAGACCCTTGACGGTCTTGAGATGGGGCATTGCATTTTCCTCGATGGCAAGCGCCCGCCGGTACAGGTCGGGGTACTGCCGTTTCAGGGCTTCGATTTCCTCACGTTTCATGCTGGGGCAGAAAAAACAGGACGATTTGCCGGGCAGAGGCAACCCCGCCTCCTGGATCGCCCGGATACAATCGTCCCGCGTCCAGTGCCAGTCCTCGATCAGCGGATAGCGGTTCTCATATTTTTTGTCCGCTTCATTGAATTTTCTGGAATGCTCATACCGTTTCCACTCCCCAGCATCGTAGCCAATAAACCGCGTGACCCGTCCATCTGCCTGCCACACGGCGCGGCATTGCGGGTGATGGTTGCAGAATTTCTCCTGCGGCCCGATTTTGTGCTTTTGTGAACACCTCTTGAAGCCGTAAGCGATGGAGGGCAGCGTACAGGAACGCAGGCACTCGGTTTCCAATGTCAGCCGGTTGCCGTTGCGGTCCATCTTTTCCACCACCGTGATGGGCGGCATCCCATGTTCCCACAGCCACTGGTTCATGGTTTCAAGGAACTGATAGGTGTGGGGCTGCTCCGCCCCGGTGTCCGCAAAGGTGATGAGGTCAACGGGAATCCCGTGTTGATGAAGCCCAACTAAAAGAGCGGCACTGTTCGTGCCGCCCCCAAAAGATACAATATTCAGTTTTATACCTCCGCAGAAAATCACCAGTTCATCAGGCCGTAGCCCTTGATGCACTCATAGGTCAGGGAATAACTTTTGATTTTGCAGGCGTCGCCGGAATTGCCCTCCACGGTGAAAACCCGGCTGCCATCGGTGCCCACCACGATGCCCACATGGTCGGCGCTCCCATCCAGGTCCCAGTCAAAGAAGATGGCATCGCCGGGGGCAATGTTGGCGTAGTCCCGCCCGCCCCATTGGCCGTGAGACTGGAACCAGGGGATGCCCTGGGCCTGGCAGGCCGAAAAGCGCGGTTCGGACAGCCCCATCTGGCCGTAGCACCAGGAGACAAAGCAGGCGCACCACTCCACACGGGAGGTGAAGCCGTACCAGCTCCAATAGGGCTGACCGCCCACGTTGCCCACCTGGCTTTTGGCGATGTCCACCACCGCCTGGTTGCCAGGCCGGGTGCCGTTCACAAACTCCACACCGGCCAAACTCTCGGAATCGCTGGTGTCGGCGGAACCGCCGCCGAATATCAACGGCTTGTTGCCCAGCGTCTGCCGGTACACCTGGTACATCTCCAGCTGATCCGGCGTCAACAACTCCGAAGCCACAGAGGATATGGGCTTGCTGGTGAGGGTCACATTTAAGATGTAGTAGTTATAGGGCACCTCAACGTCATACTCGTTGCCCTCACTGTCGGTCCGGGTCTCGGTGCGGTAGCGCACCTCCACTTCCTCGGTCAGCGTCAGCCGGTACTGGACATTGAAGATACGTTCCAGCTCCGCCTGGGCGCTTGCTCGCGTGTAGCCCTGCAAGACGGCGGACAGGTAGGCCGCCAGCTCGTGGGGGTCGTGGCCGATCATATCCAGGTCATAGCGGTACTCGTCATAGCCGGGATGGCTGCTCTCGATGTTGTCGATTTCGGCTTGCAGCGCGGCCTCCTTGGCTGCATAGTCCGCCTCCACCGCCACCAGCTCCGGGTCATCCGAAGGGTAAGTGGTGCCGGAGATCATCGAACCGATGCTCTGCGCCATCATGGAGCAGGAGGACATGGTGTTGAGCAGCAGGCAGATCAGCAGGAAAATCGCCAGCACCATGATGAAGCCTTTCTTGTGCTGCATCACATAGGCACCGGCCTGCTGGGCCTTTTCTTTGACCGTTTTGGCTGCCTTGCCGGATTTCTGGGCGGCACCGGCGGTCCCACCGGACTGCGCGGCCCGTTTGGCGGCGACGTACTGCTTTTTGATCTGCTGCTTCTGCTGCCACCGGGACAGCGGGTTACTCGCAGCCTGGGGATTGTCCTGCAACGACTTCTGATACAGGACATTGATGTTGGCCTTTTCCAGCTGCCGCTCAGCCTGGGCGGCCTTGCGGTAGGGTTTCAGCTTGTGGCTGCGGTAGCCCTCCTGGACCAGATGCACACCGGACTCCACGGCTTCTTCGGACTTGTGGGCGCTCTCCACGCCCACGTTGTCATCCTCGGACTCCTGAATCTCCTGGTGAATCTTGCCTGCCACTGCATTGCCCGGCGCATCCCGCAGAGAATGGGACAGCTTGGAGGGCGGCCGGGGCTTATCCTCCAGCACCAGCTTGGTTGTGACCTTGCCGGTCTTGGGGTCCACCACCGTGCGTTTGACCTGCTTTTTGGGGATTTTAGCCTGCGCCTTGTCCGCTTTGGCAGCGGCCTTCTCCGCCTTGCGGATGGGCTTCTCCAGCGCCGGGTCAGCCCGTTCTTCCTCCGTAAAGCGCAGGCGCGGTTCCTTAATCAAACCATTCTCCCAGCATGAGGGAGGCCATCATGCCGGAAAGCTCCGCATAGGCCGCCAGCCCCATCGGCCCCACAAAGCGGCACTCGGTCAGGCAGGCGTAAAGCTGGGCCAGCGCATCCGCCAGAATCTGGACTTCGGTGCCTTCCAGCACGGCCCCGCCGCTCTGGCCCCTCTGGACCCTGGCGGCGCACAGAATCTCCACCAGCCGCAGCAGGCCGATCTCGCCGGTCTCGGTCAGCTCCGCCGCCTGGTCTGCCGCCGTGCGGCACTCGGCAACAGCATCCGCCATCGCCGTCAGCAACGCGGTGCGCTGGGTGTCCAGCGCCCGGTCCAGAAACATCATGTGGTCATTGTTCAGAATTTCGGGTTTCATAATCAATCGGCCTCCTTCATTTCCTGGGGTTTGGTAGTCATAATGCGGTACAGCTCGGTGTTTTTCGGGAAGTGGTCCACAAAGGGCAAAATCGTAGAACCGTAGAACAGCAGCCCCTCGCCCTCGCCGGAATGGGTCACATAGGACAGCTGGTGCGGGGAAATGCCCAACTGCTTGGCAAGAATCTGCCGGTCGCCGCCCGCCTGGTTGAGCATATACACGAAGTCGGAGTTCTCAAAGATGTTCTCCACCTCGCGGCTGGAAAGCAGGTCCTTCACGTTCTGTGTAATACCTGTCGGGATGCCGCCCCACTTTCTGAACCGTTTCCAGATCTCCACCGTATAGGCGGCGGTCTGTTCCTCTTTGAGCAGCAAGTGCATCTCGTCGATGTAGTAGCGGGTGGACTTGTGGGCCGCCCGGTTGATGGTGACGCGGTTCCACACCTGGTCCTGCACCACCAGCATCCCGATTTTCTTCAACTGCTTGCCCAACTCTTTGATGTCATAGCAGACGATGCGGTTATGAACATTGACGTTGGACCTATGATTGAACACATTCAAAGAACCCGTTACATAGATTTCCAGCGCCGTGGCGATGTACTGAGCCTCCTTCTCGTCCTGTGCGCGCAGCAGGTCGTACAGGTCCTCCAGAATGGGCATATTCTCCGGCCTGGGGTCGTTGAGATAATCCTGGTAGACCAGCCGCACACAGCGGTCGATGATTGTTTTCTGCACCGGCTGCAACCCTTCCTTGCCGCCCACGATCAGCTCGCACAGCGACAAAATGAAATCGGACTTGAGGGACAGCGGACTTTCATCGTCCGAATAGTCCAGGTTCAGGTCCATCGGGTTGATGTAGTTGGTGGAGGTGGGCGAAATTCGTATGACCTGCCCATGCAGGCGCTCCACCAGGGGCGCATACTCGGCCTCCGGGTCACAAATGATGACATCATCGCTGGTGAGCAGGAAGCAGTTGGCGATCTCTCGCTTGGCGCTGAAAGATTTACCGCTGCCCGGCGTGCCCAAAATCAGGCCGTTGGGGTTTTTCAGCAGCTTTCGGTCCACCATGATGAGGTTGTTGGACAGGGCATTGATGCCGTAGTACAGTGCTTCCTTGCCGTTTTGGAAAAGCTCCTGGGTTGTGAACGGTACAAAGATCGCCGTGGAACTGGTGGTCAGCCCGCGCTGAATCTCCACCTGGTTCAGCCCCAGCGGCAGGCTGCTCATCAAGCCTTCCTCCTGCTGGAAGTCCAGCCGCACCAGCTGGCAGTTATGCTTCTGGGCGATGGAGCTGGCCTGGAAGATGTTGTTGTCCAGCTGGCGGGGGTTATCCGCTGTGTTCAGGACCAGGAACGTCACCAGGAACATCCGCTCGTTGCGGCTTTGCAGATCCTGCAAGAGCTTTTTCGCCTCGTTGCCGTAAGTTGCCAGATCGGACGGGATTATATCCATGTCATATCCGGCGCGGACGGCTTTTTTCTGTTCCTCGATCTTGCTGCGGTCCAGGTCGGTGATTTTCCGCTTCACCGTCTTGATAGCCTTCACCTGGTCCACCGACTGGATGTGAAGGTTCACGATCAGGCTGCTTTCCATGTCCAGAAAATCCGCTAGCATACGGTCGTTCAGCTCCGGGGCCAGAATCTGCACAAAGCTGACCGCCCCGTACTTCCTGCCCATGCGGAACTGCTTGCCGGTGCGGAACTCAAAGCCGGACGGGGCGATGAAGTCCTTAGTGGAGAGGCCGGACGGGGCCAGCCAATCCCACTCGAACTGGAACGGCGCCTGCTCGTCCATGTGGAAGATGGCGTGCAGCTGAGCCAGCCTGGCTTTACCGTCCAGGACCTCGGCGGCGACGCCCAGCCGCTTGAAGTTGTTCAGCACATCGGTCTCGATGCGCTCCAGCCGGGGCTTGGCGGTGCGGATGCTGTCCGCCTCAATGGCGAAGGTCAGGTACTTGGTCTTGATGAGGCCGTTGTTGCCCCGCGCCAGCTGGTTTTGCAGCATCTGTGTGTACTCCACCCGGATGGGGTCAAAGTCATCCCCCTGGGGCGGGATGGTGATGCTGTTGGCGAAAGTCTCCTGGGACGCCGCCAGGTTCAAAAAGGACAGCTGAAAGCGGATGGAGCTGTCAAAGTAGTTGAGGAAATCGCACCACCCCTCAAAGATTGCCGTCTTGTCCTCGTTCTGCGAAAGCTGGTAGTTGATGTCCTGGAACTGGATGGTTTTCGTGTAGCGGCCATCCGCCACCTTGCAGATGCCATCCGGCCACATCCGCTCAAACGGGATGCTGTCCTGGGCGGACTGTTCCTTTTTGCCCGTGCGGTTGGCGCGGGCGATCGCTGCCTCGATCTGTTTGCGTTCGGCGCGGGTCAGCTTACGCCGGGGTCTGGTCTGCGGCTCTGCCTTTTCGGCCTGCCGCTTTGTCTTTGCCGCGAACAATGGTATACACCTCCTTGTCGAGATTGGCCTGCCGCTCCAACACGGCATAGAAGTTGTTGGTGCGGTAGGGGCGCTGTCTGGGCCGGATGACGGCCACCTTGAGGATGTTGCCGACGATCTTTTCCAGGGGCTGGCCGTGCTTCTCATACATCGCCAGCATGAAGAAGGGCAGCATGACGAGCATCATGCACATGGCCGCCACGCTGTTTCCCGCCGGTCCCCGCAGCAAAAAGAAAAGCGGTACGCCGATGAGCGCCCCGCCGCCAAAGCAGACAAGCTGCCTTTTGGTTAAGTTGAATGCAACCTTGGTTTTTACCCTGGTCAGGTCTTTGGGTACGGGTACATACGCCATTTTTGAGCTTCCTCCTTCCTGGTCAGTGCGCCTGAAATACGGCTTTGGCGAGACTGCCTGATTTGAACAGCGTGAAACACAGCAGCACGGTGTAGCCCACGCAGGTCCAGATCGCCATGATGATGTCATCCTCGGTGGCGATGTTCTGCACCAGCACGGCGTAGATCGCTACACAGACGATAATCAAAAATGCCTGGAAGCCCAGCGCCAGCAGGCTGCGCAGGTAGTTCTGGCCCATGCCGCCCCATTCCTTGCCCATCATGGTCGCCATCGGGATGGGGGCCACCGACGTGACAAGGTAAATTTCGATCATACGGCCATAAATCACGATGAAAATGCAGATATACAGCGCCCACATGGTAATGCCGATAAAGAGCGACTGGAACCACAGGCCGAACAGCGGCCCCAGCTCCATATCCATGAGCCGGGATTCCATATCGGTCATGACGGCGGAGATGTCGATGGAAGCGTCCGAACCGATGATGCCGGACGCCTGGGCCACCACACTTTGGGCCATGTCGAACACACCCATGACAAGGTTCCAGGTGTTGGTGACGAGCAAAATCGCAGCAGCGGATTTGAACACCCATTTGAAGATCATCCAGGTGTCCACGTCATGCAGGTTGTTGCGGTCGGTTATCATCTGGATCAACTCCAGCGTCATCACGATGGCCAGGATCACGCCTGCAATCGGCACCATGATGGAGTTGGAGAGGTTTTGGATCATGCTGAAAATATCGCCGTTCCACCCCTGCGGGGTCTGGCCCACCTGCGTGGCGATGCCAGCGACCTGCCGGTTCACGTTGTCGAACATCCCCGTTAAGTTTCCCATGATGCCGCCCACCAGCATTTCTTTCAGCCAGTTGGTCAGGGCATCCAATAAGAAATCCATACGGTGTCAGCCTCCTTTCTGCCCCTCCCGCTGTGCGCGGAAGGGGGCGAGGATTTCAGCGGGTTACGATCAGACAGTGAACAGGCCGGACAGCAGGGGCACCAGCACCATGCCGACGATGGCGACGCCCGCGCCCGCCATGAGCTGCTTCATACCCTGGCTTTTTGGTTGTGTGAGATAAAGAAGCAATAGAAGTGTAAAATTTTTTGCCGTTCCTATCCGGCACTTGCGCATTGTGCCAGACAGGTCGGGCATTATTCGGGCAAGTCTACCTTGCCGACAAAAGAATAATAGATTTCAATTTCCTGCCTGCGGTTTTTGTTCTCGTCATAGCTGCACTCATGCACTACGATTTTCTCGATAAACTCCCGCAGCAGGGTAGGGGTAAGTTCCTCGAAGCTGGTGTACTTGCGGACAATGTTCATAAACTTCTCTGCGTTTACTGTGGCTTCCTGCGCCTTTGCAAGTTCCCCTTGCAGTTCGGCGGCTCTCTCTTTAAGCTGCCGCTGCTCCGCTTCATAGTCTGCCGACAACTCCGCAAACCGTTCATCAGAAATGCGCCCGGTCACGCTGTCCTCATAAAGCCGCTTGAAGATAGCGGACAGCTCCGCAATCCGCTTTTCGGCTGCGTCCAGTTCCTTTCGCTTGGCAGCGTTGCGGCGTTTGCCGCCGTCCTCGTTCTGCTCGATCAGCAGCTTCATAAACTGCTTTTCATGCTTGGCTGCATAGCTTGTCACTTTCCGCAGATTGGCGGTCACACCCGCAGTCAAAAGGTCGGTGCGGATAAAATGTGCGGTGCAATCGTGGGTACGCTTCTTGTAATTGCCGCAGATGTAGCAATCCTGTTTTCGGGTTTTGTTCTCGTATCTCTGCTGATAGAGGACGCTCCCACAATCGGCGCAGAACAGCAAGCCGGAGAACAGACCGACTTCATCATAGCGGTTTGGACGCTTGCGCTGCTTGCGTAATTCCTGCACACGCTCCCATGTGGCAAGGTCAATGATTGGCTCATGGGTATTCTCGAAAATGACCTGTTTTTCTTCGGGATTTTCCACGCTTGATTTGACCTTGTAGGACACTTTCTCGGTCTTGAAGTTTACCGTATGCCCCAGATATTCCTTGCGTTCAAGGATATGGACAATCGTGTTGGTCGCCCACTTGTAGGGATAATCGGGGTAGTAACGGCGTGTGCTGCCTGTCCTGCGGTATTCCAATGTACCCGGTGTTGGGATTTGCTGCTCGGTCAATACACGGGCGATTTTGGTCGGACCGTTCCCGGCAAGGCACAAACTGAAAATCTGCTTGACGACCGGGGCAGCTTCTTCGTCCACGATAAAGCGTCCGTCCTCACCTTTGAGATAGCCATAGACCGGCTGACTTGTGATAGGCTTGCCACTCATGCCTTTGCTGCGGAAAACTGCCTTGATTTTCTTGCTCGTATCTCTCACCATCCATTCGTTGAAGATATTACGCAGAGGGGCAAAATCATTGTCGCCCTGTGCGCTGTCCACTCCATCGTTGATAGCGATAAAGCGAACGCCCCTTTGTGGGAAAATCATGTCCGTATACATTCCCACTTGGAGATAGTTTCGCCCTAATCTCGACATATCCTTGACAATGACCGTTCCGACTTTCCCGGCTTCAATATCCGCAAGCATGGCTTGAAAACCGGGTCTTTGGAAGTTCGCACCGGAGTACCCATCGTCCGTGTACCATTGGAGATTGGTAAAGCCGTTCTGTTTTGCATAGCTTTCCAAAATACGCTTTTGGTTGGAGATGGAATTACTCTCGCCCTGCAATTCATCTTCATGGGATAATCTCGGATAAAGGGCGGTAATGAGGTTTTGGGTTGTCTGTCTAATCATGGTTTCCTCCATTTCCGACAGCCAGCCCCGCTATTCCGTAAGGAAATTATATCACACGGGGCGGCTGTCTGTATAGCTGGTAAATGTGAATTTTGCTTCTTTATCGCCCGTCATTATGACGATTTTTTGAAATTAGGCTTGTCATGCAGTATAACTTGGCTTGTGTGTAGCTGCGGTTTCCGCTTCAAGCACTTTCATCATCTTGTCGGCTGCGGTGGCTGTGGTATCTTTCTTGAAAAAGCCGGACACAACAAGCACGGTGTTACCCATGCGGATCTCCGTCACGCAGTCCGGGCGGCGGTCGGTGCGGTCATTGTTATTCTGTTTGTTTTCTGTCATAGGCAACTCCTTTCACTTCAACAGTTCTTTTAGTCCATTGAGCTTGGCTTGTGCCGTTTCCTTTCGGAAGTTCTCGCCTGTAAAGAGGATAGGCAGACACATTTCAAGCACTCGGTCATAGATACGGGCGTGGGCGGTGTCCTGTGGATTTTGCAGTTCCGTAAGGCTTAGATTGGTGGTGACAATCAGCGGCTTTCGGCTGCGGTATCGGCTGTCAATTACATTGTAGACCTGTTCCAAACCGTACTCTGTGCCACGCTCCATACCAAAATCATCAAGTATCAGCAGAGGGAAACGGCAAAGACGCTCGATATATTCGTTTCGCCCCTCAAAGCTGGCAGTTAAATCATTCAGTATCGCAGAAAAGTTTGTCATGCGGACGGAGATTTCCTGTTCCATAAGGGCATTGGCAATGCACCCGGCAAAATAGCTTTTTCCTGTGCCTACCTTGCCCCACAAGAGCAGACCATAGTTGTTTTCTCTCATCTGCTCCCAATGCTCCACATATAAATGTGCCTTGCTCATCTGCGGGCATTTGCCGTTGTCATGTGCAAAAGTCCATTCCTGCATGGTGAGGTCGGTAAAGCCCCGGCGTTTCAGTTCCATAACGGTGTCAAGGTGTCGTCTGCGTTCCTCGGCGGATTCACATTCCAAACGCTTCTCCCGTTGGCAGTCACATTCTGTCGGGTGCTTGTCATGCCCCAACCATGCGGCGGTTTCTTTGGGAAAGTAGGCTTCTTTCGCCGTGCGGCACTTGCCGCAGTAAAGCAGACCGTCCTCGCCCGTGTAGTCCTCCGGCTCTGCGGTAGTAGTCATCATATTCAAAACTGTATCGGTAAAAAGTTCAGTCATAAACTCTCGCCCTCCTTAAAGGTGTAATCTGGTATGCCTTTTTTCGGCGGTTTCTTGGCTTCGTCCTCCTGCGCCCACTTGTATATCGTGGCTGCATGACTGCGGTATTTCGTTCCTTTGGACGCTATATGAGTAGATAAGCGGTCAATATAATACTCCCATTTGTCGGGCAGTTCCGCTTTCAGCTCGTCCAGTTCCGTATCGGAAAGAAAAACATTGTTGTATCTGCCATAGCTGCGGGCGGGGGCTTGTCCCGTTTCTAACTCTCTCTCTTTTTCTATCTCTATATCTATCTCTTTCTTTATCTCTATCTCT
>OJQM01000843.1_pt1 | contig 14713 bp, 10 predicted proteins | sample 1598751 | NCBI WGS metagenome assembly OJQM01 (sample SAMN03922455, study PRJEB24848) | human gut metagenome | isolation source: stool sample | host: Homo sapiens | place: Germany | collected 2009-11 | reverse complement strand
TGAAAATACAGGTGGGGCGAGGGTAGAAATATTTTTCCTGAGTAGTCAAGAAACAAGCTAAATAGACCGCAATTAAGCTATGTAAATATGATATACTCATCTAGTATTGTAGTGTTTGACACGGCAGTACATGTCTTAAAATAAAAAGACGTATTTTAAGGCGAATGACATCTTTTGGACACACAAAAGTCAAAAAACGTCCAAGAGTATCCAAGTATATAGAATTCGGGAAAGCCCATTTTCCAAGGGTTTGCAAGGATATACAAGAGTTAGCTTAGCAATCAAAAAAATTCCCGACAATGAAGAGCATTGGTGGCGTAAAGGATGAAAATGGCGTAAGTTCTAAGCCTTCAGAAGAGGTAAAAGCTGAGCCGGAGAAGATTGATTTCTCTAATGTAAAGATTGAACCTTTATTTGAGGAAGAAGTAGACTTTGATACATTCAGCAAGTCAGATTTCAGAGCTGTTAAGGTAAAAGAGTGTGTAGCAGTTCCTAAGTCAAAGAAATTATTACAGTTTACTTTAGATGACGGAACAGGCACAGACCGCACTATTTTAAGCGGAATCCATGCTTATTATGAGCCAGAAGAGCTTGTTGGAAAGACACTTATTGCCATCACAAATCTTCCACCAAGAAAGATGATGGGAATTGAATCTTGCGGTATGTTACTTTCAGCAGTAAACAATCTTAAGGATTCAGAGGATGAAGAACTTCATCTTCTTATGGTTGATAACCACATTCCAGCAGGTGCAAAGCTGTACTAAAAACGAGATGTACCTTATTGGTGGAAATTTGTAAAATTACAAAAATACGCCAATTTTACGCCAAACGATGCAGAATTTGATGTAAGAAAACAATATAATGATGTGGAATCAGACGATATGACATAGAAGCCCCATTGGATAGAGAAATCGGTCTGATGGGGCGTAATTACATATAGAACAGAGATTTTAATAATAAAGGAGAATTTGAGGATGCAGAATTATGATGGTCAATTTAAACTAAATGGACAGGAATATTTTTATAGAGCAAAGGATGACAGTGGAAGTTCAAAAATTACAAGGGATAATAATGAAGAACCTCATAAAGGTGAGTAATTCACGAATTGTAAATGTGATGGTGAAAAAAGTAATAGAAAAAGTTTGGCAAACAGTAAGTTGCTTGGCTTGAAAATAGTGATTTCGAATTGACATTATCACTTTGGTCATAAATGCATAGTTTATATATAAAACGGAGACGTAGAAAACAAGGTACAATCAGTTGTTGTATTGTGTCGATGGTAGGCGTATAATAGTTTAATAGATGTAGAACATTACTTAAAAGTACGATTAATGAATGATTTGAGTGATAATCCGAAAGAAGACGGGTATAATATAGTAAGGCTATTTCTGCAGTACCATCCAAATGCAGAGGCGGATATTCAGAGTAAAGCAGATAAATACTCATTTTGTTCGGATTTGGCAGAGAAGCATTTGGATGAGTATAAAGAGCCGAAGAAATTAGCTGTATGGAATATTGTTGAATTGTTCTCTTTTGGAAATTTTATGGAATTGTACGAATTGTATTACCAAATGTATCCATCATTCAACTATTCTGATTATTTAAAATCTATCAAGTTTATAAGAAATGCGGCAGCACATAATAATTGTATTCTAAGTACGCTAAGGAAACCTAATAGTCTTAAAAAGTTCAGTAAAACAAAAAAGCTGGCAAATATACTCGGAAAGATACCTGAATTTCGGGAGTTGGATAACAGGGATGCTATGATGAAAAATCCGGTTATTCATGACTTTGTAACATTACTTTTTGTGTATAACGATGTTATGAAGGTATCGGCAACAAAAAAGCCAGAAATAGAAAAATGGAAGAAATTTGTCATCTATTTTGTGATGAGGATGGAAGAATAAAAATCCTAAGCATACAAATTTTTTGCAGTAGATGGTTGACAAGAGTGTTGGGAAAGAGTAGAATACCTTTTATAGAACAAAAATCGTTAGAGGTTTTTACTAGGGCGGTGCGTGCACTAAACTAGATTTGAGCTTATTGAATAAAAAGGTTCACTAGAGAATATTGTGTGTGTTCTGGTGAGCCTTTTTAGTATTTTACCATAATTATTAGTATTTTGAGTAATTGCATATGTTTACTGTAGGGGTAGCCGTGCTAGGCTATTTCCAAGCTGGAAGGCTCTGATTTTCCAGATAATGATTTTGGAGAGTCAGGGCCTTTCTTCGTGCTGAAAAGCACGGCTACGGGTGCCTGCTGTCAACATATGAGAGAACTTTTGGTCAAGTTGGCCAAAGAAATCGCATAGACACAGGAGCTGTGGTATACTGTGTCTATGCGAATTTATAACAGTCTTAGGACAATGTATTGGAGGTAATGCAATGGAATTTGAACTGCTTGCAGATAGTATTAAGCAAATAAATGATAAAGCAAGTTCAGCAGCAAAAAGTGCTGTAAATCAGCTGTAAATCAGCTCATGACATTGCGCAATTGGGCGATTGGTTATTATATAGTTGAATACGAACAAGATGGCAGCGACAGAGCAGAATATGGTTCTCATCTTTTGAAAAATCTGGAAAAGCAAATTGATCAAAAAGGAATGAATTATACGCTTTTTAAGGCTTGTAGACAGTTTTATAAAGTATATCCTCAAATTGGTTCGACAGTGTCGAGCGAATTTAAATTACCAGATTTTGGAAAAAGTTCGACAGTGTCGAACGAATTTGTAACAGATCCAGATGTTTTAGTTAATAACTTGTCTTTTTCACATATTCGAGAAATTATGGTATTAAATGATGCGTTTGAACGATTTTTTTACGAAACAGAGTGTATGAAATGCAATTGGAATGTAAGAAAACTCCGCAGACAGATAAAAACTAACCTTTATGTAAGAGCTGGTATCATAAAATACACATAACGATTCAGAACCCCATCTTGATTCCGCTTACGCTGCATCTCGATGTTGCTTCTCGCTATATGAAATTCCACAAAAATAGCTCATTCATGTAACCATGATTCGCAATTTTTCTTCCATTTCGCATGGCTCTGAATCGTCAAAAACTCGCAAATAATTTGAAAGCAGGGAGTTCTTTCATGAACATTACTTCAAAATACCGCTTTCTTTCGATTCAGGCACGGGCGGCGCTCTGGTTTACGATCTGCAGCTTTCTTCAAAAGGGCATTTCGTTCATTACCGTTCCGATTTTCACACGTCTGATGAGCACGGAGGAGTACGGTACCTACACGGTTTATCTGTCCTAGCTGCAGATCCTGACGATTCTGACATCGCTGTACCTATTCAATGGTGTTTACGACAATGCGATGGCAAAGTACGAGAAGCAGCGGGATGCCTATACCTCTTCGATGCAGGGACTGACGCTTGTGATTACAGGTGCGGTTTTCGCATTGTATTGTTTTACATCGGGTTTCTGGGAGAAGGCTTTGAATCTGCCGAAATCGATGATTTTACTGATGTTTCTGGAAGCGCTGCTGAGTCCGGCGCTTTCCTACTGGTCGGGGCGGCAGCGGTAGCCAACGTAGTGCTGAACTTTATTTTTATCCGTATTTTCGGTTATGTTGCAGCCGGTTACACGACGCTGGCATGCTATATTCTGTATTCGGTTGGACACTATGTGGTGAGCAAACGGATTCTGGTGGCAGAAGGCATTGAGGAAAACCTGATGGATGCCGGATTTCTGCTGGCATGTTCCGCATTTCTGATTGGAGTAAGCGTAATCTGCAATCTGCTGTTCCCATACAGGATCCTGCGGTATGCGATTCTGTTCGCAAGTGCAGGCCTGGTGTTCTGGAAACGGGAACTGTTGATGAATACGATGGCAGACATCCGCAAAAAGTAAATCAAAAGAAGAAAGAAAAGGAAAATTTACATGAGTACCAGTATTTCAATAAAAGAATTAAAAGAACTCGATCCGTCGAGCTATCAGATCGTGGATATCCGCGACGCAGTAGAGATTTCCCACGGAGCCATTCCGGGGGCGCTTGCGATGAAGACAGAAGAAATTGAGACCAGCGATGCGATTGATCGGACGAAAAAGACGATCATCTGCTGCAGCCGTGGCCGGTTCAGTGTGGCAGCCGCAGAAGAAGCAGGACAGGAAAAAGAAGTTCATTCATGTACAGAAAAATAGAAGAAACGCCGGAGCGGGAGAAAATGCTGATCCGGTTAAAAGAGCTCCGTCTGAAACGAGGCTACTCGATGTTACAGGCGGCGCGGAAGATTTTCAGCCATCTGGACACCTACAACCGGTATGAGAAAGGCATTCGTGAGATCCCGTTGGACTCGCTGATGCTGCTGGCAAAGACGTACGACTGCAGTCTCGATTACCTCGCAGGTATTTCCGACCAGCCGCGAAAATATGGAAAATAATGCCAGAAACCGTACCGCTTCTGAAAAAATACGGTTACAGGCAGCCTGAAAGAGAAAAGAGGCTGTCGCACGAATAGCAAATTTCGGCATCCCCAGTAGTAATTGAAAGGATCCCAGCATCATATCGAGCGATTCATCCGGTATAAGATCCCCTTTTCACTCAGGATATTTTCATAGGATTCCTGACGCTTCTCTAAGAAACTTTTGGAGATGTACAGACGTTTATTCCCTTTAGCACGGGAACATCGTTCTTTATACGGACAGCCTGTAGGTACTCTTGGTTCAGTAGGGTGACCGCCTCCTGTATTTTCAGAAACATATTTTCTTCCCATTTTCCAAGCGATTTCTTCCATACAAACGTATACTTATTAGCACAGGCTTCCAGTTTCGTACCATCTATAAATATGGTTTCTTTTGATAGTTCGCCCATTCGTTCCAAGCGACGTACCATCTGATAAAACAGGGCTTCGCAGGTGTCTGCCAAAAATCCAGTACGGAACCTTGCAATCGTGCTGTGATCCGGTGCTTTCTGACCAGCAAGCAGCTACATAAAGTTAATATCACGTTTACAAGCGGTTTCAATCTTTCTGCAAGAATAAATATTTTGGGAATAAGCATAGGTCAGGATCTTGAACATGGTCTTTGGGTCCACTGCCGGATTTCTGCCTTTGGTAGAGTACGCCTGATACAGTAAACTGTAATCTAAATCCTCCAATTCGTGGCTCAGCAGTCGGACAGAATCATCATCAGGAACCAGACCTTCCAAATTTAATGGCAAAACCAGTTGATAAGGCTCGCCGAATTCGGTATAATTTTTATGGTATTTTATGTGTTTGGTCATACTTAATTATACCATGGATTGCGGGCTCTTCGGAGTCCGTTTTCTGCTTTTGGACATAAAAATGGAGCTATTGCTCCATAGATGATTACTCATCTATTTTGCAACAGCCCACTTGACTTCTCTTAATTGTGCACATCACCTGAAGCATCTGATTGCAAAATTTCTACAGAATGGATTGCATGAGTAAGATATGCATCCGGTGCAATACAGGATTCAAACTCCCAAACGGTATCGTAAAAGGCCGAAAAAATTCGATTCAAACTAATTTTGTTCGGAATACAGATATTGTAATACGGTGTATTTCTCCTAAAACGCAAATAAGAAAACTCATCTGCAAAAAACAGTGTCGGTCTTGGGATATGCTGGTAATCAGACAGCAAACCATTCGGCAAAATCTTAATCTGAAGCGCATTTGAAATTTCATGCAGATGTTTCATATGCTTAAAAAAATGAAGACGCTGTTCCGGCGAAAGCTGAATTCGATAACCATAGAAATCCAATTCGCCAGTAACTGTAAAATCTGTAAATGCAGAAGCATAAATCAGTGCTCTTATCGGTGTAACAGCAAGTATCTGCGATACCAGAGAATGCATTTTTTGAAGTACAGGTCTGTATGTCTTTCCTATAAAAGAGCCATACTTATCAAGCAGCTCATTATGTAAATCAGTTGGAAGAAAATGTTCTGTAAAATGTCCAAGCAGACAAGAAGAATTCCGGGCAAACAGTGAATGCTCATATTCGTAAGTACGAATCATTTCAGGAATAGATGTCCGTCGAATAAGCAATGTTTCTTTGCTGCAAAGTAATTTTAATTTGTAATAAAGTTCCGTTGAAAGAGACGAATCTTCAATTGTTGTAACAGCAAGACAATGGTTCTGATCAACTAACATACCTGAAAGCGAATAAATATCTTTAATCGCAAAAACCATTTTTTTCTGTGCCTGTGTTCCGCAATAAAGATTAAAATCAATATTCGAAAGATTTGAAAGCAAATTCATCAGGAAACCAGCCGTATAAACCGGATTATCTGAAGACGATTCCAAATCAATCATTAAAGAAAAATGAACTCCTGGAAGCACAAGTCCTCTGTCATTGTGCATGCTGTTAAATTCAGCAATTAAAAGCTGATAATTCGTGTCTACATTCAGAATATCTACCATAGCATAAATATTTAGCGACTTTACTTTACGGAGTGATGGATGTTTCATTTTAAAGATAAACTGATCCAGTGTAAGTTCCGGATAATATGAAATTTTAGTAGCCACTTTAGAACCAGTTGTTACCTGAAGTTCTTTTACATATGTATATTCAGATTCGAGATGATCGTAAATCGCTTTCTGAAGATTCGAAACGTCAGAAATTTGATATTCTTCTAAAAAAGTGTCCCGGTTATCATCAGTCAGAGCCTCAACAATACACTGGCTGATATTCTGCAAAATAATTTCGTGATTTTTTTCTGTTGGAAGTGATTTTCCACTAATCCATTTGCTTATATAAGATTCATCATACTGCACAGCTTTGGCAAGTACATAATTTTTTAAATTGGCCATAGATGTCAGATGCTCTAACAGAACACTGAATCTGTTTTTTTCTTTCATAATAATCAAAAGCCCCTCTCTTCTATTATAATTTTAGTGTACTGCATACAAAATAAGAAAACAAGAACATTTATACAAAAAATTTCCTATTGAATGAAATCCTGAAAAAAATGAATTAGTTGATTTGTTTGATTCAATATGCCAAATTCACCACTTCTATTGAAAAGGAAAAATATCCATGATAGAATACGAATCGTCATTATAAAACAAATAAATAATCGGAAAAGGAAGTAAATAATTATGGAAAATACAGGAGCAACATTAACTGGAAAAGCGAGCGTTGATAAACCATGGTTACAGTTTTATCCAGAAGCACTGCGCAACGTTGAAGTGCCAACAATAACTGTTGAAACGTTTTTAAGAGCAAAAAATCCAGACGAAAATAAAATTGCATTTGAATATTACGGAAACAAAATTACATGGAAAGAATTTTGGGGAGAAGTTGATAAAGCAGCAAAATCTTTAAAGATACTTGGATTTGGTGAAGGAAACAGAATTCCTGTATTTCTGCAAAGTGTTCCGGCACATTTTATCCTTCTGATCGCAGCAGAAAGAATCGGAGCTGCAATTATCTGCAGAGATGACATTCCAGAAGAATTATGTTTTGCAATCAGAAAATCAAAATCAGAGACAGCATTTGTCATGGATTATACATCAAAGTCAGATGAAGATCTGTTCCGTGCAACGACACCAATGAAGCGTGTAATTAAGGTTTCTCCATATGATTATGCAGATAGAAAATCTGTCCCGGACTATGTTGAAAAAGAAATTGCATCCAGATATACCGGTGCGATAGAGACAACAGAAGGAGATCTTACATGGGACGAGTTCCTGGCACTTGGGAAAGATTATACAGAAGACTATATGGCACAAGAAGATGTGAACAGACCAGTATTTGGCGCATATACAAGCGGATCCACAGGAATCTCTAAATTAGTTATTCATTCTTCTTCTAATATAGTAGCAACTGCATTCCAGATGTCCATCTTTATTCCGCCGTCAGATGTACCGGAAAAATGGTGGCTGCCAATCTTACCACCTGCACTGATTGCAGTAACTGTATCAATGGCAATCTTCCCATTGTCAGCAGGACTGATTATGGTACTTGATCCATTCTGTCCGCTGGAAGATATTGATATCGCATTTATGGAGCAGAAGCCAAACTTCTGGGCACTGATTCCAATGTTCTGTGAAATGCTTATGAAGAGTGACAGAATTCCGGAAGATTACGATATGTCTCATCTAAGAAGTATCGGAACCGGAGCTGAAGCAATGAACGAAAGGAAAACACAAGAAGTAGAAGCATTCTTCCATAAGCATAATGTTAAAGCAACTTTAAGTGCCGGATATGGTCAGAGTGAAGGATGTTCAAACTTTACACTTCCAAATCCGATGTTCCCGCTGGTAGACGGATGCGTTGGAATGCCAATGCCGGCAACAACTATGGCAGTATTCTCAGAGGATCTGGAAGAACTGAATTATGGAGAAATCGGAGAATTATGTATGACGGGTCCTGCTATGATGCTCCACTATGCGGGATGGAGAGGTGATGAACTTACTGAAAGAACACTGATCAATCATCCAGATGGGAACTGCTGGTTACATACGGGAGATAAAGCTTACATCAATGAACACGGAATTGTATACATTCTTGGACGTGGAACAACAAAGCGTTTCGGTGGCGGAGAACTTTACATGATGAGAATGGAGACAAAAGCAGTACGTGTAGCTGGTGTAGAAGATGGATTCTTCTGCTTTGTACCAGATCAGGATCATGAAGGATATTTCCTTCCATATTTCTTTGTAATCCTTGATGAAACAAAGAGTCTGGATGAAGTAAAAGCAGGTCTTGCAGATGCACTTGAAGAATATGAATATCCGGTAGACATCCGCGTAATCAAGGAAAGACCGTATTTCCACTTCAAGACAAACAGAAAAGAACTCACAGCAGCAATTCTTGAGGAACTGAACTAAAAAAGACTCCTCTGTCGCATCAATATGTAAATTCTATATAAATAAGTAAGAAAAAACCTGATGATTCCCCGTATTTTAACAAATCATAAGATACGGGGGAATTTCTTTATTACGTTTATACATGCCAGAAACCTGAAAACCAGACTTTTCGATGTGTTTTTGTGCTAAAAAACGTCAGTATGTCTTGAACAAAACAGTTAGCAGTGATATATTAAAGTAAATACCTAATTACTATATTATATGCAAAAATATATGCAAAATACGAATTACAGTAGCATATAATAGAGGGTGGAGTATAAATAAAATACAATGGAAATGAGGTGGGGGCAAACAAAAAACATAATATGAATTATCTAATACAAACACGAAAGGAAGTGTAGACATTATGAAAAAGAGAAGTAAAATGCTTTTGAGTTTATTCCTCTCTGCTATGATGGTATTCAGTGTAGTGCCTTCAACAGTTCTTGCAGAGACTGCACCTGAAGAAACACCAGCAGTGCAGGAAAATCCTACAGAAGCCGTGCAGGATAACACCAATACAAATGAGGCAGAAGATCCAGCAACAGAAGATTCTGTGACAGAAGATGATGCAACAGAAGCAACTACTGATTCTTCAAACACAGATAATGATGCTGTGGCCCAGACAGATACTGATGAAAATAAAGTAACTATTTCAGGTATTACAATACAGACACCAGTCATCCAGTTCGAGGGTGCCAATGCAGCTGTAGCAGAAGCACTTACAAAAGATATAAAGATTGATGAAAGCGATCCGGCAATCCAGAGCCTGCGTGAAGCATTGGGGGATCTCGAAATGGTTGGCGGAGAAGCCGGCACAGAATCCAATGAATCTAATATCAGCACAGCAGACCTGTATGAAGCAGATGAACAGGCTGAAACCAAGAAGCTGACAGAAGACCAGATTAATACAGTTGTTGGTATGTATCAGCAGTATCTGAATCAGTGGTCAGCCAATGCTAATGTACTCGGTGTTCAGAATCCATTCTTTCTGGATTTCAACGATGATACAGATGGTCTTGGTATCCTTGGTCAGATGCTTGCCTTAGACGGCAAATCTGTTCAGGATATCAGAGATGGCAAGGTGAGCTACGATGACCTGACAGGTATGATCTTTACTTTCACATATGGTGATAAGTTAGGTATTAAGTATTATGGTCCAGATGTAACAAATGCAAGAGATGAAGCTCTTGCTGCAGTTACAGCATCAGGTGCACAGACAAAGGCACAGAAGCTGCTTGTTCTGAATGACTGGTTGGCCCATAACAATACATTTGATATGTCCTACATCATGAACTCCGGTAAGGAATCAAATGATGACAAGCCGATGATTGCAAAGGATCCTCAGAAGCAGGAGCATGAGGGTGAAGTTTACGATGAGATCTATAAGGTTTACGAACCACAGATCAAACAGAATTTCCATGATCAGATTTATGCAGGCATTAAGCAGGAGTTGCTTGTAAAATTTTATAAAAACGCTATTGCTCAGACTTTGGTGAAGGCTGGACAGTCTGAGGAAGATGCGAATGCATATGTAGAAGCTAATAAAGAAGCTATCGAGAAGGATCCGGAAGCATTTGTGAAAAAAAACCTTCCAGACGCAGCAGAACCATTGAAGCAGGAAGCAGATAAATTTATCAAAAATGCTGAAGAAAAAGGCGTTGAGGTTGAAGGCGTTACGAAGACTGTTGAGCAGCTTACTCAGCAGCAGTTAGATAGCGATGATCCGGCATTGGATATGAACGGTGATGGAACGAAGGAAACAAGCTTTAAGCAGGCGATTCCAATCTATGCGAAGCAGGCTGCAACCGGTATGACAACTGGTGTCATCAACTATTGGGAAGGTACTCAGTTTGGTGCATTCGGTATGGGTACATCTGTATGTCTGGGTTACTCCAAAGCTTTTTCATATCTTGTGCAGTGCCTGGATAAAGATATCTATCTGATTGATCCTGATAAGACAGATGCGTATGACAGTAAGAAAACAGTGACAGCAGGTGATGGATCTACATCTGAAGTATGTGATAACTGGAAGACAGCCAAAGAACTGTACTATGGTTCAGATGGTAAGACACTGGATATCAATGCAGGCTACACAGTTGACCTTGTAAGAATTTCCTTCCAGTCCAACGTTACAATGTATGGCGAAGAACAGGAAGACTTCGGTTCCGACCATTACTGGAATGCAGTCAAGGTGGATGGTCAGTGGTACTATGTAGACCCTTGTTATACAGATGTCTACACAGAAGTTATGAGTCGTGACCGTGTCGAGACAGATGGTGATATGAACCATGTCTTCTTCCTGTTCAGCGATACAGATGCAAGAAAATTGTATCAGGATAACTTTAGTGTTTTAAGATCACTTTATCAGAATGAAGCAACAGATACAACATATGAAAAAGCATGGATGGCGCGTGCCGCAAGTAATGTTTACTATGCAGACGGTTATGCGTACTACATGTATGATTCTACAGACTTGTTTGACAGAGTAAACAGTACAAGCATGAATCAGAGCCAGAAGGCTGCAGAGTACAAGATTGTTCGTCATAAACTGACAAATAAGGATACAGGCGATGGCGACAGCGATTATGAGACACTGATTAATTTCACAGACAAGGAAAACGACGATGATGACGATACATTTGTAAGCGTTCTGAACAAAGACGGTAAGATGGAGAAGAATGATCTTCTGACCAAACTGTATGCACAGTTTGTGGATGAACAGAGCATTTACCCATCCATCGGTCTGACAGCAGCACTGTATACAGATGGTAAGATTTACTTCAACGTATCCAACGATATCGTTTCCTACAATCCTGCAGACGGTGCAGTAGCCGTTGTGAAGGAATACAATACAGTATCTGCAAAACGTGATAATACAAAGTTGTTTGGCGGTATGGCGTTTACAACAACAGATGAAAAGAGTGCAGATTTCACTGTCACAAATCATCCAATCGCAGGTCTGACTGTGAAGGGTGACAAACTGGTTGTTTCAATCGGTACAAACTTCGCGTTCATTTCAGGTAAGAGCAAACTGCTTGACCATTCCAGCTACGGTTATGAATTCGAAGAGACAGATTACAATCCGACTTATACAAACTACAAGAAGTATCAGCAGTTCATGGGCAGTCAGAGCAATGATAATGACGAGTTCATGTGGTCTGCAAACTTTGTTGATACAGTTGATTTGAAGACTTTGACAGGTGATTCTCATAACTATAAGACAGTTTCTGTACCTGCAACATGCGGACGCAACGCATTTACAGAAGAACGTTGTTCTGACTGCGGCCTGATTAAAGACGGTACACGTGTTGAAGAAGAAGGTACAGCACACGAGCATCATTACATCAAGTTCCATGAAACATACTATACAAAGACTGATAGCGGTAACTGGAACGAAGCGGACAACTATGTTTGCCCAGAGTGCGGTGCTTGTATTACAGAACCTGTTAAGTCCAAATATGAACAGGCTAATTCTACATACGAGAAAAGAAAAGCTATCTGGGATGAAGCTCAGAAGAACGCAGCAGAAGGACATGCTTACACAGCAACAGATGCTGAGTGGAGCGATGATCACACAAGCGTTACATTCCAGAATCTGAAATGTGAAACTTGTGCAAATCAGATCAATAAACTGGATTGTCTCCTTGAATCAGATGAAAATGCAACAAACAAAGCTAACAGAGATTCTATTGAGAAAGCTCTTGCAGAAAAAGTAACTGCAACGGCTAAACTTGTTAGTCACACTGGTACATGTGATCAGGGTGTAACATCTACTTACAAAGCAACAGGTAAGACAGATGATGGTTACAGATATACTGCATCTGATAAGAAGACATCTGACGCAGGTCAGCACCAGTACACAGGTACATGGGCATGGGAACCAGTAAAAGATGACAACGGCAATGTAACTGGATATACAGCATCTGTAACAAGTGTTAAGTGTTCTGTATGTGATGATGAACCTAAAGCAGAGCAGATTACAGTTGCTGATGCAGTTAAAGATACAGAGAAATCTGTAGCTGCAACATGTACAGAAAAAGGTAAAGATGTCTATACAGCAACAGCAACAGTAAAGGATGCTGAAGGTAAGACAGAAATTGGTACATTAACAGATACATATGAAGTTGAATTGGCAGCCCTTGAACATAAGTATGGTGCTCCTGTATGGAACTGGACAAAGGGTGAAAACAACACTTACACAGCAACAGCAACATTTACATGTGCAAATGATGAGAAACATGTAGAAACAGTTGATGCAAAAGTAACTGAGAAATCTGATGGCGCAACATGTACAGAGGCAGGTAAGATTACTTACACAGCTACAGTTACATTTGAAGGCAAAGATTACAAAGATACTAAGACAGAAGAAGTAGCAGCTCTCGGTCATGACTACAAAGTCTCAGAAAAAGACGGATGGAAATGGACAGCTGATAAAGAAAAAGGATATACAGCTGTTGCAACATTCGTATGCAGCCGTTGTAAAGATTCTCATGACGAAACTGCAGATGTTGTTAAAGAAGACAAGAACAGTCAGATCATCTACACAGCAACTGCTAAATACACAGATGAAACTGGTAAGGAATTTACAGCTACAGCTACAAAGAGTACAAAAATGTCCGTATCTTACAAAGTTCACCGTCAGGATTATGACTGGGAAGAAGACTGGAAGAAAGACGGACAAACGTCTGGTACAGAAGGACAGTGTAAACGTCTGGAAGCAATCCGGATCAAGTTACCAGATGGTGTTTCTGGATCTATCGAATATCGTACACATATTCAGGACATCGGTTGGGAAAAGAACTGGAGTAAAGACGGAGCAAAATCCGGTACAGAAGGACAGTGTAAACGTCTGGAAGCAATCCAGATCAAACTGACTGGTGAAGTTGAAAAGAATTATGACGTATACTACAGCGTACATGCCGAGAACTTCGGATGGCTCGGATGGGCTAAGAATGGCGAAGAAGCAGGAACAGCTGGTTACGGATACCGTCTTGAAGCAATCAGGATTCAGCTGGTTACCAAAGGGGACAAAGCACCAGAACTTATTGGTACTATCAAAGAAGCTATGAAAGCAAGACTGGTCGGATACCAGACACATGTACAGGACTATGGTACACAGGCATATGTATATGACGGTGCTATGGCAGGTACAGAAGGCGAGTGCAAACGTATGGAATCTATCCGTATGAAACTCCCGTCTTCAGTGAACAGCTCAATCCAGTACAGATCTCACGTTCAGGATATTGGATGGGAGAAGAAATGGGCATCTAACGGATCATTATCCGGAACAGAAGGACAGTGTAAACGTCTGGAAGCAATTCAGATCAAACTGTCTGGTGATGTAGCAGAGAACTATGATGTATACTACAGAGTTCATGTTCAGGATTATGGATGGCTTGCATGGGCTAAGAATGGAGAATCTTCAGGAACAGAAGGATACGCAAAACGTCTCGAGGCAATTGAGGTTCGTCTGGTTCCAAAGGGAACAACTCCAAACCTTCCAGCATCAGCAAATGAAAAAGCCTTCATCAAAAAATAATAACAAAGCTTAACTTGCAAGGGGCTGTCGGGAAATGAACCGCTCCCCGTCAAGTAGACAATTGAAAAAATATAAATTTTTCCTGCCAGTAGAAATTTATCTGCTGGCAGTTTTTATGCAGCTTGCAAGTAATTTTCGTGTTTTTCCATTGGCGTTAAAATTCCAAGATTCCTTTGCAAGCGTTTATTGTTGGTAAGCGTCCAATAAGAGGGTGTATCGAAATTTCTGGCTGTTGCATGTAAACTATTGATTAGAGTTTTGGGAGTTGACTCTAAAAACTCTAAATCTAATCTAAGGAGCAGCCAAAGGCGGTTCAGAAATGGCTCCCGCATAAGTCTGAAAATACTGAA
>OJQM01000808.1_pt1 | contig 15105 bp, 18 predicted proteins | sample 1598751 | NCBI WGS metagenome assembly OJQM01 (sample SAMN03922455, study PRJEB24848) | human gut metagenome | isolation source: stool sample | host: Homo sapiens | place: Germany | collected 2009-11 | reverse complement strand
GCCATCCACGACACCGTCCACGAGATGGCCCGCGACGAGGCGCGTCATGGCCGCGCCCTCAAGGGTTTACTTGAAAGATATTTCAAGTAAACCAGGGTTCCCATCAAAGCCCAGCGAAGCGGGTTTGATGGGAGAAGAACGAGCAGCGAAATAACTGAGCTTTGGCATTTATGCCGAAGCGAAGGATATGTAGCTTGTGAGGACGCGCTGGAGCGCTACTTCAAGTAAGATAAAACCCTTACAAATCAAGCGATTTTCGAGAGGAAGCTGAGAAATCAGCTTCCTCTTTTTTGCGCCGCGGGAAGTGTGGTGTGCAACTCTATGTGCAAAATATTTTTTCGGGGATGGCACAGAACCGGCAGATGTGCAGCTGTGAAAAGTGCAACCTTGCCAGTAGGATATGCCTTTGACTGTCTGTGCTCTGAAAAGCCGGAATGCTGCGGCATGCGCGCGCATAGAGATAACGGACGAAGGGGGATGGAGATATGAAAAAGGTATGGCCCGCAGTGCTTTGCTTACTTTTTTTGTGCTCCTGCGGCAAGGAGATCGACCGCGCGGAGGCGATGCAGGAGCAGTACAAAAATTTGGCGTCCTACGAAACGGACGTGCGCGTCAGCGTGCCGCGCGGGGACGAGACGCTTGTCTATGCCCTGCACCTGAGCGCGCAGGGCGACGCCGTGCGCGCGACGGTGAGCGAGCCGGAGGAGCTCACGGGCGTCGGCGCGGTGCTTGAGGGCGACAAGCTGACGCTGACGTTCGACGATCTGGTGCTGGACGTGGGCACGCTCTCGCCGCGCGTTTCGGCGCTTTCCTGCGTGCCGCTCGTGCTGCAAAACTTCCCGAAGGTGTATCTCGACAGCTCGGGCGCGGAGACGATCGGAGACGTCGACGCGCTGCGTGCCGATTTTTCACTGACGCTCAGCGGCGAAACGTTCGCCTGCTCGCTCTGGCTTGGTGCCTCCGGCGCGCCGGTGTACGCCGAGATCGCGGAAAATGACAAAATTATTGCCGCGGCGGAGTTTACGAATTTTATTTTTGGTGATATACTATCGCCGGACGCAGCGCAATAGCGCGCGTCGAAACTGAAAGCAAAAGGGTGGAAGCGTCTATGGAAAGCACGCTCAAGAGGACCTGGGCGGAGATCGACCTTGACCATCTGACCCATAATTTTGAGGTCATCCGCCGTCATGTCGGGGACAAGGTGAAGCTGCTCGGCGTCGTCAAGGCCGACGGCTACGGCCACGGCGCGGTGGAGATCGCCAAGCGGCTCGAGCAGCTCGGCGCGGGCTATCTCGCCGTGTCGAACATCGACGAATGTGAGGAGCTGCGCGACAGCGGTGTGACGCTGCCGATCTTAATGCTGGGCTTCACGCCCGCGGATCAGACGGCGCGCATTTTGCAGCTTCATATGACGCAGGCGGTGCAGAGCTACGACATCGCAAAGGAATTTTCCGACCGCGCGGTCGCGCTGGGCGGGAAAATGATCGTACACATCAAGCTCGACACCGGCATGGGCCGCCTCGGCTTTTCGTGCGACGAGGCGCATTTTGACGAGAGCCTGCGCGAGATCCTGCGCGTGCTCTCGTTGCCCGGACTTGAGGTCGAGGGCGTGTTCACGCACTTCAGCGTGTCGGACGAGGACACGGAGGAGAGCGTCGCCTTTACGAAATTGCAGCATGAGCGCTTTGCACGCATGATCGAAAAGGTGGAAACGCAGAGCGGATTCCGCTTCCAGCTCCACCACTGCTGCAACGCCGGCGGCATTGCGAGCTATCCTGAGTGGGCATGGGACATGGTGCGCTGCGGCATCATCCTCTACGGTTCGGGAGACTTGGCCGAAAAGATGGGCATGCAGCCCGTCATGTCGCTCAAAACGCGCGTGGCGACGATCAAGGATTTCGCCGCGGGCGAGCCCATCAGCTACGGGCGCACATACTTTACGCAGCAGCCCAGCCGCATCGCGGTCCTGCCCATCGGCTACGCCGACGGCCTGCACCGCGCGCTCTCGAATCAGATCGAAGTGCTCACGCCCTATGGCCGCGCCAAGCAGGTCGGGCGCATCTGCATGGATATGTGCATGATCGACGTGACCGACCTCCCGCAGGTGAAGTCCGGCGACGAGGTCGAGATCTTCGGCGAGCACATCCTCTGCGCGGACGATGCTGCGCTCTGCGATACCATCCCCTATGAGCTGATGTGCGCGGTCAGCAAGCGTGTGCCGCGCGTTTACCGCTTGAACGGCGTACCCGTCGACAAGAATTTGCAGCCGCTTTAAGAAAAGCACGCGGCATCTGTCCTCAGCATACGATGGACTGGGGGCAGAAAGACGGGGAAAGTTGCGAGCCCCCGTATAAATTCCGCCCCCGCGTGGGAGAATGACAGTGGCCCCTGAAAGGGTACTTCTTCCGCTCGGAGTGTGAATAGCTAAGTGGATATCAATGTGAAACGCGGCGATATTTATTACGCCGATCTCTCGCCCGTGGTCGGAAGCGAACAGGGCGGCGTGCGTCCGGTGCTCATCGTGCAGAACGACACCGGCAACCGCTACAGCCCCACGGTGATCGCGGCGGCCATCACCTCGCAGACGAACAAGGCGAAGCTGCCGACGCATATCGCGCTCTCCGCGCCGGACTACGGCCTGCCGCGCGACAGCGTGGTGCTGCTCGAGCAGATCCGCACGCTCGACAAGCGGCGCCTGCGCGAGCGCATGGGGCGCGTGGACGGCGAGCTGATGGAGCGCATCGACGCGGCCATCGCCGTGAGCTTCGGCCTGCAAAACACACAGTTGGTCTAACCCCTCCGGCGCGTACGGAAAGAGTGCGCGCCGGGGAGAAAATGAGGAATACAGCATGAAAAAGAGAAACAACGCCTTTGCCCGTCTGGTGGGACTGCTTTTGGTGAGCGCGACGGTGCTAACGCTGACCGTCGCCGCGACCGGCGGCGCGGGCACAAGCAGCGACCCGCTTGTGACGCTGAGCTACTTAAACGAAAAATTCCTGCCGCAGATCCTTTCCGAGGTGGACAAGAAGACCGCCTCGCGCGAACAGACGCTTTCGAATAAGCTCACCGAGCAGGTGAAGAGCGAGACGCAGGCTTTCGAGCAGAAGTACGGTGCGTCGAGCGGTAATACTTCCGGTGGCACGGCGGCGAGTTTTACGGTCGTGACGCTGAATCAGGGGCAAATTCTGTACATGGGCGTCGGCTGCGAGGCGATGCTGCGCACGGGCAGCGGCGTGTGCGTGGCGGCGAGTACCCCGGGGCTCATCGACGAGACGTCGGGCGCGGCGCTTGCAGGCGGCCTTGCCTTGCAGCAGAACCACCTTTACATGGCGACGGTTGACAGCCGAGGCGTGCAGGCGAGCGCGAACAGCACAAAGCTGCTCGTGCGCGGCAATTACAGCGTGCAGTAAAATCCCTACATAAAGAAAAGAGCTTGTGCATAAGATGGCACAGGCTCTTTATTTTGCGCGGACAGGAGGGGGAGCGGTGGAGGACTGGAAAGCATTGCCGCGCGGCTCGTTTTTCCGCTCGGCGCGGCTCGACTGCGCGCTCTCACTGTTATCCGGCGCGATGGTGCGCGAGGAGAAGCGCGGGAAGCTGCTGGCACTGCCGTACAGCGAGAACGCGCCGTTCCCGCTGGCGGAGCTCTTCTGCCTTGCCCGCATCGGGACGGTCGGCGGGAGAAAGTGCGTCATCTACCGCGTGGATGAGAAAAATTCGCCCATCCTGTGAAAAAATGCAAATTATGTCTACCATCCCAAAAGAAAGTATGCTATACTCTCTCTGACTAAGATGAGAAAAGAGGTTCTGCACGATGAAATGCCCCTATTGCGGATACAAAGAGAGCAAGGTCATTGATTCCCGCCCTGCCGAAGAGGGCAGCAGCATCCGCCGCCGGCGCGAGTGCCTCTCGTGCGCCAAGCGCTTCACCACCTATGAAACGGTGGAGAGCCTGCCGATGGTCGTCATCAAAAAGGACGGCAGCCGTCAGAGCTTTGACAAGCGCAAGGTCTTGAACGGAATGATCCGCGCATGCGAAAAGCGCCCCGTGCCCTTTGAGGTGCTCGAGCAGAAGGCGGACGAGATCGAGCAGACGCTGCAGAACTCTCTCGAGCGCGAGGTCAGCACCGAGTACATCGGCGAGCTCGTCATGGACAAGCTGCGCGCCGTGGACGAGGTGGCCTACGTGCGCTTTGCCTCGGTCTACCGCCAGTTCAAGGACATCGACACATTTATGAAGGAGCTCAACAAGCTGCTTGAAAGCAAGTAAAAGCGCTATAGAATGTTGGGGATAGAGATCTCCTGCATTTCAGACAGCACGCGAAGCTGGGACTGAAGCTCGGCGACACATGCGCGGAATTCCGCCTCGTCCTGCTCGAAGGCGAAGCTGTCTGCGCGGGCAAGAAGAGACTCGACCTCATTGAGTTCGTCGTGCTGCAAAATGATGTGGAAATACGTCGCGTGCGCGTCCCAGCTTTCGTGAAGCGCGGAGAGATCATCGCGCACGCTGTCCCAGTTCTCCGCCTGCGCGGTGTCCTGCAATTTGTCGAGCTCCGCGCACCAGTCTGTGACAAGACCGTCGGCGACGGCGGCATTCAAGAGCGCCGCGCCAAAGAGCGCGAGCAGCAGGCAGAACGGGATCCAGAAAAATCGCTTCATTTGGCACTGTCCTTTCCGATGCACAGAATTTTGCCCGCGCCGTCGAGCGAGAGCAGAAAAATCTCCGACGGGGCGTGGTAGCCCTGCGCGCGCACGGTTTTGTCGAGCCATGCGGTATCCAGACCCGCGAGCGAAAGGTTTTCACCCAGTACCCGCCCGTCGTTGATGAAGATATGCGGGAGGAAGGTGTCGTCCTTGACGGGCTTTCCCAGCTGTTTAGGCGTTGCGGGCTGCTCGTCGGGATAGAGGAGGACAGAGAGCTGCCCGTCGGTTTCGAGCACCGCGTATTTGACGCTTGTGAGATCCGTCACGCCCTGAGAGCGGAGTTCCTCGATGAGCTCGTCGAGCGTGAAGCGGTTGTGGCGCATTGCGTCTTGCTGCACCTTGCCGTCTAAAATGAGCGCCGTCGGGCTGCCGCAGATCAGCCGCCGCAGGCGGATGGAGCGCACGCTCCCCCACGAGAGCAGCATCGAGAGCGAGAGCAGCGTCACGATCGGGATGACGCCGTTTAAAAGCGGGATGCCGAAATCCTGCATCGGCACGGCGGCAAGGTCCGAAATGAGCAGCGTGAGCACGAGCTCGATGGGCTCGAGCTCGCCGATCTGCCGCTTGCCGAGAAGGCGCAGCCCGACCATGATGAGAAAATAGAGCACGATCGTGCGGATAAAAGCAGTAGCCATAGTCATCCTCCCTTTTTGGGAGTTTGCCCCGCGGAGAGGCGAAATAACCGCTTTCATCCGGAGAAGTCCGGTTTGAAATATATTAAAAAACGCAGAAGTGAAAGGAGCTATGGAGTTTCTCCATCATAAGCGCCAGCGCCCGCCTTTGGCGGGACGACGAGGTGGGAAGAGGATCGAAATTTCGGCGGATGCTTCCCCGTGCCCGTGGGCGCGCACACAGCCGACAAACATGCGGGCGACCGCAGAACAAAGGGGCTGTGACCACGGGAAAAGCGACAAATGACTGCGCATTTGTCCTTTTGAAGAAGCGGCTTTGCGCCGCAAAGGGGTATTTTTGCCCATTTTTCAAAAATCATCAAAAGGAGAATGTTATCATATGTGCGGAATCGTTGGATTCATTGGTCAGGAACAGGCGGCCCCCATCCTGCTGGACGGGCTCGCGCATCTGGAATACCGCGGGTATGACTCCGCGGGCGTGGCCGTCATCTCGGCGCAGGGAAAGCTGCAGGTCAAAAAAGCGGTGGGCCGGCTCAAGGTCCTCAGCGAACAGATCCACGGCGGCGCGGACCTCGAGGGCTGCATCGGTCTTGGTCACACCCGCTGGGCGACGCACGGCGCGCCGAACATCATCAACTCTCACCCCCACGTGAGCGAAAACGGCAAGTTCGCCGTCATCCACAACGGCATCATCGAAAACTACGTCGAGATCAAGGAATTTCTGATCGGTCAGGGCATCCAGTTCAAGTCCGAGACCGATACCGAGGTCGTGGCGCAGCTGCTGGAATTCTACTACAACGAGTGTCACGACTTTTTGGAGGCCGTGGGCCGCGTGCTGCGCCGCATCGAGGGTGCGTACGCCCTCGGTATGCTCTGCGCCGACTGCCCGGACCGCATCATCGCCGCGCGCAAGGACGCGCCGCTGCTGCTCGGCTACGGCAAGGGCTGCAACTTCCTCGCCTCCGACGTGACGGCCATTATCAAGCACACGCGCGACGTCGCGTACATGGAGGACGGTGAGGTCGCCGTGCTGACGCGCGAGGGCATTGAGGTCTACGACGCGCTGGAGCAGAAGGTCGAAAAGAAGCACTTTACCATCGACTGGGAGGTCTCCGCCGCGGAAAAGGGCGGCTACCAGCACTTCATGCTCAAGGAGATCATGGAGCAGCCCGAGGCGCTGCGCCGCGCGATCTCCCCGCGCATCAAGGACGGCAGGGTTGTCTTCGACGATCTCAAGCTCCCTGTCGAGAAAATGCGCGAATTTACCCGCATTTTCATTGTGGCCTGCGGCTCTTCGTACCATGTCGGCATGATCGGCAAGTACAATCTTGAGCATCTGCTGCGCCGCAATGTCGAGGTCGTGCTCGCGTCCGAGTTTCGCTACAGCGACCCCATCGTGGACGATAAGTCGCTCGTCATCGTGATCTCCCAGTCGGGCGAAACGCTCGATACCATGGCCGCGCTGCGCGAGGCGAAAAAGCGCGGCGGCTACATCCTCTCCATCGTCAACGTGGTCGGCTCGTCCATCGCGCGTGAGTCGGATGACGTGCTCTACACCTGGGCCGGTCCCGAGATCGCTGTCGCGACGACGAAGGCCTATTCCACGCAGCTCGCAGTGCTCGACATGATCGGCCTTGCGTTTGGCGAGGTGCTCGGCACGGTGAAAAAGGAGGAGTACAACGAGGCGGTTACGGGGCTTCAAAAGCTGCCGGAGAAGATGGAGCAGTTCCTCGCGGGCGAGAGCTGCGAGGCCATCCCCAAGTACGCTTCCCAGTATTTCAACCACAACTCCGTCTTCTTCATCGGCCGCAACCTCGACTATGCGCTCGGACTCGAGGGCTCGCTCAAGCTCAAGGAGATCAGCTACATCCATTCCGAGGCCTACGCCTCCGGCGAGCTCAAGCACGGCACGATCTCTCTCATCGAGGACGGCACGCTCGTTATCGCGCTCGGCACCTACGCCCCGCTTTTCGACAAGGCCATGAGCAACGTGGTTGAGGTCAAGGCCCGCGGCGCGGACGTTCTCGCGCTTGCGACCGAGAGCCACCGCGGCGAAATGGCAAAGACTGTCGAAAACGTCATCACCATCCCCGATACGGCGCAAATGCTGCTGCCGTCGCTCGGCGTTGTGCCGCTGCAGCTGTTGGCGTATTATATCGCGCTCCAGCGCGGGTGTGATATTGATAAACCGAGAAATCTTGCGAAATCTGTCACTGTGGAATAAAAAGGGAGCACCCGAAAGGGTGCTTCTTTTTTTGCGCCCGCAGGGTGTACTCTATTATCCCCCACACCGTGTGGGGGACGCGGGAAAGGGGGCCATTCTCTCACGTGAGAGAATGGCCCCCTTTATTCGCCCCCCCCCCTGCGCAGCGCAGGGAAATATTCACCCCGCCAGTGCGGCGTTCACCGCATCGACAGAGAACTCCGTCCACGCGAGATCGTCTTTGACGGCTTGCTCGTCAAGAAACGCGCTGTACGCAGCTTCATCAATGCTCTCGCCATTCAGCGTGTAAACGGTATTTCCATCACTGCCTTCGGACATGGAGGAGAAGTCCTCATAGACCAGTACGCCATTTTCAAAGCGGGCGCGGGATGCGCCGTTGTCGAAGGCACCGTTCGACCATTCGAACGTGCCGTCGGCCTTCGGCGACAAAAAGCCGCGGTAGACGATCTGGTTGGCGTAAACCGCGCCATCGTAGCAGGTGAGGATGACGTATTCCTCCTCGCCACTGAAATCGATGTTCAGCACCAGCTCGTCTGTGCCGTCGCCGTCCAGGTCGAGCAGGGCGAAGCGGGTGATCGTCCAGTCCATGTCCGAGCCGTCGACGCCCTTGGTGGCGTAGACGGCGGGCGCGCGGAACGAGGCGGTCGTCGCCTCGACGCCGGCGTTGATGAGATTCGCCGTCACGGTGACGTCGCCGGTGAAGAAGTCTTCATACAGGCCGCCCGCCTGCGCACTGGGCGGGGTGTCGTTTGCGTCCGCCTCCTTCTGCCCGCAGGCGGTCAGGAGCAGCACGAGGGTCAGCGCGGCAGTGAGGGCACGCTGAAGATGCTTTTTCATGTGGGAATTCTCCTTTCCGATGTTTGCCGCACAGTCTGCGGCGATATGGATGGTAACATGACTTTAGACGAAAGTCGTTACAAAAAGGTTGCAGTTTGGAGACAAAAAGAAACAAAAAAGAGCGCCTGCGCGCTCTTTTTATTTTAGAACAAAAGGGTGACTCCGTGCGTCAGCAGCGTGATGATGCAGCCCGCGATGACAACGCCGAGGAAGATGACCGGCACGGCTCGCTTTAAGCGCATGTTGAGCACGGCGGCGATCAGCGCGCCCGTCCACGCGCCGGTGCCCGGCAGCGGGATGGCGACGAAGATCAAAAGCCCCCACGTCTGGTAGCGGAGCACGTCGGCGCTTTTCGCCTCGGCGCGCGCTTCGAGGCGCGAGATGAAGCCCTCAAGCTTTGGAATATGTATGCGCACCCATTTGAACAGCGGGCGGACAAATAAAATGATGAACGGCACAGGGATCATGTTGCCGACGAGCGACGCAATGAACGCCACGGGGATCGGCAGCCCCATCGCAACGCCCGCAGGCAGGCCGCCGCGCAGTTCCACGACGGGGAGCATTGAGATGAGCATGGTGAGCAGCGTTTCGCCGAGCGGGGTTTCGTGCAGCCAGAGAGAAAGAGAGTCGAGCATGGTGCGCCTTTCTGAAATGCAAGCGGAATAATACCTCATTTTAGATAAAATGATAGCACGAAACGCTTCGCCGCGCAAGGGCCGCGGGATTAAGGTTCTATAAAGGTGCAGGGCCCCGGGTGTTCCCGGAGCCCTGCGCTCTTGAGTACGATCAGCGGTTGTTCTTATTCTGGTTGTTCTGATTCTGGTTGCCGTTCTGGTTCTGATTGGTGTTTTCCTGATTCTGGTTCTTGTTCTGGTTATTGCGCTCCTTCATGTGCTCGCCTCCTTTCGCTTTTCTTGCTTGCAGACATAGTGTTGACGGGCTAAAGTAAAAATATACCGTGGGATTTTCACTTTTTCGGGCAAATTGTTGTTGACAAAGCGGAAAATAGAGCATATACTACTTAAGCAAAACAAAGAAGAGCGGTGCATTCGTTCTCACCCCCAGCAAAGCGAAGGGGTCAATCGTGGAAAACAAAGCCTTCGGGCTTTTTTGTGTCATGGTACGGGTGCAGAATGTTCTGTGCTCGTTTTTTGTTTGCCAAATTCTTTATGAAAAACGGAGGTGCTTCGGTATTAGCAGCAACGTGCATCAGATCAACGAAGAGATCCGGGACAGCGAGATCCGTCTCATCAGTGCGACCGGCGAGCAGCTCGGCATCATGTCTGCCGCGCAGGCGCAGCACATCGCCGACGAGCAGGGGCTTGACTTAGTCAAGATCTCGCCGCAGGCCAAGCCGCCTGTGTGCAAGCTCATGGACTACGGCAAGTTCCGCTTTGAACAGGGCAAGCGCGAAAAGGAAGCCAGAAAGAACCAGCATGTCGTCGAGATCAAGGAAGTGCGCATGTCCCCCGGTATCGACGTGGGCGATTTTAACACCAAGCTCAAAAACGCCCAGAAATTCATTGCCGACGGCAACCGTGTCAAGGTCTCTGTCCGCTTCCGCGGCCGCGAGATGGCACACACGGACATCGGCCGCGATCTTCTTGTGCGCTTTGCAGAGTCCGTCGCCGAGGTCGCCAACCTGGATAAAGAGCCGAAAATGGAAGGCCGCAGCATGTCGATCTTCCTTTCCCCCAAGGCGGGAAAGTAACTTTGAGCGCCACTACAAATACGAAAAGGAGAAACTACTATGCCCAAGCTGAAAACCCACAGCGGTTCCAAAAAGAGATTCAATCTGACCAAGTCCGGTAAGGTCAAGGTCGCCAAGGCTTTCAAGAGCCACATCCTGACCAAGAAGCCCACCAAGCGTACGCGTCGTCTGCGTCAGGGCGGCTATGCTGACAAGACCACTGCCAGCACGATCCGCAAGATGATCCCCTACAAATAATTTACAACGATACGCTTTAAGGAGGCTTATACAATATGGCACGTGTTAAAGGCGCGATGATGACGCGCAAGAGAAGAAACAAGACCCTCAAGCTCGCCAAGGGCTACTGGGGCAACAAATCCCGCCACTTCAAGATGGCCAACGAGCAGGTCATGAAGTCCCTGACCTACGCTTATGTCGGCCGCCGCCTGAAGAAGAGAGACTTCCGCTCCCTGTGGATCACCCGTATCTCCGCAGCCTGCAAGCTCAACGGCATGAACTACTCCACGTTCATGCACGGCCTGAAGACCGCCGGCATCGAGATCAACCGCAAGATGCTCAGCGAGATGGCCATCAACGATCCCGTCGCTTTCACCAAGCTCGTCGAGATCGCGAAGAACGCCTGATTTTATTCGCTAAAAAAACACCGCTGCATGAGCAGCGGTGTTTTTTTATTTTCTGCACAAAATGTAGAAAAGATCATAACGACGGAAAGAGGAAGAAACGCATGAGAAAAACGCTCAAACGAAACCTGTCGTATGACGACAGGAACCACCTTTACTATGTCTCGCTCTACTACGACGGCGAAAACGGCAGGCGCGTACGCCGCACGCGCACTTATCCCACGATGGAGCAGGCCGAGCAGGTCATTGCCGAGTATCGCCGCGCGCAGCTGCTCGGCGGCAGGAGCGCGCCGGGGGACGTTTTTATGGAGGACTGGCTGCGCTACTGGATGGATGAGCTCATCAAGCCGAACTGCGAGGAAACGACGTGCCACGGTTACGAGAATATCTTGAATACCCATATGATCCCCTCTCTCGGCAGACTCTGCGTGCAGGACTTAACGCCCGTGCGCGTGCAGCAGTATTACGGCGAGCTGCGGAAAAAGGGCCTTGCCAACAACACGATCCGCAAGCACCACGTGCTGCTGCACGCGGCGCTCGGCGCGGCGGTAAGGCAGGGCATCGTGGGGGCGAATGTGACCTGCCTTGTCACGCCGCCCGCGCGCGAAGCGCCGCAGCACCGTTTTTACGATTCCTCTCAGCTGCGCATGCTTTTTTGCGCGAGCGAAGGCACGCCGCTCGAGGTGGCCGTCAAGCTCGCGGGCTGCCTCGGCCTGCGGCGCAGCGAGATCTGCGGCCTCAAGTGGCGCAACGTCGATCTAAAGCGAGGCGTGCTCAAGATCTGCGAGGTGCGCACTGCCGTGAGCGGCAGGGCGCTTGAAAAAGCACCGAAGTCCTACGCGTCCGAGCGACGGCTGGCCTTTGGCGGCAATGAGGACCTTGAATCGCTGCTCAAGCGGCTGCACCGCGACTGGGAAAGGCGGCGGAAGCAGGACCCTAAATATAACCCAGAGGGCTACGTCGCCGTCAACGAGGCGGGAAAGCCTTATCAGCCGGACGTTCTGTGCCAGCGCATCGCGCAGTTCATCGCCGTGCAGGGTCTCCCGCCGATCTCGCTCCACGGGCTGCGCCACAGCTTTGCGAGCGTCGCCAATAGCCAGAATGTGCCGATGTTCAGCATCTCCAAAGCGCTGGGGCACAGCTCAACATCCGTGACGAGCGCGGTGTATATGCACCTTTTCGACGACGCGGTGGCGGACGTGGTCTCGCAGGTGGCGAGCGCCATCACGGGAAAAGAGCAGTGAGCGTCAGGGAAACAGAAACGGCAGCGCGGGCAGGGCGAGCAGCAGAGACAGCAGCGATTGCAAGGCCTTTCCCTTGAGATAATACCGCGCGGAGAGGGGAGAGGCCGCGAGCACACTGAGCGTCTGGCAGTGGACGCTCAGTCCGCCCCAGCCGAGCAGCGCCGCACAGGAAAGAAAACCCGCGCGTGAGCAGGGAAGCGCCAGCACGCCGCTCGTGAGCTCTAAAAATCCGAGCAGCAGCGCGCAGGGGAGCGATGAGGCGAAGGCCACCGGCAGAAAGTGCAGCAACAGCCGCGCAAGCACCGTGAAAAACACGACGAACGCGCTCACATTGAGGCATCCCGTCAGCGCGTTCTGCACCGCCGTGGGGAAGGCTGTGGAAAAGCGCTGCGCTTTCGCGCTTTTGTGCGGATATGTTCCATGCGGCGCCGGCGGCAGCGCGCGGCAGATGAGAAGCCCGGCGCAGAGCGCCGCGGCGACGTGGATGAGGTACAGCGCCGCGCCCGCGCGGCTGGACGAAAACACGCCCGCGCCGCACACGCCGAGCAGGAACCCCGGTCCCGCGTTGTTGCAGAAGGCGAGCAGCCGCTCGCCCTCTTCCTGCGAGAGCGCGCCGTTTTCCACAAGCTCGGCAGCTGTCCGCGCGCCGACAGGGTATCCGCCGCAGAGGCCCAGCGCCAGCGCCGCCGCGCCCGCACCCGAAAGACCGAACAGCGGCCGCATCAGCAGCGACAAAAGCGCAGAGAGCAGCTCCGACGCGCCGCAGGCGATGAGCAGCGACGAGAGCACGAAAAACGGAAACAGCGACGGGATAAGCGTCTGCGCGCAGAGCAGCATCGCGTCCTGCGCCGCCTGTGCGCTGACCTCCGGCAACAGCAGCAGTGCGGAAAAGCAGCACAGCACCGCCAGAAGCGGCAAACGGTCTCTTATTTTCATGCCATCACCTGACCTTCCAGACGAGTCTATGCGCGGGGCAAGCCGAACTTGCCCGCCTGGGACAGGCAAATCCGCGCGAAAGGGCGCATAGGCTTTGCCCAAAGGGGAGATGGACGATGGAACGAAACGAACGGCCGCAGCGCATGCTGGCGCGCATGGCAGAGCTCTTTGACCTGCCGGCGGACATCGTGGCGGGGCTGTGCCATGTGGAGATGCTGGGCGACCGGCAGCTCTTTCTGGAGGGACACAGCGGGATCTTATCCTACGGAACAGAGCAGATCGACGTGGGGGCGGGCTCGCTCATCCTGCGCGTGCGCGGGCAGAATTTGACGCTGCGCAGCATGACCGACAGCGAGGTGCGCATCTTCGGCAAGATCGACGCCGTGGAATATGTGAGATGAGGGAGCTATGCTGAAAAAAGCCGTCAAGCTGCTGCGCGGCAGCGTATGCGTGCGCGCAAAGAGCGCGTACCCCGAGCGGATGCTGAACCTCTGCTCCGCGCGGGGCATCGAATTCTGGGACGTCAGGTGGATCGACGATACGGCGCTGTCGTTCTGCGTGGCACGCGGCGACCTGCGCGCGCTGCGCCGTGCCGCCGAGGGCTGCGGGGCGGAGGTATCTATCGAGCGCACGGCGGGCACGCCGTTTTTCTTCGCGCGCCTGCGCCGACGCCACGCGCTGTTCGCCGGCGGCATTCTGTGTGCGGCGCTGCTGCTCGTCAACTCGCTTTTCATCTGGGATTTTGAGGTCACGGGCAACGAGACCGTCCCGACTGAGACGATTTTGCATGCCCTGCGCGAGCACGGCGTCCACCGCGGAACGTTTATCTACTCGTTCCGCTCACAGGATATCTGCAACCGCGTTTTGCCGGAGCTCAAGGACCTCTGCTGGGTGGCGGTCAACGTGCGCGGCTGCAAGGCCTATGTGCAGGTGCGCGAGCGCGTGCGCGCGCCCGAGCGGGTAAACGAGAGCGAGCCGACGAACGTCATCGCGGCAAAGCCGGGCCTTATCACCAAGGTCCGCGCGCTGGATGGGGAGAAAAGAGTCCTGCCCGGCACGAGCGTGCAGCAAGGGCAGCTTTTGATCGCGGGCGTGGTGGATACCGGCGGCACGGAAAAACCGAGCGTGACGACGCGCTTTCTTGCCGGTAAGGGCGAAGTCTGGGCACGGACATGGTACGACCTCACCGTCCGCGTGCCGCTCACGTATGAAAAGAAGGTTTACACCGGAAAAGAAAAGCGCAGCCATACCTTGATTTGGGGCGAGAATCGGTTGAAAATTGGTGCAAAAGGGAGTAGCATTTGCAATGTTGATTGTGATAAAATAAAGAATCAAACACAATGGACGCTTTTTGGCCTTTTTGCCCTGCCCGTCACATGGGAGACGGAAACGCTGCTGCCCTACGAATTAGAAATAGCGGCGCGTTCCCGCGCCGACGCGGAGGCGCAGGGAAAAGACGTGCTCGAAACGTATCTTGCCGCCCTTTTGGGGGAGACTGGCAGCGTGACGCAGCGGCGCTTTTCGACCGCTGTGGAGGGCGATACCCTCGTCGTCACGCTCTCTGCCGAGTGCGAGGAGCAGATCGGAAAAGAGGTGCCCATTGCCGTCAGTGAAGGATAACACCGTCAGCCGCGACCGGCCGGCGTCAACATTTTTTCAGGAGGAAACACAGCATGGAACAGCGCATCAGCATCGAACGCATGGAGCAGGCGGTCAATTTGTTCGGCTCATTCGATGAGAACGTGCGGCTGATCGAATCGAAATTTAAGGTCACCATCTCGAACCGCGAGGGCGAACTGCGCGTGAACGGCGAGGTCGAGGACACGATGCTTGCCGTGAAGGCGCTCAATGCACTGCTCACGATCTCAAACCGCGGCGAGCCCATCACCGAGCAGAACGTGCGCTACGTGATCTCGCTCGTGCGCGCGGGGCAGGAGGACCGCATCAGCGAGCTGACGCAGGACGTCATCTGCATCAGCTCCAAGGGCCGCCCCATCAAGCCCAAGACCATCGGACAGAAGAAATATATCGAGTCCGTTTTGAAAAACACCATCACCATCGGCGTCGGCCCCGCAGGTACGGGCAAAACGTACCTCGCCGTCGCCGCGGCGGTCGCGGCGTTCCGCGAGCGCAAGGTGAACCGTATCATCCTGACGCGCCCTGCGGTCGAGGCGGGCGAGCGCCTCGGCTTCCTGCC
>OJQM01000806.1_pt1 | contig 15149 bp, 18 predicted proteins | sample 1598751 | NCBI WGS metagenome assembly OJQM01 (sample SAMN03922455, study PRJEB24848) | human gut metagenome | isolation source: stool sample | host: Homo sapiens | place: Germany | collected 2009-11 | reverse complement strand
TGATAGCCTTGATTTCATCAATCAGATAAGCCCGCTGTGAATCTACTCCTACCGGGCGATTCATTTCGATATTATAGACCTTACGATAGTAAAGCAATCGGTAGAACAAACGAGGTTTTATTTCTTTGAAGAACTCTATTTCTTCCGCTTCATCTTTGAATGTATAGGAACCAATAAACTCTTTTACCTGTTGAAAAGCATTAGCTAATACTTGTGAGGCTTCAAGAGACTTCTTCATAATATTCAAGTCTGCGGACTCGATTTTCTTCAATTTCTTTTCAATCTCTTTTTCGAGATTATGAACAAATGACAGCATAGTTATATGTAATTAAATTAATTCAAACAGAAGAAATGAAAGAAGACCCTAATTTGATTTTAATTAATCTATTTACTTGTGATTACAGTATTCTGTATCTTACGAAAAAGCGCCTTGTATTTTTACACACAAAGCGCTATTATACAAATGAATTAAAACTTTATTGGATAGCCTCGTCTTTTATAATCGTCAGAGCTTTCAATGCGGCAGGAAAGCCGATGTAAGGCATACACTGGATAACGGCTGCCGTAATTCTTTCCGGGCTGTTACCGGCTTTCAAATTGGCGAGCAGATGAGAATGGAGTTGCGGTTCTGCTCCGATAACAGTCAGCACGCAATAGGTCAGCAGTTCACGGGTCGGCGTGTCGAGACCGCTACGGGTCTGGAAATCGCCGAAATGTACCTCCGTTAGAAAACGTGCGACTTTTTCACCCATATCTCCCGGTACATCTTTCAATGCCTCTTTCGTCCGGTCGCCATAAAGTGAGTCTTGGATTTCATACCCTTTCTCGTAACGGTTTTCTTCGGTCACGGTAGCTTGTGATTCCAACGGCACTTTGATGCCTCGTTCCTTAAAAGCCTCGTTCACGGCTCCTAACGCATTCAGCACTTTCGGGAATCCGATAATCGGAGAACACTGGTAAATCGCTTCGCGTAATTCAATAGGTGTTACACCGACATTGAGTGCCGCCCCTGCATGACCTTTCAGTTGGGGTAACTGCTGCATGGTAGCAAGGCATACGCAGGTAATCATTTCACGGGTTTTGATGTCCAGATCTCCCGTGCGGAACACTTCGCCGAAAATATATTTTTGGAGTATGTCCATGATTTCAGGATCGGTTCCTTCACCATTGAGGGCTTCGCCGCCAAACAAGGCGGTATAGTTCTTTTTGCATAGTTCTATTCTATCCATATCATCCGTTTTTTCGGTTGTTTGGGCTTTTGCCGAGAACGAAACGACGACCAGCAATAAGCCGAGAAATACTTTTTTCATTACTTTCAAATATTATTTGTTGAATAAATTGCGGGCATTTTCCGAGAAGAACCGTTCCGAATAAGGCGACAATTCCTTGTCCGCGGTAAATTGTTCACGCATACGTTGCAGGTTTCCAAGCAATACACCGTCCGGCATATAAGGATAATCCGAGCCGTAGAGAATGTGATCCGGCGAGGTGATTGTCAGTATCATTCTCACGATTTCGGGGCTTGCTCCTCCGGCAAGGTCATAGTACAGACGGGATAGATTACCGTCCCAGTCAATCGAGCCCATAAGTTCCTTTGCCTGCATAGCCGGATGGATAGCCTTCATACGGGGGATCGCCATCGGCAAAAACGACCCACAATGAGGAACTATCATCTTGATGTTCGGATAGCGTACCAACACGTTACGGGAAATCATATTGACAACAGCACGGGTCGTTTCAGCCGGATATTCATAGACCGCAAGCGGGGCGGTGGCTATAATGCCGTCATTGACCGGCGTGGGCTTGTGCGGGTGAATGATTACGACAACATTCCTGCGGTTCAAGACCTCCATCAACGGGTCGAGTGCTTCATCCCCGACATATTGTCCCCGGCTGTTCGTGGCCAGCTTGACGCCATCCGCTCCAAGTGTGTCGAGTGCATAAATCGCCTCTTCGATAGCCGCCTCCACATCGGGCAATGGCAATGCCGCGCAAAACTTGAATTTCCCCGGATAGGTCTCTTTCAGTCGGGCACAATACTCGTTGTACTCCCGAATAATCCGTCGGCTCTCCTGCGTATCTCCGAACCACGGTTGCGGAGCGGGCATCGTCAAAACGGAATATTCGATTCCCGCTTTGCGCATGAAAGCGATATGCGATTCCACATCCCACGCGGGAAGCGGAAAGGTCTCCTCCATCGCGGCATCATGTTTTTCCAGCACCGCCATATAGCCGGGCAATATGTTATGGCAATGCACGTCGATAGTCTGTTGTGCCCCGGCCTGCCTCATAAAGAGTATGGACATGACGATATACAGAATGAATCCCTTTCCCATACCCGTTACTTTTTGTCGTTTACATTGGCGAGCCACTCCGCAAATTGCGCTTTCGCCAGTTTCCCGTTCAAGAGTTTTCCCGTACACCAGTCGATTCCGGGATACGCTTTACGAAGATTCTTCTCGCAGTTAGCGATACCGCTGCCACCCGAAGTGGCAAAGGGCACGACCTTCTTTCCCGAAAAATCACAGCTCTCCATAAACGTATTGATTATTGTAGGGGCAATGTACCACCAGACGGGGAAACCAACGAATACCACGTCATATTTACCCATATCGGGCATACGGCCTGCTATACGGGGACGAGAGGATGGATCGCGCATCTCCACGGAACTGCGGCTCGCTCGGTCGTTCCAGTTCAAATCTTCTGCCGTATAGGGCTTTTCCGGTACTATTTCGTACAAATCCGCATTTGTCGCCACTGCCAATTCCTCGGCAGCCTTTCTCGTCGTACCGCTACAAGAGAAATAGGCGACCAAAATATTTCGACTATCCATATTCTTTATTCATGTGAGCGTGTCAGATCATCGGCATTTCCCACGAGCCTCTCGTATCGACACCGGTATTTTCGGCTGCATTTTCCAAACTTTGTATTTCGTCAGCAGTCAAGGAAACTTTTGTCGCTTGCAAGGCATCCTGTACTTGCGAGGGTTTCGTCACGCCGATAATCGGTGTCGTGCCTTTCGCTATCGCCCATGCCAAAGCGACTTGTGCCGGCGTAATACCGTACTTATCGCCGACTGTACGCATTACGGCAACGAGTTTCTCGATTTGCGGTAACAGCGGGTTGTAGGTGTCGCCCCGCTGGCTGCCGACGGGCAGTGGGTGCGTGGTATCGTATTTCCCGCTCAACGCCCCTTGCTCCAATACCATGTAGGCCCAGAAGTCGATATTATGTTCTTTGCAATAGTCCAAAATACCGGCTTTCTCCGATGAACGGTAGAGCAGGCTGTAATGGTTCTGCACGGCAGAGATATGCACTCCTTCTTTCGAGAGAATCTCCTCCGCACGTTTGATTTGCGCGAGGGTATGGTTGGAAACACCGATTCGCTTTACCTTGCCGCTTTTTACCAACGGGATAAGGTAAGGCGTCCATTTCTCCACGTCGGCCGGGTTGTGTATCCAGTAGATGTCGATGTAATCGGTGGCGAAGCGTTCGAGGCTTCCTGCCAGCATATCCGCTACCGGGTTCTCCGTGTCGCCCGCGATCTGCGGCGTGAACTTGGTCGAGATAAACACATCTTCCCGCTTGCAGCTCTTCGTAAATGATGAAAGCAGCGTTTCCGAAGCTCCCATGCCGTACACCACGGCGGAATCCCACAGGTTCAGCCCGTTTGCCATCGCCTCGTCGAATACGGGTTTCAGTTCTTCCACTCCGAGATTGTTCCCGAATACTTGGTCGCCTCCGGCAAATCCTGCACCCCACGACCATGTTCCTAATGCTATTGACGGTTGATTTTTCATTTTATATTCCTCCTTTGATTTTAATTGTTATTTGGTTGATTTAACGTATGAAGTTTGTCATCGTATGCTGCTCATGGACAGGAAATCCGATTCCGTGTTCACGACCCAGCGCGATACATTTCAGCAGCCATGCCATGTTCCGCGCAAGGGTGCGCATGGTTTGCAGCCCTTCCGTATCCCGGTGAATCTCCTCCGGCGTATTCCCGTGTACTATATTCCAATACTGCGACGGCACGATGGGCATATTGCAGTCCGTCATGTATTTGTTCATCTGGTCGAGTGCTGCTGTCGCACCGCTGCGGCGGCAGGTGGCTATCGCTGCGGCAGGTTTGCCGGCAAAGTGGTCGCCGTTGAACTCGTCGATGAAAAATACCCGATCCAGAAACGAAGTCATCGCACCGCTCGCCGCCGCGTAATGGACGGGCGTGCCGAACACGAACCCATCGTAATCGTCCATCATTTTCACGAACTCATTGACCTTGTCATTGCGGAAACAGCTCCGTTTGCCCACACACGCCCCACATCCGATACACCCGGCTACGGGCTGGTTGCCGACCCAGAATGTGGTGGAATCTATGCCTTTACTCTTCAGCGTATCGGCAATTTCGGATAAGGCGGTAGATACACACCCGTCCTTGTGCGGGCTGCCGTTTACCAATAATACTTTAAGCGTCTCCATCCGGCCTCCTTGTCACTTATTTATGTCAGGCAAAAGAACACCTCCGACACCTACATTTTCCGGTTCGTTCTCCTTGATGAATACAAAGATGGCCTGCTGGGGCAGTCCGGTAAGGCGGGAAGTAGATTCCGTAATTTCTTTTACTAATTGAGCTTTCTTCTCCTTGCTCATTTTTACCAATTCCATTGTTATCGACGGCATGACTTTTCTGATTTTATTTGTTCAACTTAAATTTTACTTGTCTGTAATCGGGTACTTATTTAACTTGCTCCTCACGGTATTTTTTACCGGGCAGGGTACATTTACCGATCATTTCGCCTGTTTTCAGGCAAGAGTAGGTAGGCATCTCGAAGAGAACAGGCTTCAGTTTGTTGTAGTCCACCTTATCGTTCTCGTTGAGCATAGCCTCTTCCACATACGTGTCGGAGATTTTGCAAATGAAGTTGTCGAACGTCTCCGTCTCGTAATTGTCCACGACTTCGCATTCCATTACCAACGGGCTGTCCTCGATAACGGGAGTGCCCGCCTCGCCGGGATACCATGCGAAAACCTGCGATTTATCGACTTTTGCTCCGCTTGTGATTCCCACATAATCCGCACGGGGGAGCAGAGTCTCGTCCACGACATTTACCGAAAGACGCCCGGTCGTTTTCACGCCTTGATTGGTATGATGCGCCTTGTGCAGACTTACCATGATACGGTCATGACCGATAATTCCGACATGGCCGGCCAGCAGCCATGCGGGTTTGTTCTCTATCATCGTCCCCACAACGACTGCCGGTGTGGGATAAAGGGCCAATACCGACCCGACATTCTTTTTCATATTTCTTTCTTTTAATATTACTCTGTTTTTGAATACATTGCAAAGATACCGCACGTCTTGGAGAATCGCTGTATATATATTACGGATGAAAGTAACAGTATTACGGAACGTGCAAATCATGTTTATCCAAACAATTACAGCGTAAACCTGACGACTTACGCTGTAATTGTTTCACATGGGTATATCCATATTATTTCACGGCTTCGGCATACTCTTCGTCCGTTACCGGATCGAACCATGCATTGCTGTTGGTCTGCGGGTTACATTCGATAGCCAGATGAGAAAACCAACTGTCGGGGGCTGCTCCATGCCAATGCACCACGTCCGGAGCGATCTCGACGACATCACCTGCTTTGAGCCGACGGGCCGGTTTTCCCTTTTCCTGATAGTATCCCTCGCCTCCGACACAGATGAGAAGTTGCCCTCCCGTATGGCTATGCCAGTTGTTGCGACATCCCGGCTCGAAAGTCACGTTCGATACCGGTACATTAAGTTCCTTCATTGAGGTCAGCGGAGCCAGCCATGACTGGCCGCTGAAATATTGTTCGTATGCGACATTGGATTTTCCCGTGGGGAATGCACTGATTTCAGGTACTTCTGTTTTCATATTTTCAGCATTGTTACAACTGGCAGCCAATATAGTAACTGCTACGGCTACAAATAATTGTAAGATTTTCATATTTCTGTTTTATTTATTATTCATTGTACTCATATCGATCACATAGCGGAATTTGACTTTTCCATCCAGAACATTTTGATAGGCTTTGTCTATCTCTTTCCCGTTCGCGCTGATAATCTCCACTTCGGGATAGATATTGTGCGCAATGGAGTAGTCCAACATTTCCTGCGTTTCCTTGATGCCGCCGATGAATGAACCGTACACCTTACGGTTCGGTGCGACAAATGCCATAGACGCAATATTCAGGTTTGAATTTCCCGGAAGACCTACGATTGCCATTTCTCCACCTTTCTTCAACATATTGACGTACATCAACGGGCTGTAATCGGCAGGAATGGTACTGATAATGAAATCCAAAGAATTATTCAGCCCTTTCAATTCTTCGGGATTGGTTACATTCACATAACGGGAAGCCCCCATTCGACTCGCATCTTTTCGCTTCTCTTCCGTAATATCGAACACCGTAACCTCAGCTCCCATTTGCACCGCATATTGTACTGCCATGTGTCCCAATCCTCCGAATCCTGCGACACCGACTTTATCGCCTTTTTTTACATTACTGAAATGTATGGGAGACCAAGTAGTGATACCCGCGCATAAAAGCGGAGCCACACGTTTCATATCGGCATCGGCAGATACTTTCAAGACAAAATCCTCTGATACCACAATTCTGTCGGAATATCCTCCCATTGTAATTTCGTTCTCATGGAAGCGGTCGGGAAAGCCATAGGTATAAACCGATCCTTCTTCGCAGGCTTGTTCCATATCGGCCTCACAACTGGCACAATGTCCGCATGAATTTACCATACAGCCCACTCCGGCATAATCGCCGACCTTGAATTTTGTTACATTGTTTCCGGTCTGTATCACCCGTCCTACAATTTCATGTCCCGGAACCATCGGATAACGAGATTCTCCATGTTCCGACCAGACAGAGTGCAGGTCGCTATGGCAAATGCCGGCATATAAGATTTCAATCAATACATCATTATCACCGACCGCATGGCGTGTAAATTCATAGGGATGAAAATGTCCCTCTTTAGAATCTACGGCAAAACCTTTTGCCGGAATCCGTCCCTCCTGCGCCCATCCCATATTGGAGAACAGCAGGCATATCGTTAGTAAGCCAAATACTTTTTTCATATCCTATCTTGATTGTTCTCTTGTAACTCCAATTTCTGATAACCATTCCGCTACACGGCTTTCCGCTTGGGAAAGAGTCCCCGATGTCAGTAACAGGCTTTCCGTGTAAGTCGCGTCGGGACAATGTTTCCGGGCGTCACTGACCGAAGTCGATATTCCGCTGCTTCCACTGGTTGCAAACAATGCGATGCGCTTGCCTGCAAGTTTTGCCGCGTGTTCATGCAAGAAGGTCTGCATCGGCGTTGCCATGTGGCTATACCAGATAGGATAACCGATAAAAATAATGTCATACTCCTCGAAACTCTCGACCGAGGTTTTCACCGGCGGAAAATTTCCCGCCTCGATAGCCGCTTGTTCCTGCTGCGAACGCTCCAACATGGCATTGTAATCCGTGTCGTAGGGCGTTTCGGGCTCCACTTCGATAAAATCGCAGCCGAGTGCCGTTCCGATTCGCTGCGCTACACCTTCCGTATTGCTCGTGCGTGAACAGTAAAGCACCAGATAACGCCCGTCATTATCCGGTGTTTCATCTTCATCATTATCGTTTCCCGGTGTTTCGGGTTGTTCGGTGGCAGAGCCTTCCGGTTCGATAGGATCTCCGCTACAAGCTGTCGCTGTCAAAGCGAGCAGCAGAAAAGGGAAAAATAGTAACTTTCTCATCGTTCTAAAAATTAAATGTTCATATTATTTTGATTTCTCTGCGGCAAAGGTAGGGCGTTTCGACTGCTCCCGCTGTATCCCGATTACGGATTGAAGTAACAGTATTACGGATTATAAAATTGGGATATAAAACATTTGTAATGAATAGGATGCAGTCGAAACGACTGTTCTGTATACATATTACGGATATTTGTAACCGTATTCCGGTTTTCACATCGGAAGGTGTCGAATATTTATATGGAATCCTTATTTTTGCACAAAACAAAATGATAATTGCTATGGAAGAAGTAATAAAGGTCGATACAATCGATCAATATAATAAGTTATTCGGGTTGGAAACTTTGCATCCTTTGGTTGCCGTTGTCGATTTATCGAAAGCTCCGGTATGGCCGGAACATTTCCGGTTCAATTATGGTGTTTATTGTATTTATCTGAAAGATGCAAAGTGCGGGACAATCCGTTACGGACGTCAGACTTACGACTATCAGGAGGGAAGTGTTATCGCTTTCGCTCCCGGACAAATAGCCAATGTCGATATGGAACGGGGCATGAAACCTTCGGGATTGGGATTACTTTTTCATCCCGACTTGATTCGGGGAACGGCTTTAGGGCGCGAAATCAAACAATATTCGTTTTTTTCCTACGACTCGAACGAAGCACTCCATCTTTCCGAGCGGGAACGCACTATTTTCACGGATTGCCTCGATAAGATCGGTCTTGAGTTGGAACACTCCATCGACAAGCACTCCAAACGGTTGATTGCAACCAATATCGAATTGCTGCTTGATTACTGTATGCGGTTCTATGACCGACAGTTCGAGACCCGTTCAACGGTAAACCACGATATACTGGTACGGTTCGAGCGTCTGATGGACGAGTATTTCCAAGATGAACGCTTGCGGCAAAACGGATTGCCGTCAGTCAAATATTTTGCGGACAAGGTTTGTTTGTCACCCAATTATTTCGGAGATTTGGTAAAAAAAGAATCAGGTAAGACAGCGCAGGAGTATATTCAGGATAAAATCATAGATGTCGCCAAAGAGCAGATCTTAGGAACAAACAAAACGATCAGCGAAATCGCGTTCGACATGGGATTCCAATACTCCCAGCATTTCAATCGCGTATTCAAGCGGAGCGTGGGATACACTCCGGCAGAATATCGGAGGATGCAGGCATAATCATGGGAATGACTTTGGATATGGTTAGTATGGAAACGATTGATTTATTCAATCGTTTTTTCAAAATAGACGGTACGCTTCATCCGCACGTAAGCGTTATGGATATTACCCCACAACGGGAGTATATGTGTATTCCATTGCGGATAGGATTCTATGCGATCGCTCTTACTGCATACCGACAGGAACATATTGTGTATGGGAGAACGAATTGCGATTATTCAGACGGTACGTTACTCTTTTTTGCACCCGGAGATGTTTTTCATATTGACCATCCGGACTTCTTATCGAATATCACATTATTAGTATTTCACAAAGATTTGATTGAAGGTTTGTCTCTCGGACTGCATATCGGAGACTACTCTTTTTTCGATTATTATAAACAAGAAGCCTTGCATGTGTCCTGCCGGGAGAAAACTCTCATTTTGCAGCGCTTTGAAGATATACAAAATGAACTTGGCCGGCCTATCGACAGGCATAGCCGGGTACTATTGTGCAAAAATATAGAATTGTTGCTGGATCATTGCGTGCGTTTTTATGAACGGCAATTCATTCTTCGGGAAGACGAGATTCGGCATATATTGCAGAAATCCGATAAAATGCTGGATGAATATTTCGAGGAGAAGAGAACTCCGCGATTGGGACTTCCCACGGCTGCCTATTGTGCGGAGCAATTCGGATATTCCCAAGCATATTTACTCGATGGGCTGAAATTTTGTACCGGAAAAACATGGCACGAATATACACAAGCCAAACGAATAAGTATTGCTAAACGATGGTTGCAGGAGGAGCATCGGACAATTCCTCAAATAACAAAAGACTTAGGATTCTCATCCGCAAAATACTTTTGCCGTTTATTCAAGGAGGTTGTGGGATATGGACCGGATGAAGTATTGAATTGATAGGTATCATAAATTACAAATGGAGCTATTGGAAAATTTCCAATAGCTCCATTTGTATTGAAGTTGAAAGCCTATATAAATTCTCTTCTACCAATCGGGAATAATTGATTCCCCTGATATTGTTCCTATCCGAAAACTTCTTGTTATTTCAGATTGCGGTTGAAGAACAGTTCAATCTTGTCGAACGGGATTACTTGTAGGTTGTCATACAAATCCACATGGTTAGCTCCGTGAATTATCAATAACTCCTTATTGTCGCCTTTCAATTTTTTGAAAGCATCCTCACTGAAGTAACGGGAATGGGCCTTTTCTCCGTGAATTATCAGCACCGCACTACGAATCTCGTCACTATATGACAGCAAAGGCATATTGATAAATGAAAGCGAGGAAGTCTTGTTCCAACCGTTGTTGGAGTTAAGCGAACGTTTATGGTAGCCGCGTTCGGTCTTATAATAACTATGATAGTCTTTCACGAATTGCGGAGCGTCATCTGGTAATGGGTCGATTACTCCTCCGGCGAGAGCATACGAACCATTGCGGTAGTCTTCGGTACGCTGGGAATTGAGTTGCTTGCGCAGCTCGTAGCGAGCATCGGTATTCATTATGTCATTGTAACCATTGGCATTTACACGGCTCATATCATACATAGTGGCCGTTACCGTTGCTTTAATTCGGGTATCGATGGCCGCCGCATTAAGAGCCATGCCACCCCAACCGCAAATACCAAGGATGCCTATACGCTCCGCATCCACATCATCACGGGTGGCAAGATAATCCACCGCCGCACTGAAATCTTCCGTATTGATATCCGGTGAAGCGACATAACGAGGGTTGCCGCTACTTTCCCCGGTATAGGACGGGTCGAAAGCAATCGTCAGAAATCCTCTCTCTGCCAGCGTTTGAGCATACAGCCCCGAAGATTGTTCCTTTACCGCACCGAACGGGCCGCTGATGGCGATTGCCGGCAGTTTACTTTCAGCGTTTTTGGGGATATACAGGTCGGCGGCAAGCGTGATGCCGTAACGGTTGTGAAAGGTTACTTTCGAGTGACGTACTTTATCGCTTAAGGGAAACGTCTTGTCCCATTCTTGAGTTAGGTTCAATTTCTTTTTCATATTCTTGCTATTTGAATGATTGTCTGCCGCAGACAGATTACCCGTGCCGCAAAGGCATATTGCTATTGCCATGCATAAGGTTCTTACCGAAGTTTTCATGTGCGTGAGTATTAAGTTCCATTGGATAATTGATATTTCATAATTCTTTATATTTCATTGATTCCCTTCTGGGAATGTTACAAAATTCGTCATTTTTATCTTGCCCATTTGTAGACAAATTACGGATATTGATCTCTGATTATTACCTTAATTACAGATTTTACATAGATTGCAGGGGAAAATGCGGTCGTGAGTGGTAATCCGGCTAAAGTGATTAAACGTATATAATCCACCAATCTATTCAAAAAGGGAACAAGATACCAACACTGACATTGGTATCTCGTTTCCTTTACTCTTTATCGAGATTATAAATTCTATCTTCAAGCATTAGAGCGTTTCGAGTAGTTTAAATAAGATGTTCAGTATGTGCTACCGATACATTTTTTGTTGCTCGATAAGTTCCGGCGTGGTACGGTTGCTATAACTTACGCCGCAGGTATAAATACTGCCGCCATATTCCATTTGTGTCAGTCGGCAGGTTGTTTTGTAGATTACCTATCGGAGATATGCAAAAAGGTAAGCGGTGAACCTGTCACTTATTGGATTGACCGCTTTACCCTTAAAGAGATTACCCGCTTGCTGCGACAAAAAGAACTTTCCTTGACAACGATTTCCGGGAGGCTTAATTTCTCCTCTGTTTCTTATTTCAGTAGGTATGTACAAAAGAGGCTGAAGATAACACCATTGGAATATAAGAATAATTTTTAATTCAAGAATAATAACATGTCGATAAAATATATGATATATTTTATACAAAATTTCTGTATAATAATAACTTATATATAAATATACCATAGTCGGTATTCACTTGAATAATGTTCAAAATAAAGCTAATTTGCCCCGTTTTTCTCTATTCAGAAGAAAAACAGGTATTTTATTTTGGTTCAACAGGTAAATAATCGCACTTTATCTCCTATTAATATTCCATGTCTACCTGAATGAAAAAATACCGAGTATAGGATTAATCTTTGAGAAATGTTATCCAGTTATAATTCAAGATAACTTGCTATTTATCAGCATATAATACATACTGAAAATATAGTTGTACCGACCTCGTTTTTAGCTATCCATATAACCCCGAACTTTGCGAAAGATAAAATGAGGAAATATATGGAAGTTATCACGATTGAAAGCAAGGCATATTCCTTGCTAATGGAAAAGCTGGACAAAATAACAGCTTATGTGGAAGAAACCCGGTTATGTGAAGAAGCGCATAAATGTCGGGACGAAGAACTCAAGACTGATGGGCGTAAACGAAGTACCAAATGGATGACAAATAAAGAAGCGTGCGAAGCGTTGGAGATCAGTCCCCGTACTTTGCAACGTTACCGTACCAACCGGGTTATCTCTTATTCAATAATAGGCAAACAGATCCGATACCCTCGCAAGGAAATTGAACATTTCCGGGATAGGTGGATGGTGGAGACACCTGATACAAAAATTGACCGAATGATAGCAGAACATTCTTTACACACTTCCAAAAGTAAGAACTATGGTAAAAAAAGAAGAAATACTGGAGAGAACGAATAACGGGTTGGATGTATTTCGACATTATTTGCCTATAAAATGGCGGGTTGGCAGAAACTTCCTTAACCCCCTATACGAAGATCATAAGGCTTCTTGTAATGTTTACTATGACCGCAGAAGCGGAACTTATCGGATGAAGGACTTTGGGAACGCCGACTACTCCGGTGATTGTTTCTTCCTTGTAGCCAAACTGAAAGGCTTGGATTGCAGAAATGCCGCTGATTTCGTGGAGGTATTAGAAACAATAGACCGGGAACTTTGCCTCGGTATTGCAGATAATATCTCTGCTGAAAAGACAGAATATTATCCCAAAATATCACAAAGTAGGAAAACTCCAATCGAAACCGGGAAAACAGAGAATGTGAGAGAGAAAGATACAGGGAACACAACGGATAGTGATTGGAAAACCACACCGTATCACATCACCGACAAACCGTTCACGGATAAAGAACTGGCATACTGGAGTGCATCCGGCATCACGAAAGACGTGTTACTGCGTTATAACGTGGTATCATTGGCAGAGTATCAGAGTGAAACAAGAGAAGGCAAGACATTTGGATTCAGTTCCACCCCTGTTGAACCGATGTTCGGTTACAAAGGGAAATGGGGTATGAAGGTGTATCGTCCTAAATCCGACACACGTTTCGTGTATGGCGGACATACAGGCCATAATTACTGTTTCGGTCTGGAACAATTACCCTCGAAAGGTGATCTTCTTTTCATTACCGGGGGAGAAAAAGATGTAATGACATTGGCTGCACACGGCTTTTTTGCCATCTGCTTCAATTCGGAAACATCACTTATCCCGCCGAAAATCTTGCGTAAGTTAGTCTATCGCTTCAAACATATCGTATTGCTCTATGACACGGATAAGACGGGGCTGGAAAGTTCAGAGAAGCACATGAAGCAGTTATCAGAGTATGGACTAAAGCGGCTGGTACTGCCACTCACGGGTGAAAAAGAGGAAAAGGACGTGACCGATTATTTCCGTACCGGTCATACAAGAGAGGAGCTTATGGGATTGTTCCTAAAACTTTTAGACACGCTGTATGGTGACACGATGGCCGTGCTGAAATCATGCGAGATAGATTATGATCATCCACCCAAGCAGGCTATAAGCATCATAACTGCCGGGGACGTACCGCTCGGCACGGAAGAGAACATTCTTTGTATCACGGGCGGTGAAGGAACGGGTAAAAGCAATTATACTTCTGCACTTATAGCCGGAGCGATACAGGAAAGGGAAACGGATATAGATATTCTGGGAGTAAAAGTAGAACCTAACCGCAAGGGGCGTGCGGTATTGCTGTATGACACGGAGCAAAGCGAACAGCAGCTTTACAAAAACGTGGGACGACTGCTTCGAAGAGCCGGTAAGGAACGTATGCCATCCTATCTGCACGCCTATTGCCTGACCGGCATGTCAAGAAATGAACGGCTGACCGCCATCGTGCAGAGTATGGATAAGTACCATTACCTGCATGGTGGTATTTACCTGGTTGTGATTGACGGTATAGCGGATCTTATACGATGTGCCAATGACGAAGCGGAAAGTGTCGCATTGATAGATGAGATTTACAGGTTGGCCGGGATTTATCGTACATGTATCGCCGCCGTGGTACATTTTGTACCGAACGGGTTGAAATTACGAGGGCATCTGGGCAGCGAGTTGCAACGCAAATCAGCCGCCATACTCTCGATAGAGAAGGACGAGAACCCGGAAATATCCGTGGTGAAGACATTAAAGGTCCGGGACGGTAGCCCACTGGATATTCCACTGATGCAGTTCAAGTGGGATAAACAGAAAAATATGCCGGTCTATGTCGGTGAAAAACCAAGAGCGGAGAAGGAAAAACGCAAGGAAAGGGAACTGGCAGAGATGGCACGGGAGGCTTTTTCCCGACAAAAGAAATATGGCTATATAGAACTCTGCGAGTTGATACAGGAAACATTGGAAGTGAAGGAACGTACGGCTAAAGGCTATATCCGCTATATGCGGGAAAAGGAAATCATAGAGAAGGAGGGCGAATATTATGTATGCAGACCGGGACGAATTTGAAGGCTGGATGGTACGGATCATGGAACGGTTCGACATTACAGAAAAATTGCTGGAAAGGGTGCTAAAGAAAAACAGCACGCTGGATGGTGACGAGCTTCTTGACAACCAGGATTTGTGCCTGCTTCTAAAAGTCGGCATACGGACATTGCAACGCTACCGTGCCATCGGGGTGCTGCCTTATTTCACAATAAGCGGAAAAGTCTTCTACCGGGCAAAAGACGTGCACGAGTTTATCAGTAACCGGCTTGAAGCGGTGACTGATAAGAAGACAAAAAAGGAGAAAAAGAAAGAATGAAAAAGTCACCATACCCTTTGTCTTTTTAGCTTCTATATTCATAATCTTTACGTGGAAAGCCCCCGTCTGGTCGTGAGATCGGGCGGGGCTATTGTTTTGTTATTCGGCAAGTTTTGCTATATTTGTTGTAATCTGAAGTATCTTATTTGATTATCAACGCTTTGTAGAAAACTCGCATGAGAACGGGCAACGG
>OJQM01000786.1_pt1 | contig 15448 bp, 11 predicted proteins | sample 1598751 | NCBI WGS metagenome assembly OJQM01 (sample SAMN03922455, study PRJEB24848) | human gut metagenome | isolation source: stool sample | host: Homo sapiens | place: Germany | collected 2009-11 | reverse complement strand
CCAGAAAGGTCCCCTTGAGGATAAATCTCGTCAGGCGCACGATGCCGCCCACCGCAGGGGCGGAGATGGCGTCCTGCATGGCGCTGCGCTCCTTGAGCGTAATGTTCCGTCCGGCGAGCATCAGGAAGGTCACCGCACCGGTGATCACCCCCAGCCCGCCAATCTGGATCAGCAACAATATGACTGTTTGACCGAAGGCGGACCAGTAACTGCCGGTATCCTGCACCACCAGTCCCGTCACGCAGACAGCGGAGGTGGAGGTGAACAGTGCCTCATGAAACGGCGTCCAGACCCGCTGTACTGTGGCGATAGGCAGCATCAGCACCAGCGCCCCCAATAGAATCACGCCCGCAAAGCCGAGGATCATAATTTGAAAAGAAGTCAGATGCCGCTTTAAGCGAAACACAGTCTCCGTCACATCACACACCTCCTTGAAACGATGGTACTCTCAATTTTCCGTACAGTATAGCACAGCTTTTGCAATGTGTCTGTATGTATCTTGTAAAATTTTCAGGTGCAGAGTCCTTATTTGCAGCCCAGAGACGGGCTGCAAAGCTGCGGTTGACAGACTTTGGTGCATAGAATTCTCCGCAAGACCTGTAAATTTTTCCTGATTTTTTACAGGAACCCTTGCCTTTTTTCAATATTTGTTCTAAGATAAGCTCTCTGTCTGTCATATTCAGCTAAAATTCTACGAAGCTTTTTAAAAAAGCCCCAACGGGAGAACTAATATGCTCAAAGAAAAAACATCCGATGTATCCATGACAAATACAAAACAAGGCTCTGGCACTGCTGCTGAAGCGGCAGTGCCCATGAGCCACGGCCTTTGGAATACGTGGCGCAAAAATCTCCTGCTGTTCTGCCTGACCGGCGTTTATGTGGAGCTGTGCCTGCATCTGTGCGTATTCGGCTCGATGGACCGGTACGCGGGATATCCTGTCCTGTTCGGCCTGCTGGGTGGCGCACTCTGCACGCTGGTAGTCTCAAGCCTGCCAAAGGTTCTGCGACAGATCACAGGGCTTCTACTGGTGGCAGCACAGGTGATGCTGGCTGAGATGCAACTGGTCTATCATTGCATCTTCGGAGATTTCATGCCCGTCAGCCAGATCGGCATGGGCGGAAATGTGATCGTCAATTTCAACTCGCAGCTTCTCTATGGGATCCGCCAAAATCTGCTGAAGATCCTGCTCCTCCTGCTGCCGCTGGTTGCCGTGATCCTCTGCCTTGCCCTGCGGAGGGCGCAGGCTCTGAAGCTGCGGCTGCGCTGGAAACAGGCTATGGCCTCCTTTGCCGTGCTCCTCGCACTGCTGCTGACGGTCACGGGACTCATGTATGTTGGACGGGACAAAGCCTTTTCCGCCTATCGTACCTTCACCAATGTGAACACCTCCACCGACAGCAGTTATAAAAAAATCGGTATGCTGGCCACCACGGCGCAGGAGCTTCGATACATACTCTTCGGCGGCAGCGGCAGCATTATGATCACGCCGTCGTCCTTGAATATAAGCGATGTTCCGCGGACATACAGCAGCAACTCCTATAACGTGATCGAAAGCATCGATTTTACGGCTCTTGCAGACAGTACCGATAGCGATATTCTCAAGGCCACAGACGAGTATCTATCAAATGCAACACCCACCCGCAAAAACAACTACACAGGACTTCTTAAGGACTATAACCTCATCACCATCTGCGCCGAGAGCTTCTGCCCGTGGTTTATCAGCGAGGAGCTGACGCCGACGCTCTACAAGCTGAGCCATACGGGTATTCTCTTTGAAAATTACTACGGCACGTTCCAGTCCGTCACCACCAACGGCGAATACACCATGTGCATGGGGCTTTATCCGGATATGTCCCGCACGAAGACGGATTCCAGCTTCAATGTGGCGGGCACCAACTATCTGCCGTTCTGCCTGGGCAATGCGCTCAAGGGCCTGGGCTATCAAGCCTGGGGCTATCACGACTACATCGGGGATTTCTACAACCGGAACATCACCCACGCCAACATGGGCTACACGTTCAAGGCGGCGGATTCCGGCCTGGACGTGAAGATCGACTGGCCCTCATCTGACCTGGAGATGATGGAGGCCTCCGTAGACGACTACATCAACAGCGGAGAACCCTTCCACGCCTATTACATGACCTTCAGCGGTCACTACCAGTACAACTGGGACAACGCCATGAGCGCCAAAAACCGCGACGCGGTGAAAGATCTGCCCTATTCTGAGCCGGTGAAGGCGTACATTGCCTGCAATCTGGAGCTGGAGTATGCGCTGGAGTACCTGATGCAGCGGCTGGAGAAAGCTGGCGTTGCCGACAAGACCTGCATCGTCCTGACCAACGACCACTACCCCTACGGCCTGACCGAAGACGAGTACAACGAGCTGGCCGGGCAGACGTTGGACACGACCTTTGAAAAGTACCGCAACAGTTTTATCTGCTATGTCCCCGGTCTTTCGGAGAACATCGTGGTGGATGAATACTGCTCCACGGCGGACATCTTGCCGACACTGCTGAACCTCTTCGGTGTGGACTATGATTCCCGTCTGCTGGCGGGCACCGATGTACTCTCCAGCGGCATCCATGTAGCGGTGCTGTCGGATAAGTCCTTTCTGACGAAGACCTTCCGCTATGACGCCGGTACGGAAACCGTGATCCCCGCCGACGAGAATACCACAGTCTCCGGCAAGCTGGCGGAAGCCTACCGGCTCTATGTGGACAGCCGGTTCCAGCTCTCCGGCAACATCCTCAACAGCGATTACTACGCCCATGTCTTTGCTAAAGAGTCCAGCGGCGGGAGCCTTGCGGATACGGTGGTATTCACGGACATCAAGAGCATTTTCAATCAGGCCAGCGTCCTCTACATGTACCGCAAGGGCTATGTGGACCCTGAGACGCCGGACACCTTCGGCGGCAAGACTACGGCAAGGCTGGGCGAGTTCATCGATGTGCTCTACCGCATCGCGGGTCGTCCGGAAACGGACAACACCGCCCTTCCGTCCGACTGTGAAGACGAAGAATTCAATGCCGCGTATCCCTACTATAATGCCGTGTGCTGGGCCTATCAGACAAGGCTGCTCCGGCAGAACGACCCGAACACCGACTACGATGATAAGGTAGACTATCAGACCGCCTGCGTACTGATCCGCCGCTACGCGATCATGGCAGGCGTCGATGCCGGCGTGAATCAGACGCAGCTCAGGCAGCTCCTTCGAGATAACCCCGATCTCAACAGAGAGGCAGCCAAAGCGATGCTCTGGTGCGATGAAAAGGACATCACCACCCGGGACAGCAGCCTTGACGAGCTGCTGGCATCCGCTGGCACCCGCATCAGTCGCTACCAGATGACGTCGTTCCTGTTCTACCTCTGCACCTACGAGCTGGATATTGGCAGCTGAGCATGCGGCGCAGATCCTACCGGAGAAGTGTTCCGCGACCGATTCGCAAAAAGAGTCGCCTTTCTCGGCTGTGCACCGGAAGATACCCATTCGATGTCACACTACGCTTAACGTTGGAATAAGTAAACATACTCACAAGCATTACACTCAGTGTAGACCTAATGTAAATTCAGATCATTCTGTGTTTACGAAAGTCTACATTGAGTGTAATTTTTTTGCTTTGTATGGGTGGTCAAACAGGGCCGGTTTCCTACATTTATTACGAAGGGATGAGACATCCCCCCTATTCTCACACGAAAGAAGGAGTTTGATTTGAGCAAACGAAAACACGGACCTACGATTGTACCGGCCTTATCCGCCAAGGTGGATAACAAAGAAAAACGATTCATTCAGGTTGGAAACTCACTGCTCCTCTCCAAGCAGTTCCACGCACTCAGCACCGGCAGCCGGTTTCTCTATTTCTGCATGGCCATGGAGAGCGGCGGAAGGAAGAATCTCATTCTTCCACAAAAGGACGCAAAAATGGCTCAAGGGGTAAACCCGCGTAGCCGTCTGATCCATTTCAGCAAGAACAGCAGCTTTCATTATTTCACCGTCGATGAGATGGGCCTGCGGTTAATGAAACTGACGCTGGATGAAACGATGCTGTATCGGTTTCAGCGGTACTTGCAGCAAAACGGCATTTGCAAAGCATCTATGCTTCCGCTGTATCTGTTCAGTCTGGAGCTGCTTTCGGAGGCGTATGCCTTGAAAAAGGGGAAGCAAATGCGGGCAGAGCTGGATAGAGGCGCATTGTTTTCGTGCCAGGCAGATGTTGTAAAACGGATCTGCAACACAGGACCCAATCTGATCACGATCCCAGACAAATGGCTGCTGGACTTGGATACGGAAAGAGATGATCGCTCAGACGAACTCTTACTTTCCCCAAATGCTACGTTTCTAAGTCAACAGTCCGGAATGTAACACACAGGTGGTAACAGTATGGTCGAGGAATTGCAAGTGCCGATCCATCTCAAAATGACGCTGACGATTAAGGAAGCCGCAGCATACAGCAACATTGGGATCAACAAGATCGAGAGTATGCTGCGCAGTCCGAATTGCCCGTTTGTTCTCTATGTTGGGTCCAAAAAGCTGGTCAAACGCAGGGAGTTCGAGCAATATATCAGCCATAAGTTGATGACTTGACGGTAAGTTCACTATTGAGAAAAGAAAGTCCTTGTGCTACAATTATAAAATGCATAGGGGCTTCTTCTCATAGTGAGAAAGGAGTTTCCGAATGGGTAAAAGTTTACGAGGCAAAGAATGCGGTAAGGGTATCTACCAAAGAAAGGACGGATTATATCACGCACGTTTTGTAGACAAAGCAGGAAAACGACATGAGAAATATTTCCAGACGATTCCCGAGGCGCGTAACTGGATCGAGCAGGCGAAATATGCCGACAAGCACGAAGATGTGTTTTGTCCCTCGGACACGACGGTTGACACATGGTTTTCATTTTGGGTTGAGAACATTGTGGGCGATTTGGCACCCAACACCCTGCGAAATTATCGGGAGCGATACAAGCAGAACATCCAGCCCATCATCGGCAAAATGCTCCTTTCCGATGTGAAGCCCATGCACTGCAAAAAAGTGCTGCTTTCCATGGATGCGGATTATGCAGGTTCTACCATCCGGCAGACCTATATCACAATGGGTACGATGTTCAAGGCTGCGAAGATGAATGACCTGATTACCAAGCACCCAATGGACGGCGTTCGCTACACAAAGCCGGTCCGAGCGCCGGACGACATTCACTTTTTAACGCGGGATGAGCAAATCAGATTTCTTGAAGTTGCGAAACGCTCCCACAACTACAATCAGTACGCGCTGACCCTTGAAACCGGTTTGCGTACCGGTGAGATGATCGGGCTGACATGGGATGCGATAGATTTCCAGAATCGGACGCTGACGGTCAACAAAACCTTGGAGTACCGCCACAAGCAGCACTTTTGGCGTGCAGGACCACCGAAAACGCAGCAGAGCTATCGCACCATCCCGCTGACGGATCGGGCCTATGAAATTCTGAAAGAAATCAAGGATAAGCGCCCTTGGCAAAAGGAATCTCCGCTGCTCTCACAAACACTGGAATATATCGACCGGCGAACGGGGGGCAATCTCCCGGCTGGTCATGCGTGATCTTGTCTTTATCAACTGGCGTACCGGGGAACCGGCGAAAAACAGTTCCTATGATACCCACCTTTACAAGCTATGCGACGAAGCAGGAATTGAAAAATTCTGTATGCACGCTTTACGCCATACCTACGCCACAAGAGCGATTGAATGCGGCGTACAGCCCAAGGTGCTGCAAAAGCTGCTTGGTCACGCAAGTATAAAAACAACGATGGACAGATACGTCCATGTCACATCTGAATCCTTGGATCAGGCTGTGCGGCAATTTGAATCAGGCAGGGTTTCCTAGCATATAAGTCCATGCGAAAATGGCGTAAAAATGGCGTAAGCCAAACGCGCCGGATTCCGGAAACCCTTGAAAATCAAGACATTTTAAGGAGATAGAGAAAACTATGAAATTAGGTATCGTCGGACTGCCGAATGTCGGCAAGTCCACTCTCTTCAACGCGATCACCAACGCGGGCGCGGAAAGCGCCAACTACCCCTTCTGCACCATTGAGCCGAACGTCGGCATGGTGGCTGTGCCCGACGAGCGGCTCGACAAGCTCGCCGAGATGTACCACCCCAAGAAGAAGACTCCCGCCGTCATCGAATTTGTCGACATCGCGGGCCTCGTCAAGGGCGCGAGCCAGGGTGCGGGCCTCGGCAACAAGTTCCTTGAGAACATCCGCCGCACGGACGCCATCGTGCACGTTGTGCGCTGCTTTGACGATGAAAACATCATGCACGTCGTGGCTGACGCGAGCACGAACGTCCCCGTCGATCCCCTCGGCGACATTGAGACGATCGACTTGGAGCTCATCATGGCCGACCTTGAGATGGTCAACCGCCGCGTCGAAAAGGCGACGAAGATGGCCAAGGGCGACAAGAAGTTCCTGCACGAGGTCGAGCTCTTCTCCGCTCTTGCCAAGCATCTCGACGCGGGCAAGAGCGCGCGCACGTTCGAGGTCTCGTCTGACGACGCAGAGCTCATCGCGACCGCCGATCTTTTGAGTCTCAAGCCCATCATCTACGCTGCGAACATGGACGAGGACGGCTTTGCGAATCAGGACGGCAACCGGTATTTGCAGCAGGTCAAGGAGCTCGCCGACCGCGAGGGCGCGCAGGTGCTGCCCATCTGCGCCAAGCTCGAGCAGGACATCGCCGAGCTCGACGGCGACGACCGCGCGATGTTCCTCGAGGAGCTCGGCATTCAGGAATCCGGCCTCGACCGCCTGATCAAGTGCTCCTACGCGCTGCTCGGCCTCATCTCGTTTTTGACCTACGGCGAGGACGAGTGCCGCGCCTGGACCATCAAGCGGGGCACCAAGGCCCCCCAGGCCGCCGGAAAGATTCACTCCGACATCGAGCGGGGCTTCATCCGGGCGGAGACCATCAACTTCGACGAGATGATGGCCTGCGGCAGCGTGGCCGCCGCCAAGGAAAAGGGTCTGCTGCGGTCCGAGGGCAAGGACTATGTGGTCAAGGACGGCGACATGATCTATTTCCGCTTCAACGTGTAAAATTTCAAAAATTCCATCATAAATTTCCGTTAACGGCGCAGATTTTCTGCGCCGTCTTTTTTTAAGCGAAACGGGTGCGCTACCATGGTAGCGATTCTGCAAACCGTTGGTATCACAGGAAAAAGCGCACTTTAAATTTTCGGACCGCTACCAAACCGCTACCACGATAAGCCCGCAAAGCACTGAAATACAAGGAAAGGCGAAAATCCTAAGGGGATGCGATATCCACCGAATCGAACGATTTTGCGTTGATTCTTCCAGATTCTACAGATTTTTAATTGTTTTTGCAACAATTTGAAAGCTGGCGGATTTTGGCAGCAACCACGCAGGAGAGGGAGAGACGGCGGGTGTTCGGCTCCAAGGGGATGGAAATTTATGAAAGGAGAGTAACATCTATGAAAAAGTTACTCGCAATGGTGCTGGCTCTGGTCATGACTCTGTCTCTGGCCGTCAGCGCCAGTGCCTTCAAGGATGACAAGGACGTCAGCGCTGATTACGCTGAGGCCGTTGCCGTTCTGAATGGCATGGATGTGTTCAAGGGTTATGAAGATGGTTCCTTCAAGCCCCAGGGCAACATCACCCGTGCAGAAGTGGCTACGATCATCTATCGTATCTACACCGGCGACGTCGCTAAGAACGACAAGTCCGGTCTGTACTCCACCTACAACAAGTTCAGCGACATGACCGGTGCCGGTTGGGCTGCCGGTTACATCGGCTACTGCGCCAACGCTGAGCTCGTCAAGGGTTATCCCGATGGCACCTTCAAGCCGTCCGGCAACGTGACCGGCTACGAGGTCCTCGCGATGATCCTGCGCGCTGTCGGCTACGACAAGAACAACGAGTTCTCCGGCGCTGACTGGTCCCTGAACGTTGCCAAGTATGCCGAGCAGCTCGGCGTTCTGAAGAACGTTGACAAGAACACCAACCTCGGCGCTCCCGCTACCCGCGAGCTCGTCGCTGAGATCCTGTTCCGCGCCATCCAGCAGCCCACCGTTACCTACACCCCGGCCTTCGGCTATCAGACCGATAAGGCTCTGACCCTTGCCCAGGTCACTCTGGCCAAGAAGAACTTCAACCTCGATTCCAAGGATTCCGAGGATGAGTGGGGCCGTCCCTCCACCAAGTGGTACAACACCAAGACCAACAAGACCTATGCTGAGGTTGTTGCCACTCCGGACGCTTCCTACAATGTTGCCACCGCTCAGTGCGACATCTGCAGCGCTCTCGGCGAGAAGACTTCCGCCAAGATCGTTGAGACCTACACCAACGGCGTGAAGAGCACCGCTGCTGTGACCTACAAGGCCACCGCCACCAAGGCTATGGTCGGCGCTCAGGGCGAGCAGATCGAGTTCTATGAGCTCAAGGACGGCGGCTACCGTCTGGTCATCGTTGACACCTATCTTGCTTATGTCAAGTCCGTTGTCACCGAGAAGCTCGACAAGAACGGCCACGTTGACCGCGACGACTATCTCGAGCTCGTTGCTTTCACCGGCGTTGACGATAACCGCAACGCTACCACTTCCACCGTTTATGTTGATGGCAACGACTATGCCAAGGATGAGTATGTTCTCGTCAACATCAACGCTGAGAAGGCCAACAACGTCGAGTTCGTCGGCCTGAAGGGCAAGCAGGCTTACGTTGAGGTCGTCGGCAAGGCTGACTCTCTCGACGCCGCTCAGACCGCCATTTGGCGCAATGCTAACCAGCACACCATCGATGGCAAGGACTATGACGATGCCTGCAAGTTCTTCCAGGATGATGCCAAGTACACCAAGAACGTCAAGTACACCTGGTACTTCGATCAGTTCGGCAATGTCATCGGCTCCGTCGCTCTTGACCGCAGCAGCTATGCTGTTCTCAAGGACCTGATTTGGGAGGCTGGCAAGCCCGGCCACGCTGAGGCTACCCTCATTGCCATGGACGGCAAGGCCACTGAGTCCACCGTGACTGTCAACACCATCGACGGCTTCAATCCCAATGACGAGGGCTATGGCTACGACACCGATTTTGATGATGTCAAGCCCGCGCTGTATGACAGCAAGAATGCATTCTTCGCTAACTATGCTGGCAGCGACAAGCAGACCGCTGACGTCAGCGTTGATCCTTCCAACAACGAGATGTACAACGGCCTTGCCCTGTACATGGTCGAGACCAACGACGACGGCTCTGTGAACCTCCAGGCCTTCGATACGACTGAGGACGATGTTTATGCTGCTGCCGCTGATGAAGCGACCCTGAACATCAAGACCAGCGCTATCTTCTACGGTAACAACGATAAGGTGTTTGTGACCGATGATACCCAGTTCATCATCCGCACCGGCGACGGCACCAAGGCGGATCCCTACAAGTATGAGGCCTTCACCGGCACCGACAACCTGCCCGACATGGCTGACGAGTCTGTGAGCGTCATGTTCAGCACCCCCGACACCAAGACCAAGGTTGTGGACTATGTCTACATCACCGATTACACCCCCGCCAAGCTTGATGCTAACCTCCTGTACACCTACACCACCAAGGTTCAGGATCTGAGCAAGAAGAATGACCCGCTCTTCGCCATGGATGTTATCCTTGACGGCGAGAAGGCCACCATCAAGACCTCTGATGAGGACATCATCAACGCTCTGTCTGACAAGGACAACCTCAACAAGCTGTTCTATGTTGACATCGATACCACCAGCTCCAGCAGCTCCACTTACGGTGAAGTGACCAGCATTGAGCTTGTCAACAACGGCACCGATAACGTTGCTATGGATGCTGACGGCATCAAGGTCAACTATCTGGGTGCCGGTGTTGCTGAGAAGAGCGGCGAGCGTATCCTTGACGGTTACGACGCTTACTACCTCGACAAGGCCGACACGAAGGTCGTCTTCGCTGACGGTTCCGTTGGCACTATCGCCGACCTTAAGGAAGACGATTTCAAGGACAACGGTATCTGGGTCGTTTACGACAGCGAGAAGTATCTGACTGTTGACTGCGTCTACGTTGGTTCGGTTCTCGACACCGAGATCAAGTCCGCCAAGCTGACTTACACCTACACTGACAGCAGCGACAGCAACAAGAGCAAGACCGCTACCGTCAACTTCGTCTGGAACGAAGAGACCAAGCAGTTTGAGGCTAATGACACCATGGATAAGGGCGACGCGTTCGTTTCCGGTACCATCACTGTTGCCGGTAAGAACTCCTACATCAACCGTTCCACTGGCAATTGGCTGCTCTCCGGTAAGGACTTCTACAGCAATTACACCGTCGATACCACGCACGCTAAGACCAGCGGCTATGTCACCGCTGAGGACGGCGATTCTGCTTACAAGTACAGACTGAGCTGGGAGATCGCTGAGGCTGGCGAGAAGGTTCTGGTCAGCAGCATTGTTGACCTGGCGAATCCTTCCACCACCCTTTACAACGATGAGGGCGATGCTTACAAGTCCCTTGAGGACGCTGTGAAGAACGTCCAGATGCTCGACCACAAGACGGCCACTGCTGCGAAGCTCAACCTCGCTGCTGCCGTTGCGGCTCAGAACCCGACCATCGAGTATCAGAACTTCAGCACTACCGCCACTATCAAGGATGCTGACCTGACCACGTATGCGGAAGCCACCGGTATTCAGCTGGTTAACCCCGGCCAGTACACCCTGCTGAAGATCACTCTCGGCAGCGGCGATGATGCTGTTTCCTACTACATGGTGTTCCAGCACAAGTAAGCTAAGAAATTAGCTGTAAAAAAAGCATTCTAAATGTTTTCAGCCCCGAGGCGAAAGCCTCGGGGCTGTTTTTTATTCCTCTTCTTTGGCTTTGTCGTAGCCGATGACAACATAGAAGTACGTGATGCCGGTTTCGTTGAGCTGGCAGGCAACGGATTTTTCGGAGTACCAGCTCACGCCGCTGTCGCCCCATGTGGGGCGGAGGGCCGTGTATTCCGCGCCCATCGAGCCGCCGCTTGCCGCCGTCAGCGTGGGTGCGAGGCCCGCCCCGCGCAGCAGAATCGAGGGGGCAGCGGGGTAGTGGCCCAGCTCGTCGCAGGTGATGGCCACCAGCACGGGGCAGAAGCCGAATTCGAGCGAATTCTGGTTGCTCGCGCCGTAGGTGCCAGCGCCGGTGTAGCTGCCCCACGTCACGCGCGCGTTGTGGCCGACGACGCCGAGGTTTTTGGCCAGGGCAGCGAGCGCCGCGCTCGTCGCCGCGCCGTCGGCCTTGCTCGCCGCCGCGTCGGCGTTGGCTTTGAGCGCCGCGTCGGTCTTTTGCGTCAGGTCGTTGAAGTCCGACATTTGGATGAAGTCCGATTTTTCCCACGTGGGAAGAGCGTAGTTTGTAGTCCGTTTCATAGCAATCTCCTTAAAAACAGTAAAAATAAAACCCCCGGAAAACCGGGGGTTCATGCTTGTCAAGCATGAAAGGAGTTGTTGGACGAAGGACGGCAACCAACTGAAAATTTTACAAATCGCCCGACATGAAGCCGCCGCGGAGCCAGTTGGCGAGCTCGGCGGGGGTGCCGGGGACGCCGACGGTGGCAAATTCCGTGCGCGAGGGGACCATCTGCGCGTCGTCCGAGCTCTCCGCCCACTGGACGCGCTGCAAAATGTGCTCCGTGCAGTGCTCGAGCGGGCCGTCGGGCGCGGGCTTATATTGGAGGAGGATGGTCACGCAGCGGTTGTCGGACGTCCAGCGGCCGAAGTTCGTCGTGGGCTTGCGCCACTTCCAGAGGCATTTGTCGCCGCGCTGCTTTTTGAGCTTCAAATAGCCGTTTTCGATGTCCTGCGTGCAGCGCATGAGCCAGATGACATGGTAGCCCGCGCGCTGGAAGTGGGAGCAGACGTCGAAAAAGTGCTCCTCCATGAGTAAGCCGTCCTGGAGCATCATCACGAAATGGTTGATCTGCACGTAGGCGGTGACGGTGCGGCCATCGACGGTGACGGGGACGTTGCGGCACTCGGGCGGGACGATCGCGCGCCACTGCTCGCGCCACGCGGAGGCGGAGGACTGGACGAGCGGGGGCGTTTTCTTCTTCCAAAACAGCATGGGGGCTCCTTTTTAGCAATTTTTGTTCCATTATAGCGAAAACGGGACGAAAAGGCAAGGAATATTGGCATTTTACAGGGATTTGACAGAGTGGGGCGCGACGGGCGCTTGCTATTTCGGCGAAAACATGATATTCTACTGTGATTCTAAGGAAATCGACTTTTCTTTGCAAGGAGAACGGCTATGAAGCTTGACCACAAGCGCACGGTGCTGGTGGGGCTGGCGTTTTTGTCCATCTGCGCGTTCTGGCAGATGTACGACAACATCATCCCGCTGATCTTGACGAACACGTTCCACTTAGACGAGACCATTTCCGGCGCGATCATGGCGGCGGACAATGTGCTGGCGCTGTTTTTGCTGCCGTTCTTCGGCGCGCTGAGTGATCGGACGAGCACGAAGATCGGGCGGCGGATGCCGTTTATCCTCGGCGGCACGGCGGCTGCGGTGATCCTGATGAATCTGCTGCCGCTTTTTGACAACGGCTACGCAAATGGCGCGAGCACGGGTAAGCTCGCGATGTTCGTCGTCACGCTGGGGTTGCTGCTCGTGGCGCTGGGGACCTACCGCTCGCCCGCGGTGGCGCTGATGCCGGATGTGACACCCAAGCCTATAAGATCGCGCGCGAACGCGATCATCAACCTGATGGGCGCAGTCGGCGGCATTTCGTATCTTATTGTGGCGGCGGTGCTGTATCCGAACAGCAAGACGGCGGGGGCCGCGCATGTGAACTATCAGCCGCTGTTTATCGTCGTGTCGGTGCTGATGGCGGTTTCGGTCATCGTGCTGTACTTCACGACAAACGAGCCGAAGCTCGCGGCGGCGGAGAAGGAATACGAGGCCGAGCATCCCGAGCAGCAGCTCGTGGAGGAGGAGCCGGACGGCAGTGAGGAGTTGCCCAAAGAGGTGAAGCGCAGCCTTGTGATGCTGCTGAACTCGATCGCGCTGTGGTACATCGGCTACAACGGCGTGACGACGTGGTGGACGACGTATGTCGGGCGCGTGATGGGGCAGGGCCTCGGCGGCGCGTCGACGTGTTTGCTCGTCGCGACGGGCGGGGCCATCGTGTCGTACATTCCCGTGGGGCAGCTGGCGTCGAAGATCGGACGCAAGAAGACCATTCAGGGCGGCGTTATCCTGCTTGCGGCGTGCTTTGCGTCGGCGTACTTTTTGACGACGCACTATCAGAACATCAACGCCGTGATGTTTGTCGTGTTTGCGCTCGTCGGCCTTGCGTGGGCGGCAATCAACGTCAACTCGCTGCCGATGGTCGTTGAAATGTGCAAGGGCAGCGATATCGGCAAGTTCACGGGTTACTACTACACATTTTCGATGGCGGCGCAGGTCGTGACGCCGATTCTGGCGGGCACGCTTTTGAAGCACATCAGCTACAGCATGCTGTTCCCGTATGCGGCGTTCTTCGTGGCTTGCAGCTTTGTGACGATGTGCTTCGTGCGCCACGGCGACTGCAAGGTGGAGGCCAAGGCTGGCCTTGCGGCGTTTGAGGACATGGATGCGGACTAAATCGAATACAAGAAGTGATCTAAAATGAAAATTTTACGGATCGTTGTCGGAATTTGCCTGATTCTGGCGGTCGCGTGGGCGGTTTTACTGCGCGCGCGTCGCGGGACGGAGTCGATGGCGGCGCTGCGGAAATTCCGCTATGCGCACCGCGGGCTCTACGATAAGGAGGCGGGCATTCCCGAAAATTCGCTGCCGGCATTCTCGCGCGCAATCGCGCGGGGCTTCGGCGCGGAGCTCGACGTGCACCTGCTGCGCGACGGGACGCTTGCCGTGTTCCACGACAGCGATGTGAAGCGTATGACGGGCCGCGAGGGGTATCTCGAAGACCTGAGCGCGGACGAGCTCAAGGACTACGCGCTGGACGGGACGAAGGAGACCATCCCGCAGTTCAAGGATGTGCTCGCGCTGTTTGCGGGGACGGGCCTGCCGCTCATTGTGGAGGTCAAGAGCTTTCGCGACAACTTTGCCGAGCTCACTGAGCGCACGATGGCGGAACTCGACAAATTTGGCGTCAAGTACTGCGTGGAGTCGTTCGACCCGCGGTGCGTGGCGTGGCTGAAAAAGCACCGGCCAGAGGTCATCCGCGGGCAGTTGAGCTGCGACTTTTTGAAAGACCGCGGCAATTTGAGCCTGCCGATGGCGTTTGCGACGACGAACCTGCTGGGCAACATCATGGCACAGCCGGATTTTATCGCCTACAAATTTGAAGATAAGAAAAACTGGGCGCCGCGTTTATGCCGTAAGCTCTACGGCGCGCAGGGCGTTTACTGGACCATCCGGTCGAAAGAAGACTTGGAGACGGCGGAGCGCGAGGGCGCGATCGCCATTTTTGAGCGGTTTATTCCCTAAAGAGGGTCCCACTTGTGGAAGGGTGGGGGAAAAGAAGCAAAACCGAAAGAAAAGGAAGAAGGTTTTATGGCAGAACAGAAAAGACGCTGGGGCGACCGGCGCGACGCAACACTGCTGCGGGATGTGGATTCGCTGCACTTTATCATGGGCATCATCTATCCCAACCGCGCGGACAACGAGGCGTATATCGCAGAGCGCGTGAATTTAGAGCCCATCAAGGACTACATTGCGACGAAAAACTATGAGGGCATCCCGTTCAAGTACACATTTTTCCACGTGATTTTGACGGCGCTCGTTAAGACGGTCATTTTGCGGCCGAAGCTCAACCGCTTTTACGCGAATGAAAACTACTATCAGCGCAATAAGGTGACAGCGGGCTTTGTCATCAAAAAGGAGTTTGCCGACGGCAGCGAAGAGGCCATGGCTCTGCTGGAGATAAAGCCTGAGAGCACCATCGACACGATCCACGAGGAGATCCATCAGGAGGTTGCGGCCTGCCGCGAGCAGAAGAAGGTCAACACGACCGACAACAGCATGAATGTGCTCAACAGCCTGCCGCGCTTTTTGTCCAAGGCGGCGGTGCGATTTATCCGCTGGCTCGACAAGCACGGCTGGTGCCCCGATTTCCTGATCGGCAAGGACCCGAACTACAGTTCGGTGTTCATCTCCAACCTCGGTTCCATTCATCTCAAAAGCGGCTACCACCACCTGACGAACTGGGGCACGAGCTCGCTGTTCTGCATCATCGGCGAAAAGAAGTGGACGCCGCTGTACGACGAGCACGGCCTTGTCGAAATGCAGGAGACGGTGGACCTCGGCCTCACCGTGGATGAGCGCATTGCCGACGGCTACTATTACGCAAAGAGCGTGCGCCTTTTCAAATATCTGTTAGAACACCCCACCCTTTTGGAACGACCGCTATCGGAGGAAGTAGAATATGAGTGATTCCATTGTCAGAACGCCCTGGAAGGATTACATGGGCGAGGTGCCGA
>OJQM01000770.1_pt1 | contig 15657 bp, 14 predicted proteins | sample 1598751 | NCBI WGS metagenome assembly OJQM01 (sample SAMN03922455, study PRJEB24848) | human gut metagenome | isolation source: stool sample | host: Homo sapiens | place: Germany | collected 2009-11 | reverse complement strand
TTGATATAGTCTAAAAATGCATAGGCAGCATCCGCATTGGGAGCCTTGGAGGGTACAAATCCTGCCATGATACCGAAGCCCAGTCCCTCCTTGGGATATACCACTTCCAGATCCGGTCTCGCCTGCAGTGCCGCAGATACCTGGGAAGTATACAGGAACGCTGCTGCCACCTCACCGCTGATCAGATAATCCTGCGTATTATTGTCATTGATCACACGGATATTGGGAGCCAGACTCAGAAGCTTCTCTCCTGCTGCCCGGATCACATCCAGATCCTCGGTGTTAAAGGATTCTCCCATGGTCTTTAAGGTGATGCCGTCGATAACACGATAGTTTGCCGTCAGTGCCACGTTATTTTCCAGTGCCGGATTCCACAGATCCTCATAGCCTGTGATCTTCACATCCGTCAGTCCCGGATCGTATACGATCAGAGGAATGCCCGCTCCGTAGGGCACGGTATATTCGTTCTTCGGGTCATAGAACTGAGACATAAATACAGGATTCAGGTTATCATAAGTACTGATCCTGGAAGTATCCAGCTTCTGAGCCAGGCTCTCCTGAATAGCCAGCTCAATGATATAGTCATCCGCAATGACCAGATCGTAATCACCGCCCCTGGTTTCTTCCAGCTTCGCCAGCATATCCTCATCATAGTCAAAATTAGAATAATTGATACGGATACCGGTCTCTTTTTCAAAACCATCTAAAATCTCCTGGGGGAACATGCCGTCCCAGGTATAGAGATTCAGTTCTCCCTTATCTTCTTTACCGCCTGCTCCACAGCCGGTAAACAACGTGACCAGCATGGTCGCTGCCAACAGCATTGCCAGCTTTTTCTTCATAATCTCCTCCTTCGATACAGTTCTCCTGCATCATCTGCTATACATTTTTATGTTGTTACTTATCCGCAATTGCATTTGCGGAATCGTTCTTTCCTCATTTTCCCCCGGCAGCTTTCTCTACAGCTGTCTGCGACTTACATCCCAGCACATACGCCCCCGCCAGACACAACAATATCACAAACAGCATGACCGTGGCAAGTGCATTGATCTCCGGTGTCACACCGGTCTTTAATTTCGTGTAGATCTTCACCGGCAGGGTATTGACCTTCGGTCCAGTGACAAAAATACTGATCACCACATCGTCGAAGGACATGGCAAATGCAAGCAGCACTCCCGACAGGATTGCCGGAAGAATCTGTGGCAGGATCACATCCCTAAATACCTGCCACTTCGTAGCTCCCAGATCCAACGCCGCCTCTTCCAGAGACCGGTTCATTCCCACCAGTCTCGCCCGTACCATAGTGAACACGTAGGGCACACAGAACGTGGTATGGGCGATCACCAGTGTGACCATACCAAAGTGCAGTCCCATCAGGGAAAATACGGACAAAAATACCATGCCCAGAATGATCTCCGGGATCATGATGGGGAGTGTGGACACATAGGCCACGGCATCGTCCAGTTTCCGTTTTCTGCGGCTCATCCCCAGTGCTCCCGAAGTGCCGATCAACACCGCAAAGGCACAGCTAAGTACCGCAAGGATCAGGCTGTTAATCAGTGCTTCCCCCAGATCTCTGTCCCGGAACAACTCCCGGTACCATTTCAGGGAAAAGCCCTCCCACACGGAAGTCAGCTTGGAGGCATTGAAGGAATACACCACCGTCAACAGGATCGGGATATAGGTCAGCACTGTGATCAGCGCTACATATACAAAGGGCCATTTTTTCTTTTTCATACGCTACATCATCCCTTCCAGCTGTGAGGTTCCGGTGATCTTGCGGTACAGGCGGATCATCACGGAAGTCAGTATCATCAACACCGCAGACAGCGCCGCCGCAAAAGGCTGGTTACGCCCCTTGGTGATCTGTTCCTGTATCACACTGCCCACCAGTACGATCTTATTGCCGCCTAAGATATCCGCTATGAAAAACAGTCCCATGGACGGAATAAAGGACAGCACCACGCCGGACAAAAGTCCCGGCAGCGTCAGCCGGAAGCTGACGGTCCAGAAGGCTTTCCACGCCGAGGCTCCCAGATCTCTGGAGGCTTCCACCAGAGAGGCATCCAGCTTCTCCGCACTGGAATACACCGCCAGGATCATAAAAGGCAGTAGCGAATAAACCATTCCCACTACCACTGCCGGATAGGTGTAAAGTAGCTTTAACGGCCGATCGGTCAGATGCAGTCCCATCAATATCTTATCCAGCACACCGTTGCTGCGGAAGACAATGATCCAGCCGTAGAGGCGGATCAGCGCACTGGTCCAGAACGGGATCATGATGAGTAGCAGCATCCTGCGCTTCCAGACAGCGTTCATTTTCGCCATGAAATAACCGTATGGATACCCGATCAGTGCCACGAAAAAGGTGGCGGTAAACGCCAGCTTCAACGACTGCCAGAAAGTATCCAGATACAGCGGTTCCAATATTCTTTTGTAATTGTCCAGCGTGAACGTAAAGTCCACACCCCAGACCTGTGCTCTCTGTAAAAAGCTTAACAGAAACAGATACAGGATCGGCAGTGCCACAAACAGGATCGTGAACACATACATGGGGATCATCAGTCCGATATTCCCCAAGCTCCTGTGTCCGTTACTTTTAGTTTTCATCTTTGTCATTATCTATTACCTTTACTGCGTGGGGCTCCTCCCAGCCGATCCGTACCTGCTGTCCCGGCTGCAGATCATTGTCGATTCCGTAGCGGCTGGCGGTCAGAGTCTGTCCGTCCGGCAGACGGAACAAAATGCGTAGCTGCCCTCCGGCAAAGCTTTTTTCCACCACCACAGCTTCCCGGGTGCAGACAGTCTCTCCGTTCATCAGAATGTTTTCCGAGCGGATGGCAAACGTCTCTCCTCCCAGACGGAGGATATTGGCATTTCCCACGAAATCCGCCACATAGCTGGTCTGCGGCTGATAGTACACCTCATTGGGCGTCCCCAGCTGTTCCAGGATGCCTTCGTGCATGACACCGATGCGGTCCGACATATTGATGGCTTCTTCCTGATCGTGAGTGATGTAAATAAACGTGATCCCCAGCTGCTTCTGCAGACGTTTCAGTTCCAGCTGCATCTGCCTGCGCAGCTTCAGATCCAGTGCTCCCAGCGGTTCATCTAACAGCAATACTTTCGGCTCATTGATCACCGCTCTGGCAATGGCAATACGCTGCTTCTGTCCACCGGACAGCTGATCCGGCATCCGTTTTCCATACCCTTCCAGCTGTACCAGACGAAGGGCCTGCTCCACTCTCTCTGCAATCTCTGCCTTGGGAACTTTTCGGATCTTCAATCCATATCCTACGTTGTCCGACACATTCATATGCGGAAACAGGGCATAATTCTGGAACACCGTATTGACATCCCGTTTGTTCGGCTCACGGTTCGTAATGTCCTGTCCTTCCAGGATCACCTGTCCGACATCCGGCAGTTCCAACCCCGCAATAATACGCAGCGTCGTGGTCTTGCCGCAGCCAGAAGCTCCCAACAGGGTAATAAATTCTCCCTGTGCCACCTCCAGATCAATGCCTTTTAATACTTCTGTATTGTCAAATGATTTCCGGATCTGCCGAAGTTGTAATATACTTTCGCCCATGCACCGGCTCCTTTCCTCATTTTCATATATCATTTTTGATACAGATTCTACCGTATTTTTTTATCTCAGTCAATCCTTTATCCCCAGGCAATAAAAACGCTAAAAACAGGCTGCCGGCTTCAGAGCCGCCAGAATATCAGGCATTAAAAAATGCCAAGCCACAGGTTTTCATCCTGGGCTCAGCACCATATTTTACAACTCAACAACCCGGTCATTCACCTGTGTAAAGCTGCCTCCGTCCATATTTTTACGTACAAAGGGAACACCCCTGCGCACATAGTATACATTATCCTGAAGCAGGGCATCCGGATTCTCTGACGGGCTGATCGTACCACCGAGATCATCATAGCTGATATTATCGCGGAAGGTATTATGGATCGCCTCCTGCAGACAGAACATCACACAGCCGCCTTCATTCTGCCTGCTGTAATTGGATTCATACACCGTTCCGTCCCCGGAATCCGCATCATATGCCATGCCGTCCTGATTGAGCCTGGTGTCAGCGACTTCATTATAGCGAAACAGGGCATCTTTGCATTTCCAGGGCCAGATTGCGGCTGCCACTTTTCCCATCCGGTCGCCCGGCTCGCAATAAATCCGGTCATTGATCTCGCAGGCCACTGAGTCTGCCATATTATGCTCCACCAGAGGACGCAGCGCATACATCGGTGTGATCCCATCCCCGCCGGCCTCTTTTACATAATTATTCCGTATCTGCATATTTTCATGCCCATAGTTCAGAAAAACCGATTCCGTAAGCTCTGCTCCCCGGAACTTATCATGAGCATAGGTATAGCCTGCTGCAATTCCCCAGCGGCTGACCCGGTGCACGAAGCATCCTTCAATAACGATATCCCGATACCGTGCCACACCCGTCAGCTCCTCACATTCCGGGCGGAGCGCTGTCATATAGATCCCACCGTTGTTCATGTGTTTATCGTAGACATTCCCATGGACATCATGGATCCACAGATTCCTAAGTGTAATGCCGCTCCGCACCCCTTTGTCCTTAGCTGCCACAGCCACACCGGTACGGTTCATTTTCTCACCCAAGCTATAACGCTCTCCCGGGATCATGCTGCCTTCATTCGTGATCTCCAGATCCTCGACCACAATATGCTCTGCATCGTACAAAAGCACTGCGGAAGATACATAGCCGTGATACACATGCGTAGGTGCATCCAGCGGGGTCCCATAATCCTGATACCAGATCCCCTGTCCGCAGGCATCGATCCGCGGCGGTGCATCTGCTGTGCCGTACGCTCCGATCACGATCGGTGCCTCTTTCGTACCGCTGTCTGTCACATGCAGATATTGTCCGTAAAATACACTGCCCCGTTCCAGCAGGACACGGTCGCCCGGCTGCAGGTGTCTTCGATTGACAGCAGACAGACTGGCAAACGCCGTACTGCATGTGCGTCCGTCATTTTCATCACTGCCTGTTCTCTGACTCACATAATATGTCGCAGATAAGCTTGTCATATGCATCCTCCCGTAACCGTTTCTCAATGATCTGTGACACCTCCTCATAGGTAAAATAATCCCCATGATAGCGTCCGAACAGATCTCTATTCTGTTCGTAAAAATCCCGCTTCTCCTGCTCCGTGAAATCCGGGCAATAACCACCTTCCCGGACCTTCTCACACGGCTGCACAAAATCCAGCTTCAGGCGGGTCAGCTCATATTGCAGATACGCCGGTGCGGAAAAATAATGCGGTCCGTAGAACCGCTGTCCTTCCTGTTCCATTCTCCGCAGCTCTTCGTTATGCTTCTTACGTCTGGCCTCAAGTCCCTCCATAGAGGGATCCTCGATCAGGCCCATTCTATGCGCCAAAAGGAAGGCTCCCTGAGCCTTCCTGATATGCGCCTGTGTCATAGTTTCCTGTTTTGGCATTTTCTGTTGCATTATTTCACTGCTCCCGTAATTCCATTTGCAAAGCTCTTCTGTAAACACAGGAAGATGATCGCTGTAGGAAGTGTACAGATCAATACTCCCAGCATCAGCATACCATAATCCACACTGTATCCACTCTTCAGATTGGCTACTAACATCGGCATGGTGATCGCCTTGCTGTCCTGTAAAATGATCGTCGGCCACAGATAATTGTTCCACGCATTCATAAATGTAACCGTCATCGCCGCTCCATAGGTAGATTTCATCACCGGAATGAACATCCGGAAGAAAATCTGTATTTCGCTCAGGCCTTCCAGTCTGGCAGCCTCGATAATATCATGAGGGAAAGAACGTGCCGCCTGTCTGAAAAGCATGATCATAAACGGAGTTGAGATGGATGGCAGTGCCAGTGCGATCCAGGTATTTACCAACTTCCAGGAGGTAAACATCTTGAACAGGGGGATCATGATCGCTACGAACGGAAGCATCATTGCCAGCAACAGAATACTCATCAGAATATCCTTGCCCTTATCATGATAGATCTCAAATCCATAACCGGCAATGGAACAGATCAGCAGTGTCACAACCGTGATCACGATCGCATTACGGAAGGAATTAAACATTGCAAGTCCCAGATTCTGCATGTCAACCAGGGTCTTGAAATTCTCGATCAGATAGGTACCCGGGATCAGACGCCCTCTTACCACATCAATACTCTGGTTGGTCGCACCGCACAGCATATAATACAGTGGAAATGCTGACAGAAAGCTTGCTATCACTAAGATTGCGTAGGAAATTATTTGCTTGAATTTAGTCACGTTTGTCACCCACCTTCATCTGAATTGCAGACAGAACCGCTACCATTACAAGTATGCATACAGACAACGCTGCCGCATAATTAAATTTCGGTGTCTCCACAAAGGAGATATTGTAGATGTAATGCGCCAATGTCATTGTAGATTTTCCGGGGCCGCCTGCTGTCAGGTTCATTGACTCATCGAACAGCTGCAGTGTTCCCGAAGTAGACATGATCGCCGTCATCAGAATGGTCGGCTTTAACAACGGTATCGTGATCTTCATAAACTGCTGGAACGGTGTCGCTCCGTCGATGTAGCTTGCCTCATATACAGAATAATCGATATTCTGTAATCCTGCCAGATAGAATACCATATTATATCCGGTCCATCTCCAGATCAGTGCGATCACGATGACCCATCGCGCCGGCCATGTGCTCTGGAACCAGTCCACGGAAGACAGTCCGATGGCCATCAGCACTCTGTTGACCACTCCATCCGGAGCAAACAATGACTTAAATATCATGGAATAAGATACCAGTGACGTTGCACACGGAAGAAAGATCAAAGTGCGGAAAATACCTTTCCCTTTTATCTTAGGATTATTCAGCAGCTGCGCCAGCATCAGTGCGAGCACAAGCATGATCGGTACCTGAATCACAAAATAAAAGAAGGTATTGAACAAGCATTGCTGGAATGTTTTATCCTTGAAGATCCTGGCATAATTCGCTACACCATTAAAGACTCCTCCTGTCTTCCGGAAAGAAAGAAGGATGGCCTGTGACATCGGATAGAAACAAAATACAAATATTAAAATCGATGCCGGGAGCAGAAATGCCCATCCAGTCAGATTATGCCTTTTTTCCAAACTTAATTTTGCTTTCTTCTTTTCCATGTTTCTCTCCTACAACAGTACCGGGAACGCACTGCTGCACCCCCGGTACTATCCAGTTTCCATACTCTGGTGATTATTCGGCGATATTAAACTCTACGGTATCCTGAGCGTTTTTGATCTCTGTATCGATATCAGCGTTCTTCTGTACAACGTTGGTAATCGCATCTGTCAGTGCACTTCTGATATCAGAGTAGTATGCACCGTAGTCAATTCCGGGAACACGTCCGGCGAACTCTACGATATCCTTGTACACTGCCTGACCACCGTAGAACTCATTGCCATCATTATAGGTCTCAGACTGTGCTGCGGGCAGGTAACTTGCGATTGCTCCTGCATTTACCAGCAGATCATCGTATAAATCTACATCAGCACCAAAGGTAGCGTTCAGGAAATCAAATGCCAGATCGGTATTTTTGCAGTTAGAAGATACTGCCCAACTTGCACCACCGCAGTTAGCGTAGTTGGTTGCGCCTTCTACATCATCTAACTTAGGCATATTCACGATTGCCCATTTACCTGCCTGATCCTCTGCTGCCTGAATGGAGGACATGATCCAGCAGCCCTGGATAACGCCTGCTGCAGTACCCTTGTTCATGGAAGCGATATACTGATCCCAGTCGGTATAATCTGCCATGATTCCTTCATCGATCAGCTGCTTATAGGTCTCGATTGCTTTCTTCAGTGCTGCGTTGTCAACCAGTGTCACCTTTCCATCCACCATGGGAGAAGCGCCTGCAGACTGTAACATCTCGATCACAATTTCAGAACCGCCGGAGCAGGTCAGCATGGGAACATCATTCGCAGCCATTACCTTCTTAGCCAGCTCCATGAACTCAGACCATGTGGTATCCTTGAAATCTTCTACCTTAAGGCCTGCTGCTTCTACCATATCGGAACGGATCGCCATGATGGTAGCACCATTATCAAAAGGAATACCATAATGTGTTCCATTTACTGTAGAGTCAGCCAGCTTACCCATAGAGAACTGGGAGAAATCAATTCCGCAGTCATCCAGTGCTGTGAAGATTCCGGGATAATTGGTTGCATTTTTGTGGAAGGAATAATCCTGCATCAGGAAGATATCCGGTAAAGTGCTGTAATCACCGGCTTCAGCCGCTGTGATCAGGGCAGTCTCGATATCGCTATATACCTTCTCCTGAATGTCTAACTTGAAGTTAGGATGATCCACCTGATATGCCTTCTCTGCCTGCTTCATTGCATAGACATTGAAGTTAGGATCCCAACACCATACGGTCAGTGTCTCGTCTTCTGCGGAAGCAGTCGTTTCTGCTGCTGCCTCTGTTTCCTTGGATGCCTCGCTGGATGCTGCGCTCTGCGCATCATTTCCGGCAGGCTTGCTGCCACATCCGGTCAGCATGGACATAGCCATTGCCGCTACTAAGAGCACGCTTAATACTTTCTTTTTCATCTTAAATAACCTCCTTATACTTGTAAAGTACTACCTTATAAAATATGAAACGCTTTTTGCCTTCCATAAGTTACCTGTCTTCCATATCGTCCACCCAACGCATTTCGCCGGGCTTCAGATCCAGCACATACGCACATTTTCCTTTGATATACAGCTCTGTGTGCTGTGCCTGTGCAGAGTTGTTGATCACTGCGATCTTGCCGGTCTTCTGGAATACCGTTACTTCGGTATCCACATTCGTTACATAGTAACGTTTCATCTCCTGCTCCATGCCGGCTGCATAATAAATTGCCCGAAGCAGAAGTCTGCAGTTCTGGGGAGAATACGGAAGACCTGCAAAATATACGCTGTGTCCTCTGCCATATTCATTGACTACCAGCTGGCTGTATTCCCCATCCATCGCAAGGATCTGATAATGTCCGCCCTGCGCATAGACGCGGCTGGTGCCCTCGCCGAAATCCAAGGCTCCTTCAATATCCTCTAAGATAAAGTGATCGTCATTTTTCTCATTATATTTGTCCGTACTGAGAGAGAAGCACATCTCGCGGTCTACACCGAGCACATCGGACAATTGGAAATATCTTCCCTGATACTGATAAGCGGTAGGCTCACCCACACCGATGAAGCCACCTCCCTGATCCACAAAGCGTCTGATATTGGTCAGGACCTTTTCGTCGATCCAGTTCTCCGCGCCGCTGAATGCGGTGTACGCATCCCCGACATTAATGATGACCTTGATCTCCTCAGGGATACCGTTTCTGACATCATCAAAGGAAATGAACTCGACCTCAAAAGGCATTCCGCTTAAGCATTCCAGTACTCCCTCTGCGGAATAGGTTTCCCTGTGCCAGATCGCATGATGTACCTGATTGGACATCCACCTTCTCTGACTGCCCCAGCAGTTCAGGATCGCCACCTTGAAGGGTGCCACATAGGAAGCTGTCCCCTGCATGTTTTCATGAATCTCTCTAAACTGTGTTACCACGTTTTGGATCTCATCAATGAAACCGGGCCAATTACTTGCCAGCTTCAGATAGCCGCCATATCCAATCCTGTCCAGGGGAGACCTGAGTAATGCACGCCTTGCTTTTCTCCAGTTATCCCTTGCCTCTCCGATCGGGTCACCACCCTCGCAGAACACATCCGGGAAAAAGTAAGGTAACAGCCGTCCTTCGGTATAATCCACTCCCTTGATATCAGAGATCATGCGGAGTGTCACACCGCTTCCGACAGAGCCTACCACTGCATCCAGTCCGATGCCTGCGAAATATTTACCGTAGGGCTCTGTTCCGATCCAATGATCTCCGAGGAACATCATAGCTTCCTTGCCATAAGAATGTACAATGTCTACCAGCTCCTTCGCCAGCGCACATACCTCGATCTGCTGGAACTCTATGAAATCCAGGAACTGTTTGCTGGGAACGCGGAACATGCTGTTGTGATATCCCTGATCCACAATGTACTCCGGGCGGAATTTGTAACCTGCCCATTTTTCAAACTGTTCCAGGATATAGGGGCTCACACTTGCGCTGTATCCAAACCACTCTACAAATTTTTCTCGCTTCTTGTCATCGAAGGTCAGTGTAAACTGATGGAAAAAGGTAGTGAAGCGGACCACATCGATATGAGGATTGTCTTCACACCATTTTCTCAGCTTGTCTTTGACATACTGTTTGGTCTTGGGCTGTCTCACATCGTAAGTGAGCTGATGCGGTGTATCCTTCCAGTCATTCGTGATGAAATTGTACATGTGTACCGGATCCCAGATCAAAAATGCCAGAAAGCTTACCGTATACTCATGATAGGGGATCGTACGGATCTCCACTTCACCGGATGCCTCATCAAATTCCCATGCATCCGTCGGCACCACTTCACCGGTCGTTCTGTCGATCACTTCCCACCAACGCTTCGGATCGTCCAGCGTATTGACCTTAAGCTGCTCCGTATGGAAGCCTTCCATCAGTCGGATGCGGAGTGTTTCCCCTCTGGCGGTGATGCGGTTGCTGATCAGGTATTCCTGCTGGATCTCCTCCGGATGCTTCATCGCCCACTCATTATCCTTTCGCGTGGTATAATAAGTTGCATATATTTTTGCGCCGGTTTTGGTCAGTTCCTCCGGGAACTCTGTACCATCGCAGTCACGGATCGCATCTGCTCCCCAGCGTTTCATTAACTCAATTGTCTCTGGAACCACATCCAGATTTGTAGGAATTGTGACACGTCCTGTATTTTTCTCACTCATTTTTCTTCCTCACTCTATTTCATCCATATAATTACTTTCTTTTCTTCTTTTCTGCAAAAGGGCAATTATAAATCCACAATGCCATTAATAAACAGATAATTCCAATAAGCATAATTCCTAAACCTGTCATTTTTCCTGTCATACCCCATCCAAAAACAGACAGGCTTATTCCGGCAATAAAAAGAGCTGCCATTAAAATTATTCTGCATTTTGTGTGCTTTTTCCAAAATTCCATTTTAATCTCCCTTCTCATCAACCCTTTAAACCACCAACAGTCATTCCCTGTGTCAGTTTATTCTGAACACATATATATAAAATTAATGTAGGAAGCATTACTATTACAAGTCCTGCATACATAATTCCATACTGTGCTGCTGACTGCTGTGCCTGCATCAGATTTAATAATCCTACCGGTAACGTTTTCGGTCCCTTTGCCGAACTCATCAGTGTCATGGAAATGATATATTCATTCCAAAAAGAAAGAAAATTAAACAAGATTATCGTAATAATAGATGGTTTTGCCATTGGAAAAATAATTTTCCACATCGTTGTACTATAACCTGCTCCATCAATATATGCCGCCTCTTCATAATCATGTGCCAATGTTGAAAAATACCCCGACAACAGATAAATTGTAAACGGAAGTGCTGTTGCAGCATATACGATTGCAAGTATAACCAGATTATTTAACAGAAAACTTTTCCCAATTACTGATTTCAGCCAATTGTCCCCATCTCGCAGCATCAAAAAAATTGGAACAACAATGTAATTCACGTTAATAAAAAGACCACCCATAAAAGCCGCATTTAAAAATTTACTTCCTTTAAATTTAAAACGTGACAAACAGTAAGCTGCCGGCAGCGCAACAATTAAAAGAATTACAAGTGCCAAAGCTGTAACCAATACGGAGTTTAACATGTAATCTCCCATTTTTGCTGTATTCCAGGCATCAATAAAGTTCTGAAAATAAAAACCCTCCGGCAAAGTCCACGGATTTCCATAAAACTCTTTATTTTGCTTAATGGATGCCATAAACACCCATGCCACCGGAATAATAATACTGACTGCAAGCATTATTAAAACTAAATAGATAAAAAATTTATACAACCGTTCCGCAGAATTCGGATTTTTTTTCTCTCTCATATTTTCTCTCCTTAAAACTCCAGTGGTTCACGCTCTGTAACTTTATTTACAAGTGCAGACAATGCAAACGAGAAAATAAATATTACAACACCTATTGCCATACTGTATCCATATAATCCGGCATCCTTCTGTCCATACATATAGCTTAGTGACACTTCAGAAGCTCCGTTTGGGCCACCTGAAGTCATAGCTTTTACAAAAAGAAATGCCATATTAATAGTAGAAATAATAAAAAATGTTAATGTTGTACGAATATTAGTCCAGATCAACGGAATTGTAATCTGAAAAAACTGAACGAGCCTGCCTGCACCATCTAATCCGGCACTTTCATACAGGCTTTTCGGCACACTCGCCATAGATGCCATGTACATGACCATATAGTAACCAATCGCCTGCCAGATCATTGCAATAATAAGACTGACGATCACAAGCGATTCACCTTTCCACAAAATCGGGTTCTCCATTTTATGAAACAGTCCGATAATACTATTTAGCATTCCGTTCTCCGGCTTATAAATTGCAGAAAAAATACCTGCAATTACTACAACCGATAAAATATTGGGAATATAAAAAATAATACGGAAAAAATTCTGTCCCCTGATTTGTTCTCTTGACAGAATGCCTGCAAAAACAAGTGCAAATGCAAAGGTAACTATTGTAACAACAACAATAAGTAAAATCATGTTTTGCATGGACCTTATAAAATTAGTATCCGATATTAATGTTTTAAAATTTTTCAGGCCAACAAATGTTTCATTCGGTGAATATGCACCTTTTTCAAATAACGACATCCGGAATACATTTAAGGTAGGCAATATCATAAACACAAAAAATAAAATTACTGCTGGTGCTATGCATACCGCCAAAAAACCGCTTCGTCCTCTGGCTTTTTTCATACTTTCACGTTCCTTTCAAACAAACCGTACTATTTAAAATTCGGCGGACAAAAATTCTGTCCGCCGACTCATTTTTACCACTATAGCATTAAGGCAAACTAAAAACTCTTATTTCAAATTCGCCCGCATCTGGTCACTTGCCGAAATAATTCCGTCAATCCATGCCTGCTCATCCATATCGCCTGATACTAATGAGTTTACCGGGTCAAAGAATACTGTTCGCACTTCCACGCCCGGAATTGCTTCAAATGCTGCGAAATTACCCATAGCTGCCTTTGCTCCATTATCATAAATAGAGTAGAACATTACGTTATCACCACTTAATTTGTCTGCAATGCCTAATACTGGCTGGATAGCTCCTGCTTTTGCAAAAATTTCACATGCTTTGTCACTGTATAAATAAGAGATAAATAATTTTGCTGCATCCTGATGCTCTGCACCCGAAGGAATCCATGCCTGCTCAAACCATGTATAACTGTATGCATCTCCGCCATCTTTTACTGCCGGAAGAGCTGTCATTCCCCACTTAAATCCATCTGCACGAGGTGCTTCTGCCATTTCTCCAACGATCCATGTTCCATTTGGCATAAAGATTGCTTTATTGTCAAGTACTAACTGCTGATTCTGTGTGAAGTCCTGATCATTTGCCTGCGCAGGTGTGACCGGATTTGTGTACTCAGCTAACTTTGCAACAATATCAAAGCATGTCTGTGCTTCCGGAGTTTCCCAGATGCCTTCCGCATAATTTGTTGCTTTATCAAAAAATTCCGGACCACCTGCTGAATACATCAGTGCGTAGAAGAATGCATCAAAATAACCTGTTGTAGGATATGTAAATAAGTAAATTCCCTCTTCTTTTGCTTTATCTCCTAATTCCCACATTTCATCCCATGTCTTTGGAACATCCCATCCTTTTTCTTCTAAAAGACCTGCATTATAAAACAGACCACATGGAGAATAAAACATTGGTGCAAGATATGTCTTTCCATCACCATAAGGATTGGTCAATGATGTGTCTGTAAATCCTCCTGCAATCTTCTCTGAAACAAGTTTGTCTTCTCCCGGAACTTTCATAGATAAAACATCTGTAATGTCAGTAATCATATGTCCCTTAATAAACTGTTCCGTCAACGCAGCTTCACGTCCCGTGGCAAGATGAATAACATCCGGGTATTCGCCTCCCTGCATGGATGGTCCAATTACATCCTCTAATTTTTTATCTGTTGTAAGTTCTACTTTAATTCCGGTTTCTTCTGTAAATGCATCTGCCACTTTCTGCCACATTTCAGAACCATAAGCTGTCTCAATAGCAGCTACACTGATTGTTGTTCCAGCTTCTTTTGTCTTGCTGGTATCTGACGCAGAATTCTCCTTTCCTGAATCTGTACCGCACCCTGCAAATAAAGATGCTACCATTACCATACTCATCATTGTACATAAAATTTTTTTCTTCATAGTAACCTCCCATTTTTGTTATTTTTTACTATAAATTCTTATGTTTCCTTCCTTACATTTGTTATTATAGAGTACGCCATCTCTTTTTCCTATCCATATATTGCTCTATATTTTATAATTCTTGCTTTATTTTAAAAATCTTGTTATTTTGTTTTTTTCATTGTATACTAAGTACAACATCGTTCCATTTTAACTAGGAAATCATTGCAATTATGACATGAAAGGAGTGTATTTTCCATGAGTAACCGCAAATTTAATCTGGATAATGAGGTACAGCCGGAAATCCATTTCCGCCTGCTTTCCATATCAGCATCCAAATTTGAAAATGACTGGACTTCGTTTCCCCACAGCCATCATTTTACGGAAATCTTCTTTATTAAAGACGGCACCGGACGCATGCTGATTGAAAATGAATCTCTTCCTGTCTCCTCAAACAGCCTTGTCGTGATCGGTGCACAGGTAACACACACAGAGTTTTCCGATCCGGAAAATCCACTGGATTATTATGTGCTCGGGGTGGAAGGATTAAAACTGAATACTGACAAAGAACCGGAATACATTCATGTCCCGGCTTCTGCAAACTCGCCTTTTATCCGCCAGTGTTTTGAAAATATCCTGCGGGAAATGCATAACAAACAGGACCGCTACGCAGAGATCTGCCAGCATTATCTGGATATTTTAATTTTATATTTCTGCCGGAAAGACCATGTATCCTATGAAGTGGTGGATGCGCAGAACAGCAGCCGCGAATGCCACAAGGTAAAACGCTTTATCGAGCACAATTACCAGAGCATGATCTCTCTGGATTCGCTTGCCGAAAACTGCAGTCTCTCAAAATATTACCTTTCACACCGTTTTGCAGAGCTGTACGGGAAATCTCCCATCGCTTACCTGAACGAAGTTCGGCTGGCGTCTGCGCGTGACCTGCTGCTCACAACCAATCACAGTATCGAAGAGATTGCCGGATGTATCGGGTTTTCCTCTACCAGCTATTTTTCGCAGTCCTTCCAGAAAAATTTTCATGAATCGCCACAGCAGTTCCGCAAATCCCACCGTGTCAGGACATGACCATGTTTCATTTTTTACATAAAAAAATAATTTTCTAAAAATTTCCCCGAAAGAATATCATATCTTTCGGGGAAACTATGCCTATCAGCCGGATTGGAAAGAGAAAAAAGAAAATAATTAATCGGTCTTATATTAAAAATCCCGGAAATCCGCTTATCTGCAGATTCCGGGATTTTATAATTACATATGATGTGCCACATCTATTCTGATAAGTGCCTTCCTGAGTGCAAACTCTGCTCTCTTCACATCAAT
>OJQM01000732.1_pt1 | contig 16294 bp, 10 predicted proteins | sample 1598751 | NCBI WGS metagenome assembly OJQM01 (sample SAMN03922455, study PRJEB24848) | human gut metagenome | isolation source: stool sample | host: Homo sapiens | place: Germany | collected 2009-11 | reverse complement strand
TACCATCTCTCCAAAATGGGAAGAAGATGCAGACATAGAGACAAAACTCGAAAAGATTATTACCCAGAAGTGGCTGGCATGCTGGCCCGAAAGTTATGAGGCATGGGCTGAGCAACGCCGTACCGGATACCCCAAACTTTTCAAGGTCCAAAACAACACCGGAAAAGTGATTGATACGGATATCATGATCCGCCGCCTTCCGTTCTCGACGGACGCCGCCACTGCCGACCCGGCACAATACGCCACCCTCACGGAAAAACTGGGTGGCGCAGATAACGGCGCCACCCGCCTTTGGTGGGATACGGGGAAAAACTCTTTTTAGAGCAGACTCCACGCAACCGTAAGCCCTGCCATCACAATGGCTACCATGCTCATCAGCTTGATTAGGATATTCAAGCTCGGACCGGATGTGTCCTTGAACGGGTCTCCTACGGTGTCACCCACGACTGTAGCCTTGTGGACTTCACTGCCTTTGCCGCCAAAGTTACCTTCTTCCACATACTTTTTGGCATTATCCCATGCACCACCGGCATTTGCCATAAAGATGGCAAGCACGAAACCACTGCTCAATCCGCCAATCAGCAGGCCGAGCACACCGGGAACACCGAAAATAAGTCCCGTAGCAATCGGAACAATGATAGCTATCAGTGACGGAACCACCATCTCGCGTTGCGCCCCTTTCGTCGAGATTGCCACACAACGCTCATAATCAGGTTCCGTCTCTCCCGTAAGGATTCCCTTGATTTCGCGGAACTGGCGGCGCACTTCGTCTACCATATGGGCCGCTGCACGCCCTACCGCATTCATCGTCAATCCACAGAAAAGAAATGCCATCATCGAGCCCAGAAACATACCGGAAAGAACTTTCGGATTCATCAGCGTCACATCGTAGTGATGCATAAAGTCGAAGAAAGTGGCATCTTGAAGAGCCACGGCATCGCCATGAGGAAGCGACAGTTCGGTAGTCCCGAGGCGGGTCAGCCCGATACGGATTTCCTCGACATAAGAGGCCAGCAAAGCCAATCCCGTCAAAGCGGCGGAACCGATGGCAAAGCCTTTGCCCGTAGCGGCTGTAGTATTGCCCAAGGAGTCAAGCGCATCGGTACGCTTACGCACCTCTTCACCCAGACCGGACATTTCCGCATTGCCACCCGCGTTGTCAGCTATCGGTCCGTAAGCATCTGTAGCAAGCGTGATGCCCAATGTAGAAAGCATACCTACTGCGGCAATGCCAATACCATAGAGCCCCAGACCCACATTAGAGAAGTCGAAGCCCGAAGCAAAGAGATAAGAAGCAATGATACCTATCACCACGGCAATCACCGGAATAGCCGTAGAAAGCATTCCCAAGCCTATACCGGAAATTATGACTGTCGCCGGACCGGTCTTTCCGCTTTCACTCAGCTTTTGGGTAGGACGGTAGGATTGGGAAGTATAGTACTCCGTAGACCGCCCGATGATGATACCTACTATCAAACCCACTATCACGGAGCAGGAAATCCACAGCCAGTTGTCCAACTTCAGCAACCACAGGATAAAGAAAGTGGCGACAACTATCAAAATAGAGCTGAGATTAGTACCGAAAGCCAGTGAGTTCAGCAAGTCCTTCATCTTCGCATTCTCTTTGGTACGCACGGAGAAGATACCGATAATGGAAAGCAATATTCCGACGGCTGCAATCAGCATCGGAGCGATTACGGCCTTGAACTGCATCAGCGTATCACCCGAGTGGATAAAAGCCGCAGCACCGAGGGCAGCCGTAGCAAGGATGGAACCGCAATAACTTTCGTACAAATCAGCCCCCATACCTGCCACGTCGCCTACATTGTCGCCTACATTATCCGCAATCGTGGCAGGATTACGCGGGTCGTCTTCGGGAATACCGGCTTCCACCTTTCCCACAAGGTCGGCACCTACATCGGCAGCTTTTGTATAGATACCGCCACCTACGCGTGCAAACAATGCCTGCGTGGAAGCGCCCATACCGAAAGTCAGCATGGTAGTGGTAATGATGCAGAGTTTATGGGTGGGAGTCATTACATCTTCCGGAATTACAGCATTCAGCAACAGATACCAGAAAGATATATCAAGCAAGCCAAGGCCAACCACTACCAGTCCCATCACCGCACCGCTACGGAAAGCCACGCGTAGTCCGGCATTCAGCGATGTGCGTGCCGCATTGGCAGTGCGAGCCGATGCGTAGGTGGCCGTCTTCATACCCAAAAAGCCGGAAAGTCCGGAAAAGAATCCTCCGGTAAGGAAAGCAATCGGCACCCAGGAGTTCTGCACTCCGAAACCGTATGCCATAATGGAGAAAAGGATAACCAGCCCCAGAAATACCCAGCCCACAATCTTGTATTGTTGACGAAGGTAAGACATAGCACCTTTGCGCACAGCAGCGGCAATCTTAATCATCTGAGGCGTACCCTCACTCTCTTTCATCATCTGACGATGGAAATACCAGGCAAAACAAAGTGCCATAATAGAAGCGGCTGGAACCAGCCAGAATAGGATTTGGTCCATAGCATTTATTCGTATTAAAAGGTTGAACGAAAGCCTAAAAATATTGATTTGAAACGAAATAAGCAAATGAAAAAGAAAAGAAATCCAAGCAAGCATGTATTTATACTGGCGAATAAAACAACAAGCAGTACCCTTTTTTACCTATTTTTTGTATTTAATGAGAAGAATAGAGCACATATAGATATATATTACAACTTTTATAGTACCTTTGCAACAAGTAAACAAGCTAAAAACAAAGGCATTATGAAACCAATCTATTCTAACCTGACATGCAAGATGCTGGCTTTGACATTATGCAGCATTATGCTGGCATTCCTATCCATAGGATGCGAACATGACGTCTACAATCCCGATAATGGAAAAGACGATGAGAAGACTCCCAACTCTTTTGATTTTTCTACGACATCTTCCATCCAAGTAAACGTAAAGTATGATGTCCCCGAAGGCTATAAAGTACTTTTTGAAATCTATCTTGAAGACCCGTTCACGATTGACAAAGATGGCCAGATTATAAAACGCACAGACCTGGAACCGGTCATCAGACGCATGACAGACGGTAACGGTGCATATAGCGGCAAGGAAATCATCAATTCGGACCATGGGGACGAAGCATATATCTATACTTCTTATATAGGGGTCCCCACCCTCTTCAAAACAGTTATTGCAGGAGATGCCATTACTGCCGACATCAAATGGGATTCCACCGATGATAATCCGCAAACACGGGCGGAGGGATGGCAGGCACCCAAAGGATACCATGTATTAGGAACATGGAGCTCCAAAGGATATCCTCATTATTTAGACACAGACAACAAAATCACAATTCCCGGTGATGTATTGACAATCATCAATACGACCTTGAAGGAAGGAGGCACATGCCCTAAGCAATACCGACAAGCCATAGATTTTGAAATCAATGATCCGGAAGGGCGCAATGCGGAAGTATCCATCCGGATAATTGGAGGAACCAGCGGTGCAGCGAGCGCCTTTGGCTATTATTGCTATAGGGCAGACGCATCTTTAAGTGAAATTAAAAAAGCCCCCAAATGCATTGTTTTTCCAAACACTCTGATGGATAATTATTATAATAAAAAGGCTTCCGGACTACAAGGCGGTGAAAGTGTAAAGCTTCATTACATAGACCCCGACGGAGTGGACCAAGGCACCGTATTTCCCAATGGAGTAAAAATCGGATGGTTCCTATTGAATGACAGCTTCTATGGCGGAAACAATAAGCCTTTCTACTCTACTACAAAGCTGAATGGGGACGGCCGTACACATACAGCTGCATTCCGCATCGATGATTTTGTCGTATTGTCCTTTGAAGATTGGACAGACCAAGACTATAATGATATACAATTCAACGTATGGTCCAACCCCATCGAAGCCATCATCAATCCGGATATTCCTGATATCAAACCTGACGGTGGCAACGAGGATAAGAAATACAGTCTGGAATACAAAGGAATCATCGCTTTCGAAGATAATTGGCCCAGAAAGGGTGACTATGACTTGAATGATGTTATTGTAAAATACCAGTCCGTATTGAACTTCAATGATGCCAATCAGGTCCTTTCTACAGAAGACACCTATGAGTTGCTTTGGTCCGGTGCCACTTTCAAAAATGGTTTCGCTTACCAACTGAATACAGAACGCAGCAATATGTCAACTGAAATATTGGAAGCCCCCACAAGTTTCAACGGACAAGGACTGGATACAGACCTTTCCAAAGCTACCGTCAATGTATTTCTAAGTGCGCTCGATGTAACAGAGAGAAATACAAAAACCGCTACATATAAGATAAAGAACACCTTCAAGACTCCACTATCACACGAAACGCTTGGAATTCCCCCTTATAATCCATTCATCATGGTACATGACGAATTGAAAGAATCACGCATCGAAGTGCATTTGGTCAACTATCCTCCTACTGAAAAGGCAGACATGGCTCTATTCCATACCGAAGAGGATTTGTCCTCTGTACCGACAAGCTATTATGTAGCCAATGGCAACTATCCTTTTGCCATTCATCTAAGTGGAGCCACAAACTTCAATACTCCTGAAACCCAGCCGATAGACAAGAGCTTTGAACATTTTATGGATTGGGTCAATTCCAATGGAACAGATTATAAGGATTGGTACAAATAACCGATAAAAGATACTCCTTATAAAGAAAATGGCAACCATTCACAGGGTTGCCATTTCTTATATCTTCCTATGTTGTAATATAGTAGAGCGAACTTATTCCACCGTTACAGCCGTACCGCATGCCGTAACCATCAACATGCTGCCACTGCCTCCTACCGTTTCATAGTCCAAGTCTACACCAATCACGGCATTGGCACCCATAGCACGGGCATGTTCTTGCATCTCGCGCAAGGCTATATCTTTAGCTTCGCGCAGCACTTCTTCATAAGAGCCACTTCGCCCACCCACCACGTCGCGGATGCTGGCAAAGAAATCGCGGAATACATTGGCACCGATAATCGTTTCACCGGAAACGATGCCATAATAGCGGGTGATACGTCCACCCTCAATAGTCGGGGTTGTTGTTACTAACATAATTCATTTTTTTAGTTGTTGACATATTAGACGCAAGGAATGAAAGAAAGGTTGCAAAGCTTTGCTTTGGTCAGAACATCCGGCTGACACGAACTATACCTGCCACCAGCACATCTATCTCCTCCCGGGTATTGTAAAGCCCGAAAGATGCACGCACTGTTCCTTCGATGCCAAGACGCTGCATCAATGGTTGGGCACAGTGATGTCCCGTGCGTACGGCAATGCCAAGACGGTCGAGCAATGTACCCATATCAAAATGATGGATATCACCTACCAGAAACGATATGACACTACCCTTGTCTTCTGCCTCGCCGAAGATACGCATACCGGGAATCTCTTTCAGCCGTTGCATGGCATACTGGGTCAATTCGTGTTCATAGGCGGCAATCTTGTCCATCCCAACCAGCGAAACGTAGTCCAAAGCTTTGGCAAGTCCGGTAGTACCGATATAATCCGGCGTACCGGCTTCAAACTTGAAGGGCAATTCATTGAAGGTAGTCTTTTCAAAAGATACATGCTGAATCATCTCTCCACCGCCCTGATAGGGAGGTATCCTATCCAGCCACCCCTCTTTACCATAAAGCACCCCTACCCCCGTAGGACCATACACCTTGTGCGCGGAGAAAACGAAGAAATCGGCATCCAGATCCTGCACATCTACCGGCATGTGGGGAATGGACTGGGCACCGTCCACAAGCACCGGAACACCCTGCTCATGGGCAAAAGCAATCATCTCCTTGACGGGATTGACCGTACCCAGCACATTGGAAACATGCGCCACACTGACAATCCTGGTACGTTCGGAGAACAACTGCCTATATTCGTCCAATAAGAGTTCGCCCTTGTCATTCATCGGAATCACCTTGATGGTAATTCCACGCTTGGCGGCAAGCAGCTGCCAGGGAACAATGTTGCTATGGTGTTCCATCACAGAAAGAATCACCTCATCCCCCTCCTGCATAAATTCCTCACCAAAGCTGGAGACAAGCAGGTTGATACTCTCCGTCGTACCACGGGTGAAGACAATCTCATTCGTGCTGCGAGCATTGATGAAACGTCTCACCGTCTCACGCGAGGCCTCGTGCAGCTCTGTAGCCTGCTGCGACAGGAAGTGCACTCCGCGATGCACATTGGCATTCACCGAATAATATTCGTCCGTAATGGCATTTACTACCTGGCGAGGTTTCTGCGTAGTCGCGCCGTTGTCCAGATAGACCAACGGCTTGCCATATACCTCACGGGAAAGGATAGGGAAATCAGCTCGAAGCCTCTCCCCCAGCCCCTCTCCCATAGGGAGGGGAGCCAAGATACTACTCTTATTTATATCGTTGTTCATAATGAATCGAAATTATAAGCTATCACTTGCAGATGGCGCACCCCTGGCATTTGTTCAGTTCCCCCCGGAAACGCTTCTCTACCAGCAGATGCAGACGGTCTTTCAAAGCATCCAAACGGATGGTGTCGATAACTTCGTTGACAAAAGCGAACATCAGCAGCAGGCGCGCCTCGCGCACCGGAATACCACGCTGCCGCATATAGAAGAGAGCGCTTTCATCGAGCTGCCCCACCGTAGCGCCGTGACTGCACTTCACGTCATCTGCATAAATCTCCAGCTGAGGCTGGGTGTACATATGTGCATCTCGGGTGGCACAAAGATTGCGGTTGGTCTGTTGCGAACTGGTGTGCTGTGCGTCAGGGCGCACTAAAACCAGACCGGCAAAGGCACCTACAGCCTGCTCGTCAAGGACATACTTATAAAGCTCATTGCTGGTACAGTTGGGCACGGCATGGTCGATTGTCGTATGATTGTCCACATGCTGATTCTTGTCTGCAATGGCCATACCGCACAGATTCAGCTCCGCATGTTCACCAGCAAGCGTCACACGGGTTGTATTCCGTGTAGTTCCGTTGTGCAAGGTCATACCATTCAGCAATACATTACTATTGGCTTCCTGCCTTACATACATATTGCTGATACGTACCGTACTGGTGTGTGTCTCTTCGAGTTCATAAAAATCGAAAATGGCATTCTCACCGGCAAAGATTTCTATCACCTGCGTTGCCAGGAAGTTCACGCCGTCCATCGCATGGTCACACACCAACAAGCGGGCTTGTGCACCCTCCTCCAGAATAATCAGCACACGGCGGTTCACCATAAAATTGACGTCACCACGCAGGATATTCACCAGCTGAATAGGTTTCTCTACCACCACGTTCTTAGGAACATAAAACAGAACGCCGTCTTGTGCAAAAGCGGTGTTGAACGCCGTCACCCCATCCTCTGCCGTATCAGCCAACTTGCCATAATATTTCTTCACCAAATCGGGATGTTTCTCGGCCACCTCCTTCAGGCTGCCGAAGATAACCCCTTCAGGCAGATGGGACTTGGGCAAAGCCCTGCCATAAAAAGCATCGTTCACCACAAAATAAAGAGCAGTGCTCATATTGGGAACATCGCACTTGAACACTTCATAAGGATTCACCGGAATTTCCAACCGGTTCAAGTTCAAGCCATAATCCGGCTCAAAGAACTTGCTGATATCCGTATATTTGTATTTCTCCTCCTTACGGGTGGGAAAGCCCAAGCGCTCAAAGTCAGCAAAAGCAGCGGCACGCGGAGCATTCAGCACCTCGGCACTATGCCGGCATATCATCGCCTCCGTTTGGGAGAAAAGGTCTATGTATTGTTGCTCTACACTCATGTTTTCAGATTATGAGTTTATAATTCACCTGCTTCTTTCCTTATCCAATCGAAGCCACGTGTTTCAATCTCCTTCGCCAATTCCGGTCCACCGGTCTTTACGATACGTCCACCCAGCAGTACATGTACCGTATCGGGTTTGATATAGTCCAACAACCGCTGGTAGTGGGTAATGACCATAGCACTGGTTTCCGCAGTCTTGAGTTTGTTGAAACCGTCGGCCACAATACGCAAAGCATCCACATCCAATCCGGAATCCGTCTCGTCCAAAATAGCAAAAGTCGGTTCCAACATCGCCATCTGGAATATCTCGTTACGCTTCTTTTCACCGCCGCTGAAACCTTCGTTCACGCTACGGTTGGCCAGCTTGTTGTCCAACTCCACAATGGCACGCTTCTCGCGCATCAGCTTCAGGAACTCACTGGCCGACAAAGCAGGCAGATGGCGGTACTTGCGTTGCTCATTCACAGCCGCACGCATGAAGTTCACCATCGACACGCCCGGAATCTCTACCGGAGCCTGGAAAGAAAGAAAGATTCCTTCATGTGCACGGTCCTCAGGACTCATGGCAAGCAAGTCCTTGCCATTAAAGGTAATTGAGCCGCGCGTCACTTCGTAAGCAGGATGGCCAACCAACACATTACTCAACGTACTTTTACCAGCACCGTTCTGTCCCATCAGTGCATGTACTTCTCCATCACGTATGGTCAAGTTGATGCCTTTCAATATTTCTTTGCCATTGATGCTGGCATGCAGGTCTTTTATCTCTAACATCTTTATATTTACTATTTGACTATTTACAATTTACTATTTATAAATCACCCCACGCTTCCTTCCAGCGAAATGGCAAGCAATTTCTGCGCTTCTACGGCAAACTCCATCGGAAGTTTATTCAAAACTTCTTTGGCATAACCGTTCACAATCAGCCCCACGGCATCTTCCGTAGAAATACCGCGCTGGTTACAATAGAATATCTGGTCCTCACTGATTTTGCTGGTAGTGGCCTCATGCTCCACGATGGCCGTTTCATTGTGAATATCCATGTAGGGGAAAGTATGCGCGCCGCATTTGTCACCAAGTAGCAAGGAGTCGCACTGGCTGTAATTACGAGCATTGTCCGCTTTCTGTGCCACGCGCACCAGGCCACGGTAAGAGTTTTCGCTCTTTCCGGCAGAAATGCCTTTGCTCACAATGGTGCTCCGGGTATTCTTGCCCAGATGAATCATCTTTGTTCCCGTGTCTGCCTGCTGATGGTTATTGGTTACTGCCACACTATAGAACTCCGCTGTCGAATTGTCGCCGGAAAGGATGCAAGACGGATACTTCCAGGTAATGGCCGAACCTGTTTCCACTTGCGTCCAAGACAGTTTACTGTCCACCCCTTTACAATGGCCACGCTTCGTCACAAAGTTATAGACACCACCCCGGCCCTCGGCATCACCGGGATACCAGTTCTGCACGGTGCTGTATTTCACTTCTGCACGGTCGTGCACTACAATTTCCACAATGGCTGCGTGCAACTGGTTCTCGTCACGCATCGGAGCCGTACACCCTTCCAGATAAGAAACGTACGAATCATCATCCGCCACAATCAAGGTTCTTTCGAACTGCCCCGTATTGCGGGCATTGATGCGGAAATAGGTGGACAACTCCATCGGACAACGTACCCCCTTCGGGATATAGACAAAAGAACCGTCGGAGAACACCGCCGAGTTCAGTGCCGCAAAGAAGTTGTCACGATAAGGCACCACCGAACCGAGATATTTCTGTACCAAGTCGGGATGCTCGCGTACAGCCTCGCTGAACGAGCAGAAGATGATTCCTTTCTCCATCAGCGTCTCCTTGAAGGTAGTCTTTACAGACACCGAGTCCATAACGGCATCCACAGCCATACCGCTTAACGCCATCTGTTCTTCCAGCGGAATGCCCAGCTTATTGAAAGTCTTTATCAACTCAGGGTCCACCTCATCCATGCTTTTCGGTCCTTCCTTCTTCTTCGTAGGGTCGGCATAGTAGGATATGGCCTGATAATCTATTTCGGGAATGCGGAGATGTGCCCATGTAGGCATCTCCAATGTCAGCCAGTGGCGATATGCCTTCAGGCGGAACTCCAGCAACCATTCCGGTTCTCCCTTCTTCTCAGAGATAAGCCGCACTACATCTTCATTCAGCCCGCGCTCAATGATGTCTGTATGCACGTCGGTCGTGAAACCGTACTTATACTTCTCCTGAGTGAGTTCCTTTACATATTTATTGGGTTCTTCTTGTTGCATCACTTCTATAATTACAAATTATGAATTACAAAATCACGGTTCACGGTATCAGTCAAAGTCTCCGTTTACAATCTGCTCCGTAACCGCCTTTGCCGCGGGAAAGAATATCCCGGCAAACTCTTCCATAGGATAATATAACACTGATTCTTTCTTTTTTGTTTTGCTAATCAGCGTATTGTCTCCGTCTATAAATTCGATGACACCAATCAGCAGGCTCGTCAGCAGGAGGTACTTCAAAGCCCCTAGACCAGCCCCCAACCAATGATTGAGCCAGCCCAGCGAGACGGCCTCCATTGCCCGGGTCAGCAGAGAAGCCACCAGGGAGAAGAGCAAGGGAACAGCCAGCCAGATGAGGACAAATGCCAGTACTTGCGCCACTGTCATAGAGTCTGTCAACATGGGGCACAGCTTCACTGCCAACGAGGCATACAAAGCCTTTGCCGCCAGCAGACCGACAATCAGCCCCAGCAGAGAGGCCAATTGCTTCACAAAACCTTTCATGAAGCCGATGATTGCGCCCAAGCCGAAAGCAGCCAATATGATGATATCTATAATTGCCATAAAATTAATGTACCAATGTGACAATATGCTAATGTGCCAATATGCTAATGGGTCAATGAGCAAATAACTAATATGCAAAATGTGCCAATTGCCCTGCGGCATTTTCTGTACGCGCAGCCAATTGGCACATTAGCATATTTGTACATTATTCAATTATAATGTTTGCTTCACTTCTATTTCTTCGTAAGATTCGATAATATCGCCCACCTTGATGTCGTTGCAGTTTGTCAGGCTGATACCGCACTCGAAATTGGTACCTACCTCCTTCACGTCGTCCTTGAAGCGCTTCAGGGCATTGATGGCACCCGTAAAGATTACGATACCGTCGCGTATCAAACGGGCCTTGTCGCTGCGTTTCACCTTTCCGGTCTTGACCATGGCACCTGCCACCAGTCCCACCTTCGTGATGTTGAACACTTCGCGCACCTCGATGGTTGCCGTTATCTGCTCCTTCAATGTCGGTGCCAGCATACCTTCCATGGCAGCCTTCACCTCTTCGATGGCATCGTAGATGACGGAGTACTTGCGGATATCCACACCCTCCTGCTCTGCCATCTTGGCGGCAGCACCCGAAGGACGTACCTGGAAACCGACGATAATCGCATCCGAAGCGGCAGCCAGTGAGACATCCGATTCGGAAATCTGACCGACACCCTTGTGGATTACGTTTACCTGCACCTGCTCCGTAGACAGCTTGATTAAAGAGTCGCTCAACGCTTCCACAGAACCGTCCACGTCACCCTTCACAATCACGTTCAGCTCATGGAAGTCACCCAGCGCCAGACGGCGGCCCACTTCGTCGAGCGTCAGCATCTTCTGCGTACGCAAACCTTGTTCACGCTGCAACTGTTCGCGTTTGTTGGCAATCTCGCGTGCTTCCTGCTCCGTTTCGATTACGTGGAACGTGTCGCCAGCAGCAGGTGCACCGTTCAAGCCCAATATCAGGGCAGGTGTAGAAGGACCAGCCTCCTGCATGCGTTGGTTACGCTCATTGAACATAGCCTTCACCTTACCGTAGCTGGTACCCGCCAGCACGATGTCGCCCATTTTCAAGGTACCGTTGGAAACGAGTACCGTAGCCACATAGCCACGACCCTTATCCAATGAGGACTCGATAATGGAACCGGTAGCACGGCGGTTCGGGTTTGCTTTCAGCTCCAGCATTTCTGCTTCGAGCAGCACTTTCTCCATCAACTCGGGTACACCGATACCCTTTTTGGCAGAGATATCTTGCGACTGATACTTACCGCCCCACTCTTCCACCAAGAAGTTCATGGCAGCCAGCTCTTCCTTAATCTTGTCGGGATTGGCAGTCGGTTTATCAATCTTATTGATTGCAAATACAATAGGAACACCCGCAGCCATGGCATGGTTGATGGCTTCCTTTGTCTGCGGCATCACGTTGTCGTCAGCAGCCACAATGATGATGGCAATATCCGTAGCTTTGGCACCACGGGCACGCATGGCGGTAAACGCCTCGTGGCCCGGAGTATCGAGGAATGTAATCTTACGTCCGTCGTCCAGCGACACGTGGTAGGCACCGATGTGCTGTGTGATACCACCCGCTTCACCGGCAATCACATTCGCCTTACGGATATAGTCGAGCAATGAAGTCTTACCGTGGTCTACGTGACCCATCACCGTTACAATCGGAGCGCGAGGTTCCAAATCTTCCTCATCATCCTCTTCCTCTACGATGGCCTGCGCCACTTCTGCACTTACATATTCTGTCTTGAAGCCGAATTCCTCAGCCACCAAGTTGATGGTCTCGGCATCCAGACGCTGGTTGATGGATACCATCATGCCAATGCTCATACAAGTGGCGATGACCTGAGTAACAGAAACATCCATCATGCTTGCCAACTCGTTGGCCGTCACGAATTCCGTAATCTTCAGTACCTTGCTTTCTGCCATTTCCATGTCTTCCAATTCCTGCATACGGCTGGAAGCCATGTCACGTTTTTCCTTACGATACTTGGCACCTTTGTTCTTTCCTTTGGAAGTGAGGCGTGCCAAAGTTTCCTTTACCTGCTTTGCTACATCTTCCTCGCTAACCTCCTGCTTGATGACCGGCTTCTTGAAGCGGTCCTTATTGCGGTTGCGGTTATTATTGGCATTGTTTCCACCAGGCTGGTTTCCACCTTGCGGGCGGGCCCCCTGACCTTGCTGGGCACCTGCGTGTCCACGGTCGTTGCCACCACGCTGGAAGTTGGAAGCATTGTTGATGTCCACTTTCTCCTTATTGATACGGACACGTTTCTTCTTGCCGTTGGCATCGCCGGCAGCGGTATCCTTCAACTTGCTGTCATCACGGCGGATTTCCTTGATGATAGCTTCCTTCATCTGCTTCTTCTGATCCTGGCGAATCTTTTCCTTCTCTTCACGCTCCTTGCGTTTCTCCTCTTTCGATTTCTTCTTCGGGCGTGTGGATTGGTTCAGAGCCGCCAGGTCTATCTGTCCGATGACATTAATCTTCGAAACAAACTCAGGCTGATGTATCTTGAAGATTTCTTCTCCTTCTTCTTTCCCCTCTTTTTCAACCGGTGCTTCTTCAGCCACCGGTACGGGAGCAGGCGCTTCTATCATTTCTTCCTTTTTAGATTCTTGTTGAGCCTCTACAACCGGAGCAGGCTCTTCCTTGACAACGGGTTGTGGCTGCGGTTCCGAAACGGGCTGCGGCTCGGACTCAGATGCCGGCTGTACCTCCGGTTGCGGCTGTGGTTCCGGTTGGGGAGCAGGAGCAGGTTCCGGTTTCAGCGTTTCTACAACTGCCGGTTCCTCCACCTTCTTCTCCTCTACCGCTTTTTCCGCTTCTTTCTCTTTTTCCTGAGCAGGAGCAGGTCTACGGTTCAGTTTGTCCAAATCAATCTTGCCTACCGGCTTGAACTTCGGACGTGCGTCTTCCGGAACAACCGTCTTAATCTCCTCGGGCTTCGCTTTCTCCTGCGTTTCCTTATAGCCGTCAATAGACACGGACGCCTTGTTGCGGTCCTTGCTCTGACGTTCCTGGCTGAAACGCTCCGACTTTATCTTAAGGTCCTTATCTGTACTAAACTCCTTTTTGAGCAGTTCGAACTGTTCATCCGTAATTTTTGTGTTCGGATTTGCCTCAACGGTAAATCCCTTCTTTTGCAGGAACTCGACAGCCGTCGTAATCCCTACATTTAAATCTCTTGTTACTTTGTTTAACCTTATCGTCATCAATTTTTTCTATTTACGATTTAACCATTTACGATTTACGATTGATAATACTCGGAGCGGAACGACTTACATTTACAATCAAACTCTAATCGTAAATCGTAAATCGTAAAATCGTAAATCATTCATTCTCCTCTTCAAACTCCTGTTTCAAAATGCGCAATACCTCGTCCACCGTCTCTTCTTCGAGGTCCGTCTTCTCAATCAACATCTCACGGGGAGCGTTCAACACAGCCTTAGCCGTATCGATACCGATAGCCTTGATGGCATCGATAACCCAACCGTCTATTTCATCACGGAATTCGTCCAAGTAGATGTCTTCATCCTCTATGGCCTCATCCAACTCACGGAACACGTCGATGGTGTACTCAGTCAACATACTGGCAAGCTTGATATTCAAACCGCCTTTACCGATAGCCAGCGACACCTCTTCGGGTTTCAAGAACACTTCAGCCTTGCGTTCTTCCTCGTTCAAGCGGATGGAAGAAATTTTGGCAGGGCTCAAGGCACGCTGTATAAACAACTGGATATTGGACGTATAGTTGATAACGTCGATATTCTCGTTGCGAAGCTCGCGGACAATACCATGAATACGGCTACCCTTCACACCCACGCAGGCACCTACCGGGTCGATACGGTCATCGTAGCTCTCAACGGCAATCTTGGCACGCTCGCCGGGGATGCGGGCAATCTTCTTGATGGTAATCAGTCCGTCATTGATTTCGGGTACTTCCATTTCGAACAGACGTTGCAGGAAGACGGGCGACGTACGGCTCAGGATAATCTTCGGATTATTATTCTTGTTGTCCACACGTGCCACTACGGCGCGGGCGGTCTCGCCCTTGCGGTAGAAGTCACTCGGTATCTGTTCGGTCTTGGGCAGCAACAGTTCGTTGCCTTCATCATCGAGCAGCAGCATCTCTTTCTTCCAAATCTGGTAGACTTCCGCATTGATGATGGTACCCACTTTATCAATGTATTTGTTGTAAATACTATCTTTCTCCAGTTCCAATATCTTGGAGGCCAGTGTCTGGCGCAAGTTCAAGATGGCACGGCGACCGAAGTTCGCGAAGATAACTTCATCCGTCACTTCCTCGCCCACTTCATAAGAAGCATCAATCTTTTGTGCTTCGGACAATGCAATCTGCAGGTTCGGGTTTTCCAAATCCTCGTCTGCCACTACCTCACGGTTACGCCATATTTCGAAGTCACCCTTGTCCGGGTTTACAATTACGTCGTAATTCTCATCGGTACCAAACATTTTCGCAATCACACTACGGAACGACTCCTCGAGTACGCTTACCATCGTGGTTCTGTCGATATTCTTCAGTTCCTTAAATTCCGAAAATGTATCTATCAAGCTGACAGTTTCTACTTTTTTGGCCATAGTCTTATTTAAAACTGATTAAGTATTTAGTGTATTTTATCTCTTCATACGTAAAGGTCAAGTCCTCGTCCACCAGCTTGGGACGCTTGGCACCTTCCTCTTTCACTTTCTTCTGAATGGTCACGACGAAATGCTGTTCGTCGGCTTCCTTCAACACGCCGCTGAGCTTGCGGCCGTCCTTTGCCAGCACTTCCACTTCCTTGCCGATGTGGTTAATGTACTGCTGCAGTACCTTGAAGGGCTGTCCGATGCCGGCCGAACCGACTTCCAACTCATAATCCTCATCCTCACGGTTCAACTTGGACTCGATGTAGCGGCTCAGCTCTACGCAGTCCTCAATCCAAACACCTTCTTTGTGGTCTATTTCCACCAAAATCTTGTCATCCGGGCTGATTGTCACCTCCACAAGGAAGTAGTCCTTTCCTGCCAGCCACTCGTCAACAATCTGACAAACAGTTTTCTTTTCTATCATAGATTAACCATTAGGAACAAAAAAGAGGAGCTTAATCGCCCCTCCACCTTTCATCCGTTTTCGGTTGCAAAGATATAAATAATCTGTTCGACTACAAAATATTAGAGAAAAAAAGATTGATTTAACGGTTCAAACGGGAATTATATTACAAACACACCCTTTCAACACTTCAAGATAAGGGGTAAAACATATAATCTTATGAGACAGAAGCTTATACTTTATGAAATGAATTATCACGTTCCATACTGCATGAGATGCACATGTCAAACACAACGAGATATGCATCTCGGACAACATGAGATGTACATCTCAAGCATACAATCTCTATTGTTTCAGGAAAAGAAGTAAGGAGATACAAACGGAAAGAAGATACTGTTGAAAGACAACGCGGAAAAATAAAAGGCCGATAGCTTGTTTCATGCTATCGGCCCTTTTACTATGGTTCTAAAGGTCTAAAAAACCTTGTCGTATCACTTATTCGGAGTCTCCCACTTCTTGGTATCCGTACAAACCACGTTCACCGTTTGGTCACCCGTCTGGATGCGGAAGTCACCTTTCTCCAAAATCCACTTGCCGTCATAGCCTACAAAAGCAAGGTCGGAGCCTTTCAGTTTCAG
>OJQM01000714.1_pt1 | contig 16711 bp, 12 predicted proteins | sample 1598751 | NCBI WGS metagenome assembly OJQM01 (sample SAMN03922455, study PRJEB24848) | human gut metagenome | isolation source: stool sample | host: Homo sapiens | place: Germany | collected 2009-11 | reverse complement strand
CCAACTTATCAGCAGATACTTCCAGAACTACACCATACCATTTATTATTGTCGTTGTGCCGCAGCACCGCATTCCAGTCATGCCAGGGGTATTCCGGCTCTGTGCCGTACTGCTGGCGTATCCATGTAAATAATTCTTGTCGTGTCACTCCATCACTTCCCCGCTGTTTTATGTGTGGTTTTGTGCAACAACCTGTTGCACAAATTCTTGCCTCAGATAACTCTCCACGCTGCATTGATATCAGAAATCATCCAGCGCAGCATCAATCTCTTCCAGCCGATCAATCCAGCCCATGTCAGATTTCTTCTTGGTTGCTGATCTTTTCTTATCACCACCAACCACTTCAAACCGTTTCTCTTCTGTCCCGAACAAACCTTTTACCTGAATTCTGAAATCCGGCTTGTTGTTGGTCAGTCCTTGCATGAGCTGCACATTCTTGTATCTGGGCAGGAGGATTTGACAAATAGCCTGAATGTCTTGCTCCTTGATACACGGTGCCGCCATGAACTTTTTTGTTATGTAAGGCTTTATATCTGCCAGTACCTGCAACATAGAGGCTTTCTTTCGGTTATCAGCCATAAAATCCCCCCTTTCCAAGACGCTACCTTTCTTTATCTTTCGTCCGGCCAGAATGTATAGAAATATTACTTCATATTGGCTATATACTTTTTCAACTTAATGATTCTATCTTCCGTATCAATACCCGCTTCATTTTGAGAAATAGTAACGGTATCCGTAAGGCTATCATCATCATTTCTGTAAACACCATATGAATTGTTTTCACAGACAATGTAAACATCATCATAAACCAAATACTGCCCCATCTCGTCTCTGGATAGATGTGCATCATCTGTCTCTTTCAAATACGGCATGTACGTATTTTGCGACCACTGCGTCTTTGTCTGCATAACTGAGAACATATAGGGCTTGTTTACAACATCGTCGTTGCTCATCTTTCCATAACTGCCAGGACGGAAAACAGGATACTTCACATAATAATAATTCCATGGATATAAATTATCCTTTTCACATTGAGCCAAGAACACAGAAATAATTCCATTCAAAATGCCATCATCGAAACTTTCTTTCGATTTGAGCAGTTCAACTAAAATTGTATGTGTATTTTCAAAACCGGCATTTGCACTTTTATGAAATAGCTCATCCCAAGCATACTGCAAACTTTTTGATGCAAACTGATAACGCCATTTGTTTCTTTCCTGCTGCCCATAGTTGCCTAACGCCATTAAAGCACAGTCAATCTTATCCCACGAACAGGTGAATAAGGAAGAAAAACGAGAGCCCAGTGAAAGATTATCTAGGCCAATAATACTAATTTGCCCTTTTAACATGTTATGATCTTCCAGTTCAAACACTTCATCTGTACGGTCTGGGTTTTGCATTAGGAATTCAATTTTTTCCTTTTCTTCCTGTATCTGATTCACATTGAAGTTAATCTCAATAGAATCATCAATCACACCTGTAAGAATAATTGCATCAACAGCCTGAAGAATTGCGGGAATTCTGTTTCTATCCTGTCTATCACTAACCTCATCTTCGGAATTCTGAATCAGGTTGTTGACAATTCTGATTCTTCTCACGAAATCAGAATATGTCACTTCGCTTTGGTGCTGTAAATAGATCGTTATGGCATACAAAAGCACGATGCGGTTTAATGGAAACTGTCGTATTCTGCCGGACTTATCAGAATAAAAATGCAAGCAATCCTCAAAAACATCAATCTTATATCTGGAATCAACCACAATTTTCCCGCGTGCATGAGTGTAGCTCATAAACGATTCCAAAAATTCAGTCGGATTGTTATAGCCTTTAATTTTACACCAGCAATCGAAGAACGATTCTAGCGTAGCTATGTTTGCTACTGCTTTCTCATCGTCTGCGGAGAAATACAAGTGCAGCAAATCAAAAACGTCGCTGCTGTAGCCTTGTGGAGACTGCCCATTACGATAACAAATGATATCGCAAACGAACTTGAAGTATCGTAGAAATTCATCATCAATAATATTGTCATCCGCATCACTGGAGCCGCCGCTGCGATATTTCCACAATAAATCTGTCCAGGATTTATCTATTTTTCCAACAATACGATCTGCCGTATTCTGACCATTTTTTTCATCGAGAGTTCTGATTTCCCTCTCCAGTTCTGCTTTGAAATGTTCAAATACTGTCAACGGCTTCCCACGGGAATTCATTTTAATATAAAGCTCATCAGTAAGACCCATATCTCTTATTGGCAAGAAATAAAAGGTAATCGCTTTATTTTCCAATTGCTCCCATATATCCGGTACATCTTTGAAGCGCTCATCAATCGCATCCAACATTACAAGCATGGAGCTGATAGTAGGATCATCTTTCCAGTCAAACGGAAACCATGCCTGATTCTTTATGTCAGCAGAAAGCGTAGTTTCAAAAGATGGCATAAACTTCACAAGCTCGGCACAGAAATATCTTGCACTATAACGTGTTTCATAGCTGAACCTGCTGAGAAATGCGTACTTGTCATCAGAAATTTTTTCCTTTTTAGCCGCATACCAATGCAAGAGGAACAACGTTGTCAAACGCTGCTGACCATCCAAAGGCGTCATAGTTCCTTCTTCATCAATGTCACCGTAAACAAAGTCAAGTGTAATCGGCTCCCCAGTAACAGCCCTATAAAGTGCCTGAAGAAAACGGCTTCTCACTCTATTGATGTCTTTATCAATACGTCCTTGAGCATAGTCTCTCTGAATAAGGGGAATTACAATTTTATTAAGCTGAACTGAAGTATCTCCATCCTCAATCGTTGTTTCGAAGATATCCATAAATGAGTGAAGCGTCGTACTCATTTTGTTTCCTCCTTTTCCAAAACAATCGGCTCTATATAGTCGCTCAGAACATCATTGATTGCTTTAATATAAGCAATTCTATCGGCCTGTCCCCAAAAGTGCAGCTGATTTTCAGCAGATGGAGTATAATATTTCAGAAATACCATCTTTGTGCAGAACGGAATATACTGTCCCCTTTTATCCATCTGAATGATATCATTTCTTTTCACATCAAATGTCGAATTATTAAGAGCAGCATTGTCCGCCGTATTAAGTAATGCAAGATTTGCAATGGAATGCATATACTCTGTATTACCTGAAACAGATAATAAACCAAGAACTTTTTGCTGAATGCTCTCAAATACAGTGCGCTCCAGTTTATCTGCATTTATCGCGCCTTGCATTTCATCAATCAGTTCACTATGTTCACCGCCGATACTTTCAACAGATGGGATATGAAGTTCCAGCCACTTTTTCCAAACATCTTGCGTTTTCATACCTTCCGATTGCTGGGCATGTATATGCTCTAGGCTCCATGTAACATTGCTGCCCTTATGGTGCTTAAACTGATCAAATGGAAACCGTTGAGCATGTCCATCACTTCTTCTTACCGATTCGATATTGAATAAAAGCAGTAATGTACTAATCCGCTTATAATCCAACGGCTTCTCATAACTGAGTTCAGCATAATTTCCAGAAATCGCAACGCTCTTTTTAATCAATTCGTCGAGAGATTCATTAAACTCGCTCTTCTTTTTATCTTTTGACAGAGCAAATATTTTATGCAGAGAAGTGCCAGATGTAATCAAATAGCCGATTCTGTGGTACAGATCATGATCCTCGTACCAGCCCTTCAAAGTAAGAAAAGTCTGATAGATTTTTTTCCAGATATCATCCAGTGATACTTCTTTACGCAATTCATCAAATCGGAAGAATGTATAATACTTTTCTCGTGTACTTTCATCTTTACCGGCAATCAGGTCAAGAACAAGGTCAATTCTTGTCTGATATTCACCTTTGACGCTGTTTGTCAAAAAGAACCACAGAGATTCATTATGAAGTTCCCTCTCGATGCCATCCCATTGTAGCGATATCTCTTCCTGCTTTTCCCTGCGCATATTCTCTGCATTATCCCGGCTAAGAAACATCGCTTTCACAAGTTCTGCACTTGTTAGCGGAATTTTTCCGATATTCAGACGGGTAAACAGAGAAATTGCATCTTCACTTTCCCCAACCTCGTACCAGATGATTTTGACATCTTCTTTTAAGTATTCAAAGATATGCATGACCCGAATTTGCAAGTCCTGCTCAAACCATTCTTTTATAGTATTATACGCCCTGGCTATAAACCAAAAGTCAATGTTTTCGTCCTGTTTTGTCATGTCCAGGGTTTTCAAAAACTCTTCTGACTGGTCCCTTGTCTGATAAGAAAGTGTAAATGCTGGTTCATTGAAGAACGGATTCACGTTTTTCATATACTTATAGATGAGATATAACGTGGTGAGCCTTTGCTGTCCATCAATAAGTTCGTACTGATCTCCTTTTTTACGAACGACCACCGGTTGCAGGCAATAATTTTTCTTGCCATTCTGATATATATCATCTAACAGACGTACAACCTCTGTTTCACTCCATCTATAGCCTCTTTGATATGACGGAATATAAAAAGAGCCTCTTATATCAGCTACGAATTTTGTTTCCAGTATAATATTATTGCCCATAGCCCAACCTCCATCTGTGCTTTAATCACATTCTTTTGTTTACTAATACTCCTTTACATCTTCCCATGCCCCCGATAGCCCATCAAGATAAATTCCTTTAACCTTGAAATCAATAATTTTGATTTATCGCTCTGACGAACGAAGGCCGCAAATTGCTCTTGTTCCTCGATATTGACGATCATTACTGGAATTTCATATAGCTCTCTGCTTTCGATATTATCAACCGTCATAGCTCTTGTCTTGCTCAGCAAGACATCCTCTTTGGAGCGAATAGCCCAAGCAAGATACTGCGGCAAGAACTCAGGCTTTGGTTCAAATGCCTTGAGGTCCTGATTAATTACCACTGGGTTTTCTGTTATGGCAACAGGCAAATTATGCTTCAGAATACCACTCCTTGTCACCACGATGACGGTACCAGTCGGAACATATCTTGCTGTTGTTTCATCCAATGCTCTCTGTGTTAACCATAATGCGCCTGAAGAGACATAGTCAGCTTTTACATCTCCCGACTTTATAAAAGGCACATCTCCACCATAGTAGTCTTCTCGTTTCATCGATGGAGTTGAGCCGCCTGTTACTGATACACAGCATTCTTCCAAGGTACAATAACAGCCTTTCTCGCGGCTTCCGAACTGCTCCATAAATTGAGACTTAACGAGTTCGTCAGTAGCAGAAATCAGCTTTTTATAAGCCTCCATCGTTTCATTGATTGACCAAAGAGTTTCAGCCAACTTGCGCTGAGTCGCTAGATCAGGCAATTCAAATTCAAGCGTTTTAAGGTCACGCCAGTTAATAGTTGGTGATAACGATCCAACGGAGATCTTGATGGCAGCATCCAAGAAATAGTCCGAGCTGATAAACAGCGGAAAGAAACTCTTGTCAATTACGTCTTCTCTAGGTCGCAGCACCATTCCATGTGCAGAGAAAATACCATCAAATGGAGCGATGGCAACTTTCTTCTGGTAGGCTCTACGTTTTCCGAAGAGCACATCTCCTTTGTGCATCACCAGTTTTTCACCGATTGGAGCTACCTCCGAACCGAATCGAGTAACTTTGAGGCTTCCTGAATCAAGATGTTCAAGGCCAAGATAGGTGAAGCGATCTTCTTCAACAGGCTTTTTCTTTTCAGTGCTGTTGATTGCAATCTGTTCAAACCGGTATTTCGCCATTATGCACACCTCCTTGCGGAAGCGGTATAACCGATGAAATCCTTGTGGCCAGCTGGCCCGATAAATTGAGATTTGAACAGCTCTGAGCGGCAAATTTTGATTTATCGCTCTGCCGGACAAAGGCTGCGAACTGTTCTTGAAGATCAATGGGTGGCAGTGCTATGGGATACTCATTCAAATATGTGATTGGTACTCGTCGCTGACCGCCAGTACCAGTCATAACTTTTTCAGCATCAGAGCGGAATTTCGGAAATATCGTTAGGATGTATATCCAATATGGATCACTGATACCCTTAATGGGCCTAAGAACATGAAATTCTGTAGATCCAAAGCCAGCTCCATTTTTTAGTTTTTTCGCAACTCCGCCCTTTCCATTTTCCATGCAAGGCGTTATTTTCGCAAAGAGCACATCATTCTCACCAAAATATGTAAACCCTTTACACACTTCCGAATACGGCCTCTCGATGGAGCTGTTAATGCGACCATCCTCGCTGACAGAAGGCATTGCAACAAATGAGTAGTCGATATTCGTATTCATGTCCTTCGGCTTCCGAGGGTTAAGCTCACAACACTCTCCTAGCGTAGTTAGCCCCCATCCAAACGGGTCTGTTCCTGGTTTTCCAAAGCGCTTGATAAATTGAGAATTGCAAACAGCTGACAGCATTAACCGATGTATTTTCTATGCGATTCCTTCACGTTATTCTGGTTCACCATAGCATATTGCAATGTCGTATCAATGCTTTGATGACCCAGAAGTTGCTGCACCTGCTCGATAGGCATACCCTTGTCGATGGCCATTGTAGCCAACGTCCTACGAAACTTGTGAGGATGTACCTTATTAAAGTTCAATTCACGACCAATTTTTCGGAGACGAATTTCAACACCGCTGATTTGCAAACGCTCGTAAGGCTTCAGAAGGGATACAAACAGAGATTCGTTACCATCTGTACGTTCTGACAGGTAACGTTGCAAATGGATTTTCGTTCTTGCATCAAAGTAGACCTTCCTCTGTTTATTACCTTTGCCGAATACAATGCACTCGCGATTCTCAAAATCCAAATCAGAACGATTGAGCTTAACCAATTCACCGACACGAATGCCAGTAGAAGTCAATAAATCAATCATTGCAAGATCTCGCGTATTGTCGCAGTGGTCTCGCATAAGCTCCAACGCTTCATCAGAATAGGTCTCTTTCACCGTTTTCCCGGTCTTAACCTTGTGAATCCTTCTCACTGGGCTTTTAACGATGTAGTCCTCGTCCTCCAGCCAGGCAAAAAAAGAAGAAAGAATGCGTCTTACATTATCCAAAGTGACCTTGCTGACAGTTCCTCGACGCTGGTATGTATCGAGATAGCCTCGTAAATCTTCCGTGCTGATCTGGCATTCTGGCTTATTGATGTCCTCCAACATATTGCGAATCGTTGATTCATAATATCGGAGAGACTTTTCAGAGCAGCCTTCCACACGCTTTGCAGCAATAAACAACGGGAGCATATCATGTTTTGTGTCTTCCACCACAGTTTTGTCCCCAGCCAGCATAGTCAAATGCTTATTTAGGGTCTGCGATAGTGCTTCCATTTGAGCTGGTGTTAGGATTTGTGACAAATCTTGTTTTATGTTTGTGATTATCTGATTGATCATGGTGCTTCCTCCTTTTCGTACCCTCCGTTATCCGGTTGTCCACGAGCCGGAGGAAACTACATGACCATATCAATTAGCCAAGATTTTCTGCAATGATGCGTTTATATGTTGCGGTCAGCTCAGAAAGAGCCTTTTCGAGTTCAAATTTTGATTTATCGCTCTGACGGACGAAGGCTGCAAACCGCTCCTGTTCTGGTAGTGGAACAACCAGCATGGGTAAGTTTTGTACTTGTTCTGAATTGATGTGTGGTTGAGCCGCTCTTACTGTCAGAGGCTTAATAATTGCTTGCATATAATGCGTATTCATCAACTCATTAAAGAACACTGGGTTGGCGATCTCTAGGTTCAGAGTAATGATGATATCATATCCAGCATACTGATTGCAGTATTCGTCTGTAACAACACATGTATCGCCTGTATTTGCGCCACTTCTGACAATTATTATCTCATTGCCATTAAGCCTACATTTTTCGATTTTGGTAGCTTCATCAGCAGAAATCCTCAACATATCATTTTCTGTTATCCGTCCTGCTTTGATGTTTGTTGCTCGTATAAACTTGAATTCTCCAAACTCACTGAATGTAGGCGGTTGGCTTGTCCCATATCGAATATCTAGCATAAAGTCCTTAAATGGCCGAACTTCACGCCCTTGAGTATTAGTCACCGGGTCCCCGAACTGCTCCATAAATTGAGATTTCACCAGTTCATCCGTGGCCGCAATCAGCTTCTGGTAGGATTTCTTCGTGTTATCCATAGCCCAGAGCAGTTCAGCCAATTCCTTTTGTTTATCCATATCAGGGAGCTCGAACTCGTAATTCTTCAAATGTTCCCATTTTACACGAGGCGAAAGGGAGCCTGCGGATTTGCCTACAGCAAAGTCAAACAGATCATCATTCTGGATGATGAATGGGAGCAGCTCCGGTAAAATCCGGTCAGATTTTGCTTCGATAACCGTGATATCACCAGAGCAGATGCCATCAAATGGAGCAACAGCAGCCTTTTTCAGGTAGGCTCTTCGGCGGCCAAACAATACATTACCCTTGCGGAACATCTTACTGAAGGTGTTTTCGCTGCCTTCATCCCAAGCAGTCAACGTAATCTCTTCCGGAATCAGGTGTTCCAAGCCAACGATAGGATAGCCGTCCTTGCTACCTTTGCATGTCTCCTTATGTTCTACAGCAACATCGCCAAGAAGGACTTTACTCATTGACATCCGCCTCCTTTACTAATAGTGCGTTCAATTTTTCATAGCTCAGTTTCATCATTTCGGAAGCAGCCAGCCAACTATCATAGTGTTCCTGAACATTACGGTTATCTATATCTTCTTCGTTGACCTCTGGTTTCACATACAAAGGAATGCTCAAAGAGAAGTTGTTATTTGCAATATCCTGAATAGTAGCTACCTTTGCAAAATCAGCATCATCAACATAGCTGTCATACGCGGCAGCAATTCGAGCAATGTGCCGTTCTTCCAGATAGCTCTGCGCGTTTTTGCGCTCAACCTCATTTACTGCGTTGATGAACAATACCTGTCCACGACGTTCAGGGCGCTTATTCATCCGACAAATCATGATACAAGCTTCCATCGGAGAGTTGTAGAAAAGATTCGGTCCGAGACCGATAACACATTCTACTTTATCGCTGCGCACCAGTCTTTCACGCATCGCACTTTCCTCATTACGGAAAAGAACTCCGTGTGGGAACAGGATAGCGCATCGGCCAGTATCGTCCTTCAGACTTGCGATAATGTGCTGAAGGAATGCATAATCAGCACGGCCTTGCGGAGGCACACCCAAGAAGTTACGGCCATATTTATCGCTTTCAAATGCTGCGCGATCCCACTGGCTAATTGAGTACGGTGGATTTGCCAGGATAAGGTCAAACTGCTTCAGTCTACCGTTCTCGACGAAGGCCGGTGCTTTCAAAGTATCTCCATTTACGATATTAAAGTCCTTAACTCCGTGCAGGAACAGATTCATCTTGCCAATAGCAGAGGTAAGCGCATTGATTTCCTGACCGTAAACAGCCACATTTCGCCATTCCTTACCTTGCTCTTTTAAGTACGCAATAGCAGAAATAAGCATACCTGCACTACCACAGGTCGGATCATAGATAGATTCCCCTGACTCCGGCTTCAACATCTCGGTCATCAAATGCACAACCGTTCGATTGGTGTAGAACTCCTGTGCTGTGTGACCGCTGTCATCCGCGAACTTTTTGATCAGGTACTCGTATCCCTGTCCAAGCTCATCCTCCGGGCAGTTGGCAATAGAGAGTGTCTTTGTGCTAAAGTGTTCCAGCAGATCCTTCAACAACCTATCAGGGAGCCTGTTCTTATTTGTCCAGGCACCATCTCCAAAAATACCTTGCAGCTTGTCTATGTTCGCATTTTCCACCTTGCGGAATGCCTCAACAATGGCCACACCAACATTTTCGGATACAGCACGGACATCATTCCAATGGTAGCCCTTAGGAACCACAAAGGTATGAATTTCGTCAGCATCAAATTCGGCAGCATCATCGCCATATTCTTCGATAGCAAGGGCAGTTTCTTCGTCGTATACATCACAGATACGCTTAAAAAACAGCAGGGGAAAAATATATTGCTTATAGGCACCAGCATCAATATTGGTTCTTAGGAGGACAGCGGAGTTCCAAAGATAGGATTGCAGTTCCTCAATGGTTATTCTTTTACTCACTGATATAGCCTCCTTCCAGCAAAAGCTTACGCATCTTTTCTTCAGCTGCAATCATTTCTTTGTAAGCCTCAAAATACTGTCTACGGATTTCTGCTGGAGGAACAGTTTCCTGTTCCTTCTTTTCGATATAGTTGTTAATAGCAAGAGAAAAATCTTTCTCCCGAATTTCTGGAATCGTAACGATTTTGACTTTTTCGATGACATCTTCGTATTCCGTATAGTAGTTGAATACGGTTTGGATATCTTCTTCGGTCATAATGTTCTGTGCTCTCTGGGGAGTATAAATTCCGGAGCCATCAATCATACAAATACGGCCACGATGCTCAGGAGCTTTATCATTATTCAAGAAAAGAATGCAGGCAGAAACGCCAGTGGAGTAGAATACACCACTGGCCATCGTAATGATAGCTTCCAATTTATCGGATTCCACAAGGTGTTTGCGAATCCCACCTTCTTTGCCGCTTCTAAAGAGCACTCCCTGCGGCAGCACCACAGCACAACGACCAGTTTTCGGATTCATAGACTTAATCATGTGCTGGAGCCATGCAAAATCACCATTAGAATCGGTCGGGCATCCCCAAATATTTCTACCGTAAATATCGCTGCTGAATTGTTCAGCTCCCCAGTTTTTGAGCGAAAACGGAGGATTTGCGACTACGCAATCAAAGGTCTGCAATGATCCACGTTCCAAATAGTTCGGGGAACGCAAGGTATCGCCCTGTGTCACTTTGAAATCTCGTGCACCATGCAGGAACAGATTCATTCGAGCGATGGCAGATGTTGCCAGATTCTTTTCCTGACCGTAGATTTTTCCATAGGTCAACTTGTCATCATGCATGTACCGGATAGCCTCAATGAGCATACCACCCGTACCGCAGGCTGGATCGTAAACGGTCTCTCCGGCCTTGGGAGCCATTAGCATAATAAGTAATTTGACAATCGAACGCGGCGTGTAGAATTCACCGGCATTCTTTTTGGAGAGATCAGCAAATTTCTTAATCAGAAATTCGTAACTGTCACCCATTACATCTGCGGAATAATTGTTGTTGCCGACCTTGATTTTAGACATATGTTCAATCAGGTCTTTCAGACGTTCGTCAGATAGTTTTGTTTTGTCGGTCCAGTTTGCATCGTCAAAACTGCTGAACACGCCACTCAGCGTATCAGGATTAGCACGTTCAATTCCATTCATGGCTGTTACAATAGCCATACCGACATTTTCACTTGCTTCACGAACATCCTTCCAGTGGCAGCCCTCCGGAATGACAAAGCGGTGATTTTCCGGGAAGCTGGCGTATTCCTCGTCACCACCAGATTCTTCGAGAGCAACTTGTGTTTCTTCATCATAAACGTCGGAGAGACGCTTGAAGAAAAGAATAGGCGTTACATAACTCTTATATTCGTCCTGATTGATGGGGCCACGCAGAATATTGCAGGCTTCAAACAGGTGGGAAAACAGCTTCTGACTGGTTGTTTCTTCCGGATGTACGGCACTGGCTTCCAATTCCATGTCAGCTATATCCATAGCAGCTTGCATCATCTCAGCACGACCTCCTGTCTTTACTTTTTTACCGGTGGAAGGTTTTACACCTACGCTACCACTTTCCTGAATTTTCTCGAATTTAGCAGGATATTTATTTTCAAATTCCAGGAGAATTTTCAGAAGACGCTCGTCCAAAAATGTAAGAGCGTGTTTTCTGATATTAGTAGGTACACCATAGTACGCCTCGGCAACAGCACCGGTGATAGCCGCCAAGGTGTCACTGTCACCTCCAATAGAAATGGCGTTGCGAATAGCATCCTCAAAACTGGTAGACTCAAAGAATGCTTCGAGTGCCTGAGGGACGGTATCCTGGCAGGTTTCGTTAAACTGGTAGGTATTACGAATGGAATCCAAGGTGAAGTTAATCGGATAGTAGTTCTTCACGATATAATCCTGAATTTCCATCAGACTGCTTCCAGTACGAGCCAGATAGACTGCAGTGGCAGTAGCTTCCGCACCCTTAATTCCTTCTGGGTGATTGTGGGTTGTCTCGGTAACTGCTTTTGAAAGTGCTGCGGCTTCCGCAACAGAATTAGCTACATAACCACATCCGCCGACACGCATTGCCGCTCCGTTTCCGTAGCTATTATATGGTTGAGGATTGTCCGAATACATCCAACGATAAAAGGAACCACCATAACCACAATGTGGATAGGGACGTCCAATTCGCTGCATAGATTCAATCGTTATATTACTTAAATCACTGTAGTCCGGCTTGCAATGCATCAAAGCATCACATACAGCCAGAGACATGACGGAATCATCGGTGAAGAAACATTGATGCGTAAGAAAATCAAAATCTTTCGACCTATGATTATCCCATTCAAATCTGGAACCGACGATGTCGCCAATGATTGCTCCAATCATCTAGTTTTCTCGCTTTCTTTTTTGTTATTAGTAATACTGCTCAATATAGCTATAAGCCTTATCAAAGACATCTTTATCCTTGATTTTGTATTTGATCCAAACAACACTGCGAAGGGCTTTCTTGACTTCCTGCTTACCAGCAGTAGTGCTCTGCCAGCCATCGAAACGCACAATTTTTACAATGCTGTCAATATCAGCAACGATGCGCTCAACAATAACAGGAGTGCTTCGGTTTTTCAAACCGTTAAAGAGTTCCGTCAGCGCAGCGATTCCCTTATCAACTTCCTGCTCTGGCACTACTTCTTTTTCAGCCTGTGCTGCTTCCTTCGCCAATTCCAATAGAAGCTTCAAGAACTCGATGCTGGTCACCAGCCCCTGCTCGTGCTTTTCACGCAACGTCTCCAACTTTTCACCAAGCTTGATGAATTTCGGGTCCTTAGTGTGATTCATGATTTTGGCTACGAGATTGATTTCGATCTTTTTGGTGGTCTTCTTCAAATCTTTCTGCTTTTCTAAGAACTCATCAATCAGGTCGGCATCCATTGCCAGGATTTCCACGTCCTCATCCGCTTCGCCAACGGTCAGGTTCTGATGAACAAGCTCAATCGTTTTTGCGCCCAAAGATGCCCAGATCAATCCACCACGGCCATCCGTCGGCTTCACAGATTCATATACACGAGACAGCCACTGGTAATCCGCTTTATAAGCATTCAGAAAAACGTCTGGTGATAACGCATCCCACGCACGATTCAGCACACGGTAGTCAGCAGCAAACGCGTCTTTTTCTTTATTTGTTGGTAAGCACTCCTGCGCTGCCATGAGACCTTCCCAACCTTCAATTGTTCTATCAACACCCAAGAAGTATCCCAGGCATTTTTTTAGGAGTGTCGGAAGCTGCTTCTTGATTTCTTCAATGTTGGTGATGATCTTACGCATACTGTTTTCGTCAAAATCCAGTGCACGCGCGACATCATCAAAAATACCGATATAATCAACTATCAGACCATGTGTTTTTCCCTGGTCATAGGTACGATTGGTACGACAAATCGCCTGTAGAAGGGTATGATCCTTCATGGGTTTATCCAGATACATCACCTGAAGAATCGGTGCGTCAAACCCAGTCAACAGTTTAGCTGTTACAATAACAAGTTTTAACGGACTTGCAGGATCGCGGAAGGTGTCTAAAACCTTGCCCTCGGCATCACGATCCCTGCGATATTTCTTATAACGGTCTTCTTTATCGTTGTTGGTATCCATAACAATGGTGCTAGCTTCTTCGCCGAGCAGCTCATCGAGGACAGCCTTATACATCAAGCAGCATTCACGGTCATAAACAACGACCTGACCCTTGTAGCCATTAGGCTCGATTTTTTCCTTAAAATGTTTAGCGATATGCTCACATACCTTACGAATTCTAGCCGGGTTGTACATGATTGCTTTCATGTTCACCCTGCGAGAAAGTTCGTTCTTTTCATCTTTGCTAAGTCCAGCTTCATCGGTCATAGCCTCAAATTCACGATCCAGCTTTTCCTTATCCACATGAAGCTCTACAGGAACCGGCTCAAAGTGAAGAGGAAGCGTAGCACCGTCACGAATGGAGTCAGAAAAAGAATAGCGGCTCATATAGCCAGTGCGATCTTCCTCGGCACCAAAGGTTGCAAAAGTGTTTTTATCAACACGATTGATAGGCGTACCGGTCAATCCAAAGAAGAAAGCATTCGGCAGAGCAATTCTCATTTTTTCACCCAGATCACCTTCCTGGGTTCTGTGAGCTTCATCGACCATGACAATGATGTTGTCACGAGGATTCAGCTCACCGCTAACTTCACCAAACTTAAAAATCGTAGTGATAAGGATTTTTCGCATATCACCACGGAAGAAGGAAAGAAGTTCTTCTTTTGTGGCTGCACTGGTTAGATTCGGAATATCTGATGCATTAAAGGTTGCAGTAATCTGCGTTTCCAGATCAATGCGATCATCCACAATAACGACCGTTGGATTTTTAAGTTCCGGGATCATTCGCAACTTCTGTGCTGCAAAGACCATCAGAAGAGATTTACCGGAACCTTGGAAATGCCAAATGAGACCTTTCTTAGGGTAGCCAGCGATAACACGATTCACAATCATATTAGCGCCTTCAAATTGCTGGTAACGACAGATAATTTTATATTTACGATATTTTTTATCAGTGGCGAACATCGTGAAGAACTGAAAAATGTCCATGACATTCTTCGGTGAAATCATATCCTCCACACTGATTTTTACATCTGCAAGACTGCCTTCCGACTTATGAGTTGCTGTGTGCCACGGTCCCCACATGTTAATAGGCATATTGATAGAACCATAGCGATAGCATTTGCCTTCAGTAGCAAAATTAAATACGTTGGTTACAAACATGGCGGGTATGCTTTTTTCATAAGCAGAAATATCGCCAGCCGCATCCAACCAAGTAATGGCACTGCGAACCGGAGTTTTCAATTCACCGATAGCAATCGGGAAGCCGTTAATCAAGAGCACAATATCTAAGCGCTTGCCGCCTTCGGCCTGAGGATATATCCACTGATTGGTCACAACATATTCGTTGAGGGCAAGGTCTTCTTTACGCATGGTGCCAAAGAAACGAATCGGAACCATGCGTCCGTCCTTACCAAAAGGATATGAGTTTTCCTCGAAAATCATTTTCTTAAAAATCTCATTCTGAGTGACAAGGTTATGTGGTTGAACAGACAAAATAAGTGTCCTAAGTTTATAAATAACTTCATCTGCCCGGGATGGATCTTCCGCAATTTCCGGGTTAAGGCGAATGAGGGCCTCTTTTACCATTGGTTCTACAAGTACATCCGAATACATACGAGGAAGTTCCTCGGCAGGAATATATTTCCACCCATTCTTCTGAAGAGTAGAAAGCATCATTTGCTCAATGGTATTATCTTCATTAAAAATAGTAGCCATCTGTATTCCTCCTCTAGTCCTATCATTCTTATTTTATCTTTTTGTCCGTCCCATAATCTGGATTATCCGGTAAAATTTCTAATATGTCATCTACTGTGCAGTTCAGTTTGAGACAAATCCTTGCAATGACTTCCATAGAAACTATTTCGCCTCTGCCCATTTTGCTTATCGTGCTTGGGCTCACATCTGCCAACTCACATAATTCCTTTTTCATCATTTTCCGATCAATAAGCATTTTGAACAATCTGTTGTAGGAAACCGCCATATCATACCGCCTTCTTTTATTCATACCAACGCTTGCAACTAAAAAACTCATGATAAAATTATAGCACACTCGTTTCGCTAAGTAAATCAATAATGGTGACTTCTCACAAATGCCACTCTTCTGCAAGCAGGGCTTTCGTGACACGAAAGCGATTTTCTGCTTGTTGGGGATACTCCCCAATCCCCATAGAACGCTGCCTGCGGCATCGGGCTGCGCATCCGTTCCGGATGCTTTAACGGCAGTTTCTGCCATAGAAAAAACCGGGGTGATGATTCACTCCGGCTTCAAAAAAACAGTTACTTGTGTTCGCGTCCTCCGCGCTTTTTGTAGTCCTCATCTATACGCTTTTTCCAGTCTGCACTCAGCGGGGCACTGCACCGGACAGAGCTGATTGCTTCGCTGACCACCTCATAATTCAACGCAGTTCCTTCACTGTCGCACTGATAGTTCACTGCACGATCTGCACCGATTCCGAACTGGCTTGCGGTCTCTACTGCGTCAATATTGGCACCAAGGAACAAAAACTCCCACCCGTATTTTGCTTTCTGCCGCTCGATCATCTGCTTCACTTTTTCGCTGTTGTAACGGTGGCTGGCATTTTCCATTCCGTCCGTAGTGATTACAAACATGGTGTGTTCCGGCACATCCTCCGGTCTTGCGTACTTATGAACATTTCCAATGTGATGAATCGCACCGCCGATGGCATCCAAGAGTGCTGTGCATCCGCAAACCGTGTAATCACGGTCAATCATCGGTCGGATGTCCCTTACATTTACACGGTCGTGCAGGACTTCGCTCACATTGTCAAACAGTACAGTTGAGATCAGTGCTTCGCCCTCTGCTTTTTTCTGCTGCTCAATCATAGAATTGAATCCGCCGATGGTGTCCCGTTCCAGTCCGCTCATGGAACCGCTGCGGTCTAAGATAAAAACGATCTCTGTTAAATTCTTTCTCATACACTTGTCCTCCCAAAAGATTATGGCTGCTCGGTTTCGTACCTTACAGCCATAGTATAGCGATTTTCTTTTGTGG
>OJQM01000663.1_pt1 | contig 17738 bp, 10 predicted proteins | sample 1598751 | NCBI WGS metagenome assembly OJQM01 (sample SAMN03922455, study PRJEB24848) | human gut metagenome | isolation source: stool sample | host: Homo sapiens | place: Germany | collected 2009-11 | reverse complement strand
CACGGGCAGAAGTATGCCATGGTGCGCAAGGCACTCCAGAGAAACGGGATTCTGGCAAACCGGAATGTTGAATCGGAGATTTATATCGAAACCGGAGATTTGAAGGGAGACGGCAGCTTCGTATTCCATCGACCGGGCAAGGAGCCGGTAACAGTGTACTCCATTGAGAAATTGCTGCAAATAGTCTTGTCATTCCATTCCCTATGATGCACCATTCTGCAAAGGATAATTATGTCCACTTAACGACGACTCCGGTCCCCCGGCTGATTACGTCATTGGCTGTGCCGACCATCATCAGCATGCTGGTGACGTCCTTCTACAACATGGCAGATACCTATTTTGTGGGTAAAATAAATACCCAGTCTACGGCTGCCGTAGGTATCGTGTTTTCTGTGATGTCCATTATCCAGGCTGTGGGATTCTTCTTCGGTCATGGTTCGGGGAACTACATCTCCCGTAAGTTGGGGGCGCAGGAAACGGAGAGTGCCGAGAAGATGGCATCCACCGGCTTCTTTTTTGCCTTGTTTATCGGAGCGGCTCTGGCTGTGCTGGGATTGCTGTTCCTTACACCGCTTTCCCTTGCTTTGGGGTCGACGCCTACTATTCTTCCGTATACGGAGCGCTATTTGGGAATCATTCTGCTGGGTACTCCTTTTATGACCGCCTCATTGGTGCTGAATAACCAAATACGTTTTCAAGGTAATGCGGCGTATGCCATGGTGGGGATTGTGAGTGGGGCGGTCATCAACGTGGTGCTCGACCCTATCCTGATTTTTGTATGCGATATGGGCATATCCGGTGCCGCACTTGCCACAGTAGTCAGCCAGATATGTAGTTTCATCCTTTTGCTATATATGGGGCGCAGAGGAGGAAATATACGTATACGTTACAGAAACTTTACGCCTACACTGGCTTTCATCAAGGAAATTATTGGGGGGGGAACTCCGTCACTCACCCGGCAGGGACTGGCAAGCGTGGCAACCATTTTGCTGAACGTGGCGGCCGGTGCATATGGTGACGCAGCTATTGCAGGGATGTCCATTGTGACGCGTATCTCTATGTTTATCAATGCTTTCCTAATTGGTTTCGGGCAAGGCTTCCAACCGGTATGCGGATTCAATTATGGTGCCGGGCTGTATGCCAGAGTGCGCCAAGGATTCTGGTTCTGTGTGAAGGTAGGCTTTTTCTTTTTGCTGGTTTGTGCGGTGGCAGGTATGGGATATGCCGAGGAGATTGTCTCCATCTTCCGCAAGGGAGACCCTGCTGTTGTAGCTACCGGTGCGGCAGCATTGCGCTGGCAGTTCATCACCTATCCGTTGGGTGCATGGATTGTGGTCAGCAACATGATGCTGCAGACTATCCGCAAGCCCGTACGCGCTACGATACTTTCCTCTGCCCGTCAAGGGCTGTTCTTCATCCCCCTCATCTTCATTCTTCCTTATTTCTTAGGACTGAAAGGGGTGGAGATGTGCCAGGCGGCGTCGGACATGCTGACCTTCTTCCTCGCCATTCCATTGACCTGCGGGGTGCTGGCGGAGATGAAGAGGAAGGAGGCGGAACAACTGCAACAGCGGCAATCTTGAAGTTTCTGCGTCCCTATTCAATTTTCACGGGAACTATCGGTTGCCGCTTCACTTTATCGAGGGGAGCTGCATGGTACTCGATGCGCCCGAAGTCTATCTGTCTCAAATCAATGCTTCTGATTGTACTGTTGTACATGGTGCGATAGTAGATGATACCGTTTGTCATATCTGTGGCCGATGTCCATTGGGTGGCACTTGGAATATTGGCAGGAACCTGGTCGAGGGGAAACTCGATGCCTACGGGTATATCAAAGTTATTCAGTATCTGAAAACATTGGAGAACGGTTTCCTGTGCGGTATTCTGTGGTGGTGTAGAAGTCTGGTAGAAAGCGGCACGGATAAAGCGGGAAGGGGGAGTCACATCTCCCGGAATTCCCAAAAAGCCGCTTCCCGAACCGAAAGGGGCTATAGTCACATTGCCCAGCGATTTGCTTTCGGCACTGCCCGGGTAGAGGTTCACATAATTGTTTAAGTTGGTCATCTGCCAGTCAAAGCCGGGGGAGTTTGTCAATACTCCCAGTTTGTTTTCATAGAAACGGGGCTGTCCGTCGATGAACTCCAATACCAGTTGGCGGCCGGTCTTGTCTGCAATCCGCCAATGTACGGTGGAGGCGCGCGGGTCAATGGCTATGACCGTCACATTTTCAATAGCCTCCTTTACCTCGTCCACAGTAGAAAAGCTTCCCAACAGCCATGATACCAATTGTAAATCGGCTATGCTCGACGCTTTTCGTGTGGGGTCGTACTCCTCATATTTGCCATATCCGGGAAAGTAGAACAGCCCGGCGGAGAGCCCGGCTTCATTCAGACCTTCGGCCACGAACTCCTTTTGCTCCACTGCCAGGCCTACGTAGCCATAGCGTGAGGTGAACTCCATGCCGGACAGACTGCCTCCGGGTGTCAGTGATTGTTGCGAATAACCGCGCGGTACGATGACGTACTGGCTGTTCAGCTCACTGCCTCCCCATTCGATGGTGCGAGCTACGACGTGCGCATTGTCTTTGGTCGTCAGGGTGATACCGGTACATGCCTCTGCTGTTTGAGGGGCGAAGGTGAGGGCTGTCATTGCTGCCAGCAGGATAGGAATTCTTTTTGCCATATTATTCAGTTTATATTGTTGAGTATCTGTTTGTATACTAAACAACTCTGTATGGCAAAATGTTCCCTTACCAGAACCGGTACCCCAGCGTAAAGAATGCGGCGAAGTTCTTGGGAAAATATCCTCCTTCTTCCGAATGACCTATCATCTGGTTTATCTGCTCATTGACTTTTACCAGTCCCACTTGTGTCTCTGCACCGATGATGAATCTTCTGTATTCAAAAGTAAGTCCCAGGGCAATACCTGCATCGAAACGGTTGTTACCCATTTTCCCGTCTACCATACTGCCGAAAGTGTCTATCTTGAACTGGTATCCTCCCTGCATACTGCTGCTGCTATAATCGTAAGTCTCACCGGAAGTCTTGCCTGCCACACCTATGGCCGCATAAGGACCGACACTCAGCGAGGCATGATAATCCTTGCCCAGATGGAGGCGGGCCGCTATCATGAGGGGGATTTGCAGATACAGTTCATGCATTTTGGCCTTGCCGATGTGGCTTATCTCGTCTTTACCGCCGATGGACACGAATTCCAATGCGGATTGCAGCACCCAGGTCTTGTTGAGGACATATTCTGCACCGACACCAGCTTTGTAAGCTATTTGGGTGTCACTACTGGAGTGTTTTCCATGAAAATGGGAGGTACCGATTCCAGCTTTTGCATGAAAGGACAGCGGGCTTTGTGCCAGACCGGTCAGTACGGTCATTGCCATACAGACGGTAATGATTATCTTCTTCTTCATGAGTAAATTTTTCCGTTTTCGGTTATGAGTAATACTGTTAGTTCGCCATTGGGCAGCAAGGGGTCACAGTGCCGGTGACAGAGCTCAATCAGTGCCTTGCCAAACTTTTCCAGCAGCTCTTCGGGAATGATGTCCCAGAGTTCGCGCGCCAGGTTCATCTGTCCGATGGCGGCAAGTGTTTCTTCGCTGCATCCCGTCTGGCGTGCCAGGTCTTGAATGAATTCCTTATTCATGGTCACTTTCTTGCTGTGGGTATCCAGATTGCCTTCGGCCAGTTTCACGGCCTTTCCCATCATCACGCCGAGGGTGACGTGCGGTACTTGCTCTTCGGCTGCTATTTTCAAGGTTTCGCCGATAAAGTTGCCGTAATGCACGAAAGCCTGGGGGGGGAGGTCGGGATAATACGCCTTGATGAAACGTTCGCTCTTTGCGCCGGAGCTGATGACGATACGAGGGTTCCGGGTTGCCTTTGCCACTTCCATGGACTTCCGGATGGAATTGATGAAGGCTTCCGAGGAGAATGGCTTCACGATGCCGGAGGTCCCGATAATGGAAATGCCTCCTTCGATACCGAGGCGGGGATTGAAGGTGCGTTTGGCTATTTCTTCTCCACCGGGGATGGAGATGGTAATGAGAATAGGATTGGGCTGTTTGGCAATATGGAGGCGTTCAAGCCATAGCTTGACGTTCTTCTTTATCATTTCGCGTGGGGTGTCGTTGATGGCAGAGCTACCGAGCTCAAGTCCCAGACCGGGCATGGTGACGACACCTACGCCTTCGCCGCCGCAGACGATGATGTTGTAGTCGTCCTGGGGAGTGTCTTCCGGCAGCGGGTCGTCTATGCGGAAAGGTATGGCTATATTGGCCACAACTTTCATTCCGTTGGTGATGTCCGGGTCGTCGCCGGCATCCTTGATGACGGTAGCGCTTGTCTCGAACATGCCGTCACCGTTTTCCAGAAGGTCGGAGTGGGGAATATGGTGCTGAGGCTCTACGGGAACCTGGATGGTTTCTCCGTTGGGAAGAACTACCGGAAATTCCGTAGGACGCTTTTTGAAGTAGATATTGAATACATCCCAGGTGGCGGCTACGGCGGCAGCGGCGGCACATGTTCCGGTGGTCAGTCCGCTGCGCAGGGGGAAGAAGTCGGGTAAATGTTTCTCGATTATGCGGCGCAGGCCATGCTCGCCGTTTACACAGATAAACTTGTCGGATGTCTTGGGGCGGCAGATGGCAAAGATGCGTATACCCAGTTGCCGGGCAGCTTCCACCTTTTCGCAGAATCCGCCCGATATCCCGCTTTCTTTGAGGAGGATGGCTTCGGGATGAAGCTGTTTCATCAGGACTTGCTCGTCTTCTCCGGGCGTGTAGTAGTAGAGGTTCTTCTCGGAGAAACCTTGTTCCCGGGCGAGCTTGCGCGAGCTGTCACGGTCGAGGATGCGGAAGTAACAGCAGGCATTCTGCCACAAAGGCTTCAGCTTACCTATGGTCTGTACGCCGGTCAGTGCAAGTAAGATGAAAATCTTTTCTTTCTGTATCTTCTCGATGGCATCGTCATAATCCCTGCACCAGGTGATGTGTTCTTCATCGCGTTTCGGGAAGATACGCTCGAAACGGATGACGGGGATATTCGATTCCACGGAGACTTGTTCCAGAGTCTCATGCAGCTGTGTGGCAAAGGGGTGCGCGGCGTCTATCAGCAGCTTTATGTGATGCTGTGCACAGAATGTTTCTATTTCTATTGCATCCATCGCGCCTTGCAGGCGGATGCCATTATGCAGAAGTACGTCCTGCTCATCCCCTTTGGTAGAATAGTAGAAAGTTTTTCCGGCTTCTTCAAGGGTTTGGATGGCTATGCGTCCTTCGGTGGTTCCGCCAAATATTAATATCATGTTTGAATGTTTATGGGTGATTAATCGTTGATTTATTTCCGGTACAGATGCTTGAACTCGTGTGCATAGAGCCGTGACAGACCTTCACGGTTGCCGATGGCTTCGCCTACGACAATCATGGTTGTCAAGGTGAGGTTATTTTCCTTCACTATTCTGGCAAGGTCTTTGAGTTCCCCCCTGAATATTTGTTCGTCTTTCCATGTCAAGTGGTAGCAGACAGCTACGGGGGTAGTTTCCGGATATTCCTGCAACAGTTCTTCCTGCACCTGCTTCGCAATGCTTGCACTGAGGAAGATGCACATGGTACTTTGTGAGCGTGCCATGAGATGTAGCTTTTCGCGTTCGGGCATGGGCGTACGTCCTTCGCCGCGTGTTAGGATGATGCTTTGCACTTTTTCCGGAATGGTGAACTGCGACTTCAAGGCAGCTGCCGCCGCCTGGAAGGAGGATATGCCGGGGGTGATGTGGTAGCTCATACCGTGCTGGTCAAAGTAGTTCATTTGTTCCTGAATGGCACCATAGATACAAGGGTCACCCGTATGCAGGCGTACGATGAATTTTCCCTTGTCATAGAACTTCTTCATCACTTCAAATTGTTCTTCCAAATCCATGGAAGCGGAGCTGAGTACGGTAGCCCCGGCCTTGGCACAGAGAGTCAGCTCCCTGGGAACGAGACTGCCGGCATACAGAATGAGGTCGGCGCGTTCCAGCATTTGGCGTCCGCGTACGGAAACCAGGTCCGGGTCGCCCGGGCCGGCACCCACTATTTCGATGTGGCCCTGGCGCACAGTTCTTATGTCAAGGGCGGCGGCCACGGTATAGTTCTCTCCTTTCTTCTTGGGCACCAGCAGCCGGGAGTTGTTTGCACTCAGTAAGGCGGCGGCTTCGCTGACGCTGGGGGTACCCATGTGCTTCATGACGGTTTTGCTGGGATGGGGCACCTCTATCTCTGTCAGTTCTTCGGCTGTATAGAAGTAGACCGGGAACTTCTTTTGGAGCGCTTTCACTACCGGTTCGTCACTTTTGGCTTTAATCGTGGAGATGGAGGCGATGCTTTGGGGCATGATGCCGTATTCCTTCAGTGTGTTCATAATCTCTTTCTCCACTTTCCGCACGGGACCTGCCAGCCGGGCAAGGCCGATGCCGAGGTGTACGACACAGGGCACGTAGCATATCATAGGCATTTCCGGGAAGTTGGGGACTTGGGGAGATACGCACAGAATCAGTTTGAAGCGTGAAGGTTTAATGTCCTGCACCCGGTAGAATACTTCTACATGAGGCGGCAGGTGCGCCTCCATCCAGTCCGTGCCTTCATTGCGCACCGTGAGCAGCAGGGCGGTGGGCTTGCCGGAAACGAAGAGGCTGATATGCTCGTTCATGCATACTCTTTTTTTCTCTTCGGGCGTCTTGGCAAGTTCTGCCAACAGGAGGGTGGAGGGCTCGGCGTTGATGACCGGAAACCACCCGAAACGTTGGGGCAGGGTATCGAGTCCCCATAGACCGGTGCAGTCGCTTTGCGTGGTGACTACCGGTTCGGCCCCGAGGATATTCGCTACCTGGTGGGTCAGTTCGTTGGCTCCTCCGATGTGTCCGGAAAGTACGGAGATGGCAAATTTACCGGTACTGTCCACGCAAACCACGGCAGGGTCGGTATATTTGTTCTTCACGCAAGGAGCGATGGTGCGGACACAGATTCCCATGGCGCCAATGAAGACAAAGGCATCATAGCGGTTGAAGTTTTCCGCTGTGAATTTGCCGGCGGATTCTATATGTGTGCATCCCTCTTCGTGCCTGAGGGTGAAGATTTCGGAGTCGGGAAGTTCGTTGAGTAGTGATTGGGCTATGCTCAAACCGGCTTCGGAGATTAGAATAATAGCTGTTTTCATAATGGGTATGTTTAAGAAAGCGTGGCTTTCATAATTTCAATGGGGTTATATTCGTTCAAGGCGATATGGGTGGAAGGGTGGAGCACCATTCCGTTCCGCTCGATTCCTCGGCAGAACGCCTCCTTGCTTTCTGCCGATACGGAGTTGAAGACGATGCAGCCTTCGGGGTGCAGCACTTGTTTCACTTTCTCTATCATTTCCTCCAGATGTCCGCCGTGTCCACCGATGAAGACGGCATCGGGGCGGGCAAAGGGAGTGAGGTCGGTGTGCAGGAAATCTCCGGTTACCGCCGTAATGCCCGGTGCGCCGAAGCGGCGGGAGTTGGTGTCCATCAGCTCTTTTCCTTCGGGACGTATCTCGAAGGAGATGACGGCGAGATGGGGGAATTGCAGGCGGGCTTCGATGGAGACGGAACCGGTACAGAAACCGATGTCCCAGAAGACGCGGCGGCGGTTCAGTTCCAATGCCTGCAGGGTGAGCAGGCGGATGGGAGCCTTGGTTATCATGCGGGCGCGTCCGTCAAGATGTGCAAACTCTTCATCGGGGATGCCGAAGGGACGGACTGGAAAGTCCGGGGCTTGTACGCTGCCGTGCAGGGAGTTTGTGCGGCATTGTCCGGGATGGCTGTCCAGCAGCAGGCAGTTGGGATGTTCGAAGTCGCCGGCAACCGCTTCCCGGGGTGTCATCCGGCGTATGCGTTCCTTTTCGGGATTGCCGAGATGCTCGCCGATGTATAGTGTGTAGTGGGAGTACCCGTATTCCAGCATGCGGGCGGCAATGGTGGCCGGGGTATGTTCGCGGTCGGTGAGGATGCCTATTTTGGGGGCACGCTCTATGAGGGCACGGTCGAACTCCTGCCAGGGACGTCCTGTCAGGGAGACGGTGCGCATGTCGTCATACGGCATGACGAGGCGGTGTGCCAATGTCTGCAAGGAATTGAAAGCGGGATAGAGCAGAATGTCTGCCCCGGGAAGCTTGCGCTTTATGGTATTGGCAAAACCGAAGAACAACGGGTCGCCGGAAGCGAATACAATGATGGAGTCGTCCGTCGCCGTCTCTTCGAAGCGGGCAAATATTTCTTCATAACGGGAAAAGACGCGGTCCAGCGGTACGGTGATGGAAATCCATTCGGCCCCGGCAGGCAGCAGAGGACCGACAATCTCCTTATGCCGTATGCCACCGGAGAAAACCTTCCCCTTCCGTATCTGCGCCAGTGCTTCCGGTGGAAAGAAGGGGGAACGGTTGTCATCCATTCCTATGATTATAAATCTGTGTTTCATTCAACGGGTAATCTTATGAAAATATCAAGTAATGTAAAGGGGCATAACAAGTAATGTTATCGGTCGTAACAAGTAATGTTATGGAATGTCTCTTTTCACTTACACATCCCTGCCCGGGCGCAACTGCTCCGCATCGTTGTAGCACAACACGGAGTTCACCAGCGTGGCAGCCAAGTTGCTGCCTCCCTTACGTCCTTCTACGATAATCTTGGGTATTTCCGTAAAGGGTTTCACCATGTGTTTGGACTCCTGCACATGCACAAAGCCTACCGGTGCGGCAACAATGCCCGCCGGATGTGCCTTGCCCTTACGTATCAGGTCGCAGAGTTCCATAAGTGCCGTAGGTGCATTGCCGAATACAAAGAAAGCATCGGGATGCTCCTCCACAGCCAGGCGGATGCCTGCCTGGGTACGGGTGAGGCCTTTCTCTGCAGCCATCGTCGCCGTGCGCGGGTCGCCGAGGTAACATTTCACCTCTATGCCCAGCCGCTGCAAAGCTCCTTTGCGGATACCGCTGGCTGCCATCGTGACGTCTGTGACAATCGTCTTGATTCCGCCTTTCTCGATGGCTTGATACAAGGAAGCCACGGCACCTTCGTCCGTATGCAGCAGATGCTCCATTTCAAAATCGGCGGTGGTATGTATGGCATGGAGTAAAGCCCATTTATGGTCGAGGGGAATATGCTTGTTCTTCAGTTCCTTTTCGATGGTACGGAAACTGCGAATCATGATGTCTTGCCCGATGCCCGTGGCTTCGGTATTCGTGTCCCGGTAATAGCCGCGCGGAGTGATGAAGGCTCCGTTCCATTCGTAGGACTGTGAGTTGCCTATCAATACGACTGTAAACATATCCACCTCTTCGGGATTGAAATCTCCCAGCGTGGTGATGTGTACCGCTTGTTCCGGGCGTCCTGCTTGGCGTACATATCCCACGGGTGTTTCCGGTGAGCGTCCTTCCTGCAGAAAGAGTTCTTTCAAGCGGTAAAGCTGCCAGTAGCGTCCTTCACTTTTGGGGTTGTAGACTGCCGTCACGAAGTCGGCGGCAGCGGCTGCGGTGATACGTCTTTCAATACGTTCCCAGGGAGTCATCAGGTCTGAAAGGGAGATGACGCAGAAGTCATGTCCCACGGGAGCTCCCAGCAGTGAGGCTGCCTTTTGGAAAGCGCTGATGCCCGGCAGCGAAACGATTTCCACGTTGCTGTTCCTTTCCCGCTTCATCTCGTAGACAAGCGGCGTCATACCATAAATGCCCGCATCCCCGGAACTGATGACGCAGACCGTCTTTCCCTGCTCTGCCAGCTCGAAAGCCTGCTCGGCACGGGCGCGCTCACGCTTCATGCCGGTATCTATGCATGTTGTTGAGGGGTGGAGATAAGGGATTACAAATTGGAAATAATACTTATATCCCACCACTACATCTGATTCTTGCAAAGCGGAAATTACGGCGGGAGTTATATCCGATTCATTGCCCGGTCCGATGCCGGCAACAATTATTTTGGGGTGTTTCATATCCATATGTTCTATTGGCATACAAAGATAGAACTTATATTTGATGAAACCGAAAAAACTCTGTGTTAATCCGCGTAATCTGTGGTGAAACTTTATTGTCTAAACCTGCAAGTGCCGGTATTCGCTCGGAGTATAGCCTACGTTCTTCTTGAACACGCGGTTGAAGTGCTGCGAATACTGGTATCCCAGTTCATAGGCAATCTGGCTGACCGTCTTCCCGCTTCCTATAATCATTTCTTTGGCCAGGTCGATGATTTTGTTCTGGATATATTCCTGCGCCGTCTTTCCGGTTTCCTTCTTCACCAAATCTCCGAAATAGTTGGAGGAGAGGAACACTTTGTCTGCGAAGTATTTCACGGAAGGCAGTCCTTCGGTCTGCGGTTTGTCGCTCTGGAAATAGTCGTCTATCAGTGCTTCGAATTTCATCAGGATATCTTTGTTGGCTGCCGAGCGGGTGATGAACTGGCGTTCGTAGAAACGCATGCAGTAGTCCAGCAGCAGTTCGATGTTGCGTGCAATCAGACCCTTGCTGTGCTTGTCGATGGGGCGTTGGATTTCCATCTTAATCTTCTTCAGACAGTCGAGGAAGATTTTTTTCTCGTCTTCGGACAAATGCAGTGCCTCGGTAGAGGAATAGGAAAAGAAGGAATACTGCTTTATTCCTTGTCCCAGCGAGGTGCCTTTTATCAGGTCGGGGTGGAACAGCAGGCCGGAGGCGCTGGGCTGCATACCTTCCGGCATGTTGACCTCAGTCACCTGGCCCGGGGCGAAGCTGGTTACCGTGCCTTCCTGGTAATCGTAAAACTGTTTTCCATAGCGTATATCTCCGCATTTGGTGTTTTTGAGGAAAAGGGCGTATACGCCATAGTTCAACGTGAAATGTCTGGGGTATCCGGTGGCTTCGGACAAGTCGACTACGCTGACCAGCGGGTGCAGGGTTTCGAGACCGAACATCTTGTTGTATTGGTCTACTGCATTGAGCTTGATTACTTCTTCCATAAACGTTCCTGTTAGTTTTGTACAAATGTAGAGAATAATCCGGAAAGTTCCATATCGCAGGAGGAGGAATCCGTAATATGGTTACAAATGTCCGTAATCTGTGTACATTGAAAAGAGTTACACCCTTTGTCCGAAATGGTGTAGCCATCCGGAGCAAAGGGTGTAGCCTTGGTATGTAAAAGGTGTAGCCCTTTTACGCTTGCTGGTTATCAATCTTTTAGCATAGCTTTGATGTGTTCCATATAGAGCTGGCGGATGGCTTTGTTTTCGCCCAGTCCCTGCATGCGTACATTCACTTGATAGCCTTGCTTTTCAAGTTCCGTCTTCCACACGCCGGCAATGTCTTCCTTGGTATGGTTGCCGCATACCAACAGCAACGGAACCAATGTCACGCTCTTGGGGCGTGTCTCTTTCAGTTGCAGCAGGGTTGCGTCCAGGGTAGGATATCCTTCAATGGTGCTGACGTGGAAGTTCTTCAGTCCATGGGCTTTCATCATGAAGTCGAGCATGGCGTAAGTAGTCGTGCTGGGTAGCTGGTTGCCGTGCCCCACATAGACAATGTCTTCTTTCTTTTCCGGCTGTTCGGCGGTCAGTATACCGATTACCTTCTCGCAGTCTTCGACGGAGTAGAGCAGGGGATTTCCCACTTTTATCTCCTTGAAGAAGGGACGGAGCTTGTCTGCATCCCTGCGGACGGAGGTCATCTCACTGCCTTCTATCAAGGTGGTGCTCTGGACGTAGATGGTCCGGTAGCCTTCGGCGCGAAGTTTCAGCAGTGCATCCGTAGGGCTGTCTTTGTACACACCCTCCTTGGCAAGTCTTTTTCGTACAATCGGCGAGATGTATGCTTCGCGCACTGTAAACTGCGGAAAGGCTTCTTGTGCCTCACGGGTCACGACGTCGAGCGTCAAGGCACGTGTCTGAGGGTCCGAACTGCCATAATGGGTGATGAGCAGAGCCGCCTTCTCCTCTTGTTGTGCGGAGGAGAAGAGGCTGATGCCGAGTAAATAGAGAGTGATGAAAAAATGTTTCATAATTGTTGTTGTTTCTAAATGCGTTATGGAGAGATTATTTTAGTCTGAGTGCCAGGCTGATTACTACCGAACGTCCCGGAGAATACAAGGCGAAGTTCTTGTTCAGCGGGCGGTTGTCCTTCTTGTTGAAGATATTGTCTATGCCGATGCCCGGTTCGATGACAAAGTTGCGGAAGCCGTCGAAGGTATGGCGGGTATTGAGGTTCCAGATGCCGTAGCCCGGAGCATTGCCGTCCGCGTCACCCGGATAATAGACTTTGCTTTGCAGACGACCGTTCAGGTTGAGGTTCAAGGTATAGTCGCTCCAGCTGTGTGTATAGTTTCCGGTGATGGTGGCTGTATGGCGTATGCTGCGTTCGATGTTTTGCCATTCGCCTCCTTCGTTCAGACCGCGTCCATAGGCGTAGGTATAGTTTCCGGCCAGGGTGAAGCCCGGGAACAGATTGCCGTTCAAGTTCACTTCAAAGCCTTTGACGGTAGCTTTCTCGAAATTGAAGTAGTTCTTGACACTTAGGTTTTTCGTAGATGAAAGGTCACCGATTTCGGGGAACTCTTCACGCAACTGGTTCTGCTCTGCTTCCGGTAGGTCATCGAATTTAGTGGATTTGGAAGTTACCATGTTCTTTACATAGTTCAGATAGCCGGTGACGGAAGCACTGAAACGGTTGGTGCGGTATTCCATGTTGATGGAGTAATAGTTGCTGCGTTCGGGGTCGAGGTTCTCGTCACCCAATGAGATGGTGGCTCGTGTACCCATTGTCTTCTTGAACATGTGGTAGTAGAGCTCGTCAATTCCCGGAGCGCGGAATCCGGCAGCATAGGTGGCACGTACATTGAAGTTGCCTATGTTGTACATGGCTGCCACTTTGGGGGTGAAGCGTCCGCCCGTCTGTTCGTGATGGTCGTAGCGTACACCCACAACACCGGTCAGATGGTTCCATAGCTTCACTTCATGCTGGCCGTAGGCTGATGTCGTATAGACACTTTTGTCCAAATCGGAGTCGGGACGGCGGAGTACTTCACGGCGATAGTCTACACCGAACACCGTAGTGCTGTTGGTTGTAAAACCGAAGATACCTTTCAACTCGGCATCATGGAATTTCTGAAGCTTGGTAAGCGCATACTGTCCGGGCAGGTATCCGCTGTTTTCTATCAGGTATTTGTAGCGTGATGCGTAATTGTTTCCTGAATAGTCGAACTGGATAACGTTGCGTTTACTCAGTTTGTATTTGGCGCCTGCCCCCCAGTTGTAACCTTCGTAGGCAGTGTTGTACTTGCTTCCGCCGGTGATGTCTTCGCGTTCTACCGGACGTTCGAGTCCGCGGTTGTAGTATCCGCCGTTGGCATAGAAGGAAAGCCGGTCCGTAGCATCATAGGTAAACTTCTGCGAAAAGTTATTCGAGCTGTAGCCCAGGGAGAGCGGGGCAATCGTTTCGATGATGTCTTCTCCGTCTTCTGTCAGACGGCTGTTTTGCCAACCGTCGGAGTGGTCGTATTTATAGGAAGTATAGGACCCTATTTTTCCTTGGGCGATGTCCAGATTCAAGCCTTGGGAGAATTGATTCTTTCTCGTATAGCTGCTATTGCTGCTGAAGGCTACCACATCTTTAGGCTCGTTGGTAATGATATTGATTACACCGCCGATGGCATCCGAACCATAAAGGGAAGAAGCTGCTCCGTTCAGCACCTCGATGCGCTTGACGCGGGTCATGTCTATTTGGTTGAGGTCGATGTTACCGGTGATGTCTCCCGTGACCTTGCGTCCGTTTACCAATATCAGCACGTGCTTGTTGGAGAGTCCGTTCATCATCAGATAGGACCCCATCGCGTTCGGACGGAAGGAGAGCGAGGGTACCATCATGGTCAAGGCCTGCTGGAAGTCGGTGATACCGGCACGCTTTATCTCGTTGGCAGTGATAACCGATACCGGAGACGGAGTGTTCTTCAGTCGCTGATGTGTACCCGTACCCGTTACTACGACCGGGTTCAACTCGTGAGTTTTCTTGGTCATATCGTCGCTGTCACCTTTTTCTGCTTGTGCATAGGCACCGGTGGCGATGATTCCTCCCATAAGGAGAACTGTGAGAAGTCTTTTCTTTATCATATATTGTTTTATTTTATATAACGCTGCAAATGTACATACCATTATCGGAGGGTGAAATACTTAATAGTTGTTATACTGCGATGGCCAAATAGCTATTAATAGGTACTGTATTCCCTTATTCCGGCACATAGATAATCTCTCCATTTTCAAGCTGATAGGCAACTCCCACTTTCTTTCCTCTTTTACCGGAGGTCTTTGGGTCTTCGCTGGGAGTGTATTTCTTGATTTCCTGCCCTTCTTTGGTAATGATTTCCATATTTTCCTTTCCGGGATTCTTCACCATGGTGAAGTCTTCTTTAGAAAACATCTCCGTCATATTGAAGCGGGAGACGAGAGCCACCATCAAGGCTACGGCAAAGACCATTGCTACGTCAAAAAGATTGGCTACCGTACCCATGGGGTCGGAGTCCGAATCGCTGTGCAGTAATCTGTTTCTCTTACTCTTCATAGTTTTCGTATCGTTAGTCCGTTATTCCTTTTCGGCCGTTTGGCGGCTTATCACTTTGTACAGATATTCCAAGTCGTTCATTTCGCGGGCATACCAGCGTTGTTTCACTTGCAGGGTAATGATGCCGACAGCAGCAATGACCAGCCCTACCACTGTAGTGGCAAAAGCCACCTGCATATTGTAGGCCATGGAGGAGATGTCTCCTTGTGCCAGCCCCACCAGTGCGGGACCCATCGGGATGAGGGTACCCATCAGTCCCAACATGGGACCCAGTTTGATGAATGTACGCGAACGTTCCAACTCCTTCTCGGCTTCCACTTCATAGTTGGCAAGCAGGTGTTCGCAGTAGGCAGCGTCGTCCCGGTGTGCGGACAATTTGGACAAGCTGCGGAGGAGAGGGGAGTTGCCTGCCGATGGGAGTTGCTGCAGCAGTCCGTCTATATTCTCTGGGATGATGTTCTCCAGTGTTTCAGTGAATTGCTTCTGTAATTTCATCCGCTGGTAGAACTCGCCGAAGAAACCTCCCGCAAGGATAATGGCACGTAGAAAGAATAGCAGCAGCAGGACTACGACGGGAACCAGCAGCCCGTTTGAAATCCAGAACAGTGTGTTTGAGATTGTTTCCATATATCTTTTTAGTTTTTAATTCTTTAATTTATTTCAATAGCCCGTAGCAATGATGCTCAATATAACAATGAAAATATTAACAATGAACAGTACTTCCAAGCGCAGTGGTTTATCACCGATAGCATGCCGCAGCAGAAGGCTCCCAGCACAAACTGCAAAGAAAGTAACACCGGCTGCTATCCATGAGAGACTGCCGAAATCTATTCCGGGAAAAGTGAAAAGCAGCAGTGCCAGGACATAGCATATTACTCCGCCTATCAGTATGCCGGGGTATAACTTCAGGAAGAGGGTGACCGCTTGTTTGAAGGCCGTGTTGCGGGTACGCATTTCTGCGAAACAGTCGAAACAGAAAGTTATCATTACGGCGGCTTCCAGAGTGACACATACCGACAAGTTCAACATCTGCGGGCGGGAGGCAAAGAAAGCTGCCACCACGGTCTTGGACTGTTCCGTCATCCATGGAGTCACCAGCCACGCAAAAAAGGCATAGCCTGCGGCAACCGTCCACATTCCCCAGCGTGGATAGAACCCCACCTTTAATAGAAAATTGAGGGCGATGAATAGGGCTAACAGATGAATGGCGTATTCCATAATACTCTGTTTCTATTTATTCTTTTTTTCTTTTCTTCAACAGTACGACCAGTCCGATGAAGGTGATGACGACAAGACTGCCTGCAATCACTCCGTTCACCCTGTTCTTACGTACCGTTTGTTCGGAAGTCAGTTTGTGTTCTTTCAGTACGACATCCTTGCCATCGGTTGCGGATGCTTCGTGTACCTCCTTCATGTTCTGGGTATAGGTCTGCTTCTCGCTATTATCCAACTGGTCGGCAACGAACGACTGTAGCTTGTCATTGTCGCAAACGAATTCGGTACAAGCGGCACCTTTTTCGCGTGTGATTTGTGCATGCAGGGAAGCAGTGGTTTTCAGTTGCTCATCAGATGCTTTCCAGTAACCTTTGCGGGCGCTTTCCAGCATGACGGCTGTCATAGCCTGGAATGCGGCGGGATTGACGCGGAGGAAGTACTCGTGAATGCCCAGCTTATTCTCATCCTTTATATACATTCTATACAAGTCATTGAACAGTTCTTTGTCCATGGCCGACGGACGCATGACGTGCCAGCCGAAGATGTTGCGGAAGATTTCGCCGAACATCTGCGCCGAACCTTCCCCGCCTTTCATCCGCTCTTGTATAAAGGTAGGGTTCAAGATGGTGGAACGTGTCTCTACGGCAATGGCCTCTTTGGCATCCTGCATGCGGCGGTTGGTCCGGTTGCGGTAGTCTGCCATATAGGCATCCGGTTCCTTGCCGGTCACGGTTTTGACGGTGAGCGAGAGTCCACCCGTAAATTCGTATACATGATCCAGGGAGATGGGGCCCCATGTGTTACTTTGACGGGGCTGGATGACAACATCCGTTTCGGACAGTGCCGAGGCAAACAAACCTTCCTGGACGTCTCCCCAATTTCCGTCGTCCCCATAAGAGGCACCCATATTGTTGAGGTATCCTTCGGCTATCTCCTTTTCGCTTTCCCACGAGCCGCTGTGCTCGGTATAGGCCATCATACCGGTACTGTATCCGCTGTTGATCGGTCCGAATACACGCATCACAGACATTTCACGGGCACGTTTGGGGGAAGTTCCCTTTTCCACCAGTAATTTTTCCTGCAACAGTGTACCCGATGCCACATAGTTGGGATAGGTCTCATCTCCGGCTTCCGATGCCAGACGTATAGCATCGGTCAGTAACTTCAAGCGGGAACCGGCTATGTCGCGTAGCTGTCCGGACACTTGTACCAGCACATTGATGCGCGGACGCCCCAGTTCTTCACTGGGCACCAGTTTCAGGTCAACCACTCTGCCTTGGGCGTCGCGTACGGGTTCTACTCCCAGCATCCAGAATACCTGGGCCAGCGTAGCTCCTTCCGTATTGATGAATTCGCCTGCCCAGAAGGTATAGCTTACTTTCCGGGGATATTCGCCGTGCTTGCTGATGTACTGTTTTAAAGTCGCTTCTGCCAATCGCTTTCCATCTTCCCAAGCCCTTGGGTTGGGAGTATTCTCGGCGTTGATGCTGTACATGTTGCGTCCGGTGGGCAGAACGTTCGGGTTCAGTACGGGGTCACCTCCCGGCGCAGGGAATACGGTTCCTCCGCTGAGTGCACGCACCATGGCATTCTGTTCGTTGACGGAGGAGGCAAGCAACTGTTCGCGATAGAGTAGGGCGGGGCGAAGCTCCGGTGCTACAGATGCAGTATCCTTGGGTGGATTCTGGAGTAAGGCGGTCAGTCTTTTCCTGGCGGCAGGCAAGTAGTGGTGGGCTATATAGGTGAAGTCTTGCAACTGCTCTGTGGTGATTTTGCCTTTATCGCGGTCCTTGCGGGCCGTTTCGTATGCCAGCGGGTCGGCAGCGACGGCGAGAGTGGTGGTCAGCAGGTCGCGGTCAGAATAAGGCTCGTTCATGGTGTAGTACGCACCCAGTATCTTTTCGTTGGCTATCTCTTCGGTGAAGGCATCCAGACGTTCCAACTCCT
>OJQM01000651.1_pt1 | contig 17913 bp, 16 predicted proteins | sample 1598751 | NCBI WGS metagenome assembly OJQM01 (sample SAMN03922455, study PRJEB24848) | human gut metagenome | isolation source: stool sample | host: Homo sapiens | place: Germany | collected 2009-11 | reverse complement strand
GCTGTTACACAAGCCGACAATAAGCTGGATAACAGAATCAGGCTTATCCGGAGCACCGTTATATTAACACCCATATTTCTGGCATAAGTCTCTCCCATCTGATACGCACCAATCGGCTTTGCAAGAAACATTGCCGCAAGAAAGGACAGCAAGGTCAGGATAAATATCATCAGAATATTCGACCAGTTCATTCCGGAGAAGCTGCCCTGGGACCAGTTGTGCAAATTTACGATATTCGAATCATCTGCAAAAGTAACACAGATGTCTGTAATTGCCGAGCAGATATATCCGATTAGAATTCCGCATACAATCAGAAGAGACATTCTATGTACCTTCATGGAAATTAAAAGTACAAATCCCATTGCCAGAAGTGAACCGGCAAAGGCTGCTGCTACCATTCCAAAAGAACTGATTGTAATTCCCCTTCCCAGAAGATAAATCATTGCCAGTGCTACCATAAGTTTGGCACCGGAAGAAATTCCCAGCACATACGGACCTGCAATTGGATTTCCAAAAAAGGTCTGCAGTAAAAATCCGGAAATGGACAATGCTCCCCCCAGCATAACAGCAGCCAGAATCCGTGGCAGTCTGATATCCCAGATAATATGATAAGCGGTACCTTCTTCTGTCTGTTTCAGTAAAATATTCCAAAGTTCATCCCAGGAAATCGAAATACTTCCAGAACCAATATTCCAGAAAATTAATCCCACCAGCAATATAATAATTGTTATAAAAGAGACTGCATACCGCTTCATTTTCTTTTACCTCAGCTTCTTTAAATATCCTGCTTCTTCTGTATCTGTATTCCGAATTATTTTATTCAGATCTTCCATAAAATCTCCGATTGCCGTGGATTTCTGGAAGAAATTATTTGTGGTACAATAGACATTTCCATCCTGTACTGCCTGAAAATCTGCAAACAGTGCATTCTTCTGCTTCAATTCCTCCAGCGTACTGATTTCACCTTCAATTGTACTGTTATATATTAAGATATCGGCATTCTTTGCATCTGCATAGAAATCCTCCATCTGTATATTCATTGTGGAAAGTGCATTTTCTTCTTCGCCCGCCAGTTGTTCCGGCACATAGGTTCCACCGGAAAGAGCAATCATCTGCGCTACATAATCATTTGATTTCCGCACACTGATTGTTCCGTTTGCTGTCACACTGAAAAATGCTACTGTTACATTGCAGCTTTCTTTCTTCATAATCGGCTCTAATTTTTCTAATTCTGCTTCATAGAAAGAATCTGCTTCTTCCTCTTTATCAAATAATACTCCATATAAACGGATCCATTCCAGTCTGCCCAATGGGTGTGATTCATAGCTGGAACGCTCCACAAGTACAGGGATTCCAAGTTCTTCCAACTTTTCTTTTACTTCCGGGTTATGATAAATCATTGTATTTTCAATTGCCAGATTACAGCCTTCATCCAGAATGAGCTCATAGTCCGGAGCACTGTATTTTCCTGCATATAAAATGTCTCCTTCCTCCATGGCTTCCCTGGCTTCTTCTACATACCAGCCATCTTCCTTCGTTCCGGAGAGCCGGATATCTGACATGGCATCAATCTGTCTTACCAAATCCATGACAGAAGTGGATACCAGATATGTTTTATCCAGCGGCTGCTGTAAAACCGTAACATCCTCCGGGATATTCTGCGGCACCACCATGCCCTCCGGAATAAGCAAAAAACGACCGTCATCCACGATCGTAATCATTTTGTACCCGCCATATTCATCGACACTATACTGTGTTGCATAATTTAATTCCATACTCCCAGTCTTGCTGAGAGAACTAAAATCTACGGTATCTGCTTTTTTCTCCTGCTTCTTTGTACCACAGGCACAAAGAGTCAGAAGAAGTATACAGATAACGCTCACTATCATAATTCGTTTTTTCTGCATTTTATTTTACCAGTTTAAAATTCAATGTATATTCAATTTCATGAGGTGTGCTCATTGCAACAGTATCACCCACTACTGCAATGTCACAGTCAAAGCCGGATACCGGAATCGTAAAGGTGGAATTTCCGCCCTTGTTCTCATTAAGATACTTCGTTCCATCTACTAACATGTAATCATAGTTTGGACTGCTCCACACAACGGTTGCAGTAATTTTTCCATCTTTTATCACAACCTTCGCCGGTGAATCCACCGTTGCTCTTCCGGTTCCGCCCCCTAAAGTTACTTCTGCCTCATAAGAGCCATCAGCTAATTTTTTTTTTCAGGATTAGAAACAGATACTTTGTGGTCGTACCATTTTCCCTTTGTTCCAATTAATGCAAGATCAAAGTCTTCATCCACTGCAGGAACCGGAACATCAAAGCCGTATACTTCTTCGCTGGTTCCATCACTGTATTCTACCGTATCTGTAGTAGGCTCAAGAAGCTTCGCACCATCTTTCTGTGCATCTGCTGCTGTTCCAACAAATAAATTTACAATGTTCTTAGATGGAAGTGTGATATGTGCTGTCATTTTTCCATCCTTTACCGTAAGTTCTGCCTTGCCTTCTTTTGCTTCATTTACGTGAAACATTGTGCTATCTGTGTTGAAGTCTACGGTATAAGTTCCATCCTCTAAGGCCGCAGAGGAATTGGAACCACCTGCTGTTGCAAGTGGCTCTGCCTCTAAAGCAGCCTTTGTATGTGCTACATAAATATCCTGGACTGCTTTGATTCTTCCAAGACCTTCAATCTGTGTATCTACACTGTCAAATGCTTTGGATGCTTCAAACTGGCTCTTCCAGGAATCTTCATCATCTCCAGCCATATCGTTGTTTGCATGGTCTCCGGCAACAACCATTAACGGACGAAGAATTACTTTTTTGTATCCTGCTTCTTTTACTTTTTCAATAACAGCTTCACATGCGGTATCTTCCGGTTCACCTTCTACGGTTCCAACGAATGCATTCTTATAATTCAGTTTTTCTAACTGGGTCTGCATCTGGTCATAAGTTACATTTGCAGTATGGGAAGTACCATGTCCCATAAATACAAATGCTGTTCCGTCTTCTGCTGCAGCATCCATGCTGTCATATCCAGCAAGTTTAACTGCTTCTGCTGTAATTGCTTCTGCAACGGCAGCCTTGTCTTCGTTGATTACAGTTGCATCACTTCCAACTTCACCTAACAGAGGTTCTGCGATACGGACTGTTTCAAATTTATCCTGATACTTCTCAATTGCTTCTGCCAGTTCATCATATTCTGCACCATGCATTAAATGGGTCGGCTGTACCACAAGATTCTTAACGCCATTGTCTACCGCACGCTCTAATGCCTGATCCATGTTATCGATTTTTTCATCATCACGGGCCTGTATATGGTTAATAATAATCTGTGCTGTAAATGCTCTTCTTACAGACCAGTCAGGATTTGCTTCCTGTAATGCTTTTTCAATGCCGCCGATATCCGTTGCGCGGCTGTCATTAAAGGATGTACCAAAGCTTACTACCAAAAGCTCATTCTCTCCAATATCATCCTGATTTAAAGGATCATCCTTTGATGCATCTCCGGTATCTCTTCCAAAGTAATCCGGGTCTGCATTTTCTCCGGATACCAGTTCCTTCTGAGCATCTGTCAGTGCATCCCATGCTTCTTTTGCTGCCTTACACTGTGCATCTGTCTCATCAGTTCTTTCCTGCACATAAATTGCATCAATCAATGCTGCTACCTCATCTGCTTTTGCCTGATCATCCTTTTCATCTTCTGTCGAAACAGCTTCTGTTGTTTCAGTTGTCCCTGTTGTTTTCTTATCACCACATCCCGCAAACATGGTTGCAGCCATAGTAAGTGTAAGAACTACAGTCAATGCTTTCTTTTTCATTTTTTTCTCCTTTTCTCATGTTCTGGTTTCACTTACACATGAAAAAACTCCGTTCCATATTGCTATGAACGAAGTAAATGACATACTAACTACAGGAAATACGCTTTACGGATTTCCCTTGTTATCAAACAGTACAGCCAATTACTCGTGACCCGGAATCTCTTCCCGTACCAGATAAACGGCAGGTTTCCTGACTCAAAGATTAACGCTCCGTAATCACCTTCCCAATGTCTGTGCATCAGTGGCGCTTTTAAAAGCCTGACTACGTTACTCCCTTCTTACAGTGACGAGTTCGTACAGGATTTACACCTGTTTCCCTTTTACCCTGCATATGAATGAATTTCATTGCAGGCACCGGTTATCTTTCTATGAAATCGCTACTATACTAACACACTTTTCATTTTTTCACAAGCCATAGTTCACCCAGCCTCAACAAACTTCACCCTTAAAAAGTCCTCTAGCCTTTCAGCCGGTGGGTCAGTACCTTCATAATGGCATCATAATGTTCTGCCTGATGGGGATACGTGCAGTTGGTACAAATCTTAAGTTTTCTGCCATTTGTCTCTTTGTACTCCGGTGTTCCCGGACAATGCTCCATTTCATACATCGGGCAGTAGCAGAACATACAGTTAATCTGCTCAATGTCCCTATGGCAGGGATAATAAGCGCATGCACGATTCTCAAAAAAGCGGCTGCTGTTATGCACCGGCTCATCTTTGGTCTTTACAATCACGATGGTAAAATATCCGCTGTTTTCCGGTATGTTATCCACACCGGAAAACACTTTTTCTTCCTCTTTTCCACAATCGGAAACACTATACACTTCTAACGGACGGATGGTGCTTTCCTTTTGCAGCATTTCTTTTAACTGCTTCAGCTTCCTTCCGGACTTCATATAGATTCTGGTGCCGGAAAATTGTCTCGATTCTTCTATCTCATAGGAACCGGGAATAATATGAATCTGCTCTTCCTTTTCTCCCAGCGAAATGCCAAGTCTTGCTGCCACTGCACAAAAAGACGGTACCCCGCTTACCATTTCCGTATGGCCACCATGCTCTTCGATTTTCTGTGAAAGATAAGTATAGGTGGAATAAATTGCCGGATCCCCCAGCGTTAAAAAGGCAACCTTTTCTCCCTTTGCAAGATATGCTTCTATATTTTCGCATATCTTATCATGGGCTTCTTCTAACTTTTTCTCATCTCTGGTCATGGGAAAATTCCATGCCACAAGCTGATGCTTCCGTATGTCCGGCACCAGTTTTTCTACAATCTGAAAAGCATTACACTCTTCTATCGGTTCAGACGGCACTACTATGGTATCGCAGCATTCTATCACCTGAACCGCTTTATGGGTCAAAAGTTCCGGCTCCCCCGGTCCTACTCCGATTCCATATAAAATTCCACTCTGTACTTTTTCTTTCTGCATCTGTCTTCCTCTTATTTTAAATGATCTTTTACTTCTATTTATCATTTACTTCGTTTTATCTTTTTGCTTCAATTTCGATTGTTGATACAATCCTGCCTGCTGATAGAAATGCTCTACAAAAGAAGGGTTGGACGGATAATAAAGATGAGGAAATCCCCACCAGTGGTTTTCTCCTTCCCAGACACATTCCCACCTTCTGTTTCCGGTCGGTTTTTTTGCCACGCAGTCCGTTCCATTTTCCGTACTGTCAAAATAATGGAATTCGTGTCCCCGGATTCCTTCTTTTTCCGGCAGGAAACAGCTCTCTTTCTCAGTAAGCTCCACATAGCCAAAACGCACCAGCTTTCCCCGGTAATCTGCATCTGCATCAATTACGCCCGCCATGGAATATTGTCTGCCTTCCATATCCTTCAGTGATTTATGAAGATAAAGAAAACCCCCACATTCTGCCAGTGACGGAAGTCCGCCCCGGATGGCTTCCCGGATGGCTGTCTTCATGCTGTCATTTTCGGATAATTCCTTTGCAAAAAGTTCCGGATATCCTCCGCCTAACAGTAATCCGCTGATATGCTCCGGTAATTTCTTATCATGCAGGGGAGAAAACGGCACCAGCTCAAAGCCCCTTTTTGAAAGCAGTTTCAGGTTCTCCTGATAATAAAAGCAAAATGCCTCATCTCTTGCGATGGCAAGGCGGAGTTTACTTTCATGGGTGTCATTTTCTTTGATATCTGCTCTCTGATATGTCACTTTGTTTTCGTGACTATCAACTTCTGGGGATGCCGCATCCTTTTCTCCGGCTCCCCCAATTGCTAAAATCCGCTCTATCGATACCGTTTCTTTTAAGCTGTCTGCCCCGCGGCATACCTGTTCTTTTAAATCACGCTTTTCTTCCGGAAGTTTTAAGCCTAAGTGGCGGCTCTCCAGATGAAGCTCCTTCTGTTCGGTAAAACAGCCCAGCACTTCTATGGATAATTCGGTTTCGATTAACTCTTTTAATGACGCATAGAACATTTTGCTGACCCGGTTTAGTATCACGCCCTTTATGATTCCGGCTTTGTCATAGGATAAAAGTCCCTGTATCAGCGGAAGTATCGTTCTTCCCATGCCATGTGCATCAATTACCAGAATCACCGGCAGAGAAATTGCTTTTGCCAGGTGATAGGTGGAACCTTCTTCTAAAATTCCGCCAAGTCCGTCATAAAGCCCCATGACACCCTCTACCACTGCAAATGCATCTTCCGGTGTCTCTTCCATAAATATCTCTTTTGTCTTTGCTTCGCCGGTAAAATATGTATCCAGATTCCCGCCCGGTACGCCTAAAATCGTACGGTGAAACATCGGGTCTATATAATCCGGTCCGCACTTAAATGCACAGACATTGACTCCTGCTTCTTTCAAGGCTTCGATTAACGCACAGGCAATCAATGTCTTTCCACTGCCGCTTTTGGGTGCTGCAAGAACTACTCCTTTACGCTTCTGCATCCGCTTCTCCTCCCTGCAAATCAAAGGAACATATCATAACCGGATTTTCTGCCTTTGGCATATAATAAGAACCAAGCTCATGATAACGGCTGACCTGCATCTGAATCATTTCAAAATTGCATACCGAAAACCGTTCTTTTACCTGTTTGAATTCTGCCACCGTCTCAAGACTTATAGCATTCATTACAACTCTTATTCTTCTCTTTTTTGCTGCCAGTACTTCTAAAATTTCCATCAGGTGTCCACCGCTTCCCCCGATAAAAACATGTGTCGGTTCCTCTAATCCATTGCATGCCTCCGGTGCCGTTCCCCGGATAATCTCCATATTTGCTACCTGAAACTTCTCTTTATTCTGTGCCAGAAGTGCTACCGCCTCTTCTTTCTTTTCAATGGCATAGACTTTGATTCCTTTGGATAAATGGGCTGCTTCCACAGCAATCGAACCCGTTCCGCTTCCAATATCATAAAGCACCGAATCTTTCTGAAGCCGCAGGCTGCAAAGGCTGACCTGACGCACTTCCCCTTTGGTCATTGGAACTTTTCCGCGAATAAAGGCTTCATCCGGGATTCCCGGTGACAAAGTTGCCGGCTCTTCCTGCGTTTCCTGTTCCCTGCGCTTTCCCTGCTCCGCACATTCTTCATTCGCTTTCTGTTCTTCCTGCTCTATCATGACAACATACAATCCTTCCTGTTCTGTCTTCTTGCACGCTTCCGGTGTAAGCACCATCAGCTTCTGCTGCGGATAAGATAACTGGTACCCCACTGTAATTCTGCAATTCTCTTTATCCGAAAAAAGTGCTCCTAATTTCCGGATATCTTCTGCTCCGGATACCAAAAGAAACAGCCGCCCATTTTCATGCAGCCTGTGCAGCACTTCTGCCTGCCAGCCACCCGTATCTGTTTTGCCATGTATACTGTAAATTCCGGCATTTTCCCAGCTTACGCCACAGGCTGCTGCCATCATCTGAATGGAAGAAATGCCCGGAATGCTTTGCAAGGTTCCATGAAGTATGCCCTTTTGCAGTGCTTCCTGCAGACAGATTCTTACCTTGCTCCAGCCACTATAAAAACCAATATCCCCGGAAAAAAGGATGACTACCTTCAGTTTTTCATGCACCGCATACTGTCTGCTCTTTTCCTTAAGCCATGTAAGGATTTTATCCGGCAGATAAAGTGCCTCTTTCTCAAGCTTCGGTGTCACTGCCTCTATCAGACGTTTCGCACCTAATACAAGGTCCGCTTCTGCCAATGCTTCCTTTAACCGGACGGTCATCATATCTGCATCCCCCGGTCCGATTCCTGCCAGCGTAATCATAAGCTCCGCCGGTCTTAAGGAAAGGTTTACTCCTGTTAATGTTTCGATTTTCTCACAGACTGCATCAAAGGAAAGTCCGTCTTCCTCTGCTGCCTCCCGACGAATGATCAAAAGCGGGATACGATTTTTTAAAGCTGCTTCTTTTTTCTCTAAAAAACCTCCGGTAATGCCGCCCTGCTTTGTTACCATACATTTTATCCCATACTGATGAATCAGTGCGTCATTCAATTCTTCGGAAAAAGGTCCCTGCAGTGCCAGAATCTGTTGTGGCAGAATTCCTTCTCTCCGGCAGATTTCAAGACTTTCCATCCCCGGCAGTACCCGGACGTAAAGACGTTTTTTTACTTCTTCGGATGCGGTATATACGGAAAGTTCCTTACTTCCTGTGGTAAGAAGAATGTTTCCCTTGATTTCCTTTAATGCTTCTGCGCAGGCTTCATTGCTGTCAAAGAAACGAAGTCCCGTTTCTTCTGACGCCTGGATGCTCCGTTTCAGCCGTAAGTAAGTGACCTCAAGTCCATCCGCTTTCATTCCGGCAACGCAGCTTTTTATGGTTCTGGTCACTTCCACCGCATAGGGATGAGTGGCATCGATTACAATGTCAAAGGATTCTTTCCTTAGAAATTCTGACATAGCTTCTTTGGAAAGGCGTCCTTCCTGAATCTTCACCTTCGGATGCGCCTTCATAACCAGCTTTCCATAATCGGTTGCCACCGATACGGTGTGGGCTATGCCTGCTGCCGCCATCAGCTCCGATAATTTTCTTCCTTCTGTTGTTCCTGAAAAAATGATGATCTTTTTCATTGCTCTATCTTATAGCCTCTTGGTGTGATTAATTTTCCATCCTGAATTCTGGTTCTGGAATTTCCGACAAAAACGGTAGTAAACATATTTACTGATTTACTCTGTAATTCTTCTAAGGTACAGGTAACTGTGCTTTCTCCGTCTCTTCCGATATTTTCCACATAACCGCATGCGCGCTCCGGTTCTATCTCCTGAAGCAGAATCTTACATGCTCTTTCCAAATAGTCTGCCCGCTTCCGGCTGGACGGATTATAAAGTGCAATAGCAAAATCTCCCCGTGCTGCCATAATCAGCCTCTTTTCAATTAACTCCCATGGTGTCATAAGGTCACTGAGACTGATAACACAGTAGTCATGATTTAATGGTGCTCCAAGAACCGCCGCACCGCTGTTGGCTGCGGTAATTCCCGGTATCACTTCCAGTGAAATCGCCGGATATTCTTTTCCAATCTCATACATCAGTGATGCCATTCCATAGACACCTGCATCGCCGCTGCATACCATTGCTACGCTTTTGCCTTTTTCTGCTTCCTCAAAACACATTCTGCAGCGTTTTTCTTCCTGCCGCATCGGCGTGGAAAGAAATTCCTTGTCTTGAAAACGTTCTCCTAACAAATCAAGGTATACGGTATATCCGATGATTACGTTCACCTGTTCTAATACTTCGATGGCTCTGCCTGTCATCATCTCTTCATTTCCCGGTCCCATTCCAACAATCCATATTTTATTCTTCATATAAAGTCAGTCTCCAATCTTCTTTTGCTATTGCAAGTGTCATTCCGTTTTCCGCTCTTTTCTGAAGCACCAGCCTTCCATTATCCCGGCAGGCTGCCATGGCTGCCCGCTCGCAGACATTATCCACGCCCACCTGGCTTGCCACGAATGCCGATGTATCAAATGTCCCGGGCACCCGGCTTAAGGTCTCTGCGTCAAAGACAAGAAATGGAATGCCATGTTCTGCCGCAAGTTTCAGAATTGCCTTCTCATCCTTCTTTTTATCAATCGAAGCAATCGCCCGTATCTGTTTCCAGTCTACTCCGGCTTCCTTTAAACAGTTTTCTGCAAATGCCTTAAGTTCCTGTTCTTCTTTATTCCTTCTGCATCCGATTCCAAGAATATATTCTTTGGGGATTAAGGTCAATAATGGCTCCGGCTTCTGTCCATCCTCTGGTGTGCCGATTGCCACATCCACTTTTGCGGCATATTCCGGAGCAATTGTCATGGAAAGCTTCTTTTTTTCCAGCACCTTTGCAGAAACTTTCTTAATGCCTTCTTTTTTATCAATGGAAAGATCATGCTTTTTTGCAAATACATCTATGGCAAAGGCATTATTAATGTCGGTCGCTGTGGTAATTACCGGAACTGCTCCTAATAACTCTGCCAGTAAAAGTGCTATCTCATTGGCGCCTCCTACATGCCCGGATAAAAGAGGAATGACATAATTGCCTGCCTCATCCAGTACCAGCACCGGACTGTCTGTCAGCTTGTCCTTAAGAAATGGGGCAATTGTCCGCACTGCAATTCCGCATGCTCCGATAAAAATGATTGCATTTCTTAGGGAAAACTGCTCCTTTGTCCACGCGTTCAGATTTTCCACCTGTTTTCTGCCATGATAAGTATGAATTTCACTGGGAAGCTGCTGCTCTTTGGAAAGTCTTTTTATCTTTTCGGCAAGCTCTGCTCCCTTTTCGGTAAAGCTGATGACACTCCATTTCAATGACTGCATTTTCTTTCCGCCTTCTTATGATTTTTTTGCTGCCCGGAATTCTGTGGAGAAATCTTCTGCATACAGTCTGGATTTGCTGTATCCGCTCTTGTTAATAACATCTCCAACGAGAACCAGTGCCGTTTTGGTAATTCCATGTTCTGCCGCTGTCTGTGCCAATGTTTCTACCGTGCAGATATATATTTCTTCCTCCGGCCAGCTTACCTTATAAGCCAGTGCCGCAGTGGTATCCTTTGAATAGCCACCCTTTATCAGTCGCTCAGATAACTTCTCCAACATTCCGGTGCTTAAATAGATTGCCATGGAACACTGATGGGCAGCAAATGCCTCAATGCTTTCTTTCTCCGGAACCGCCGTCCGTCCCTCCATTCTGGTAATGATAAGGGACTGGGAAATATCCGGCAGGGTATACTCCAGATTCATGGCTGCCGCTGCTCCAAAGCAGGCACTTACTCCCGGCGTAGAATCATAGGCTAGCTTTCTTGCATCCAGCTCCTGCATCTGCTCCTGAACCGCTCCATATATGCTTGGTTCTCCGGTATGCAGCCGCACCACATCTTTTCCTTCCTGCTCTGCCTCCACCATAACTGCAAGGACTTCTTCCAATGTCATCACTGCACTGTTATATACCTGACAGTCTGCTTTGGCATAGTCTAAAAGCTTGGGATTTACCAGTGAACCGGCATAGATAATCACATCCGCTTTCTCCAAAAGATGCATTCCTCTTACGGTAATCAAATCCGGTGCTCCGCACCCTGCTCCAACAAAATGAATCATTCCTTTTCCTCCAACAGTTCTTTTAATAATGCCACTGCTCCCGGCGTTACACCTAAAAGTCCGATGTCATTACTATAAACCATACACTCTATTTCCAGTCCACCCCCGGCACGATGCTTAAGATGGTCTTCCATTTTTTCCATGACATATTCCATGGCAGGTTCTAAAAATCCGGCTTTTTTAATCCGATCTACCGCATCCTCTGTACCAATGCAGTCTAATATTTCACGAAGCAGTGTCACTTCTGCGCCCGCCCGGATTGCTGCCGCCGCCAGAAGCTCCATCCGGCAGTCTGCCTCTTTGGAATGGGTGTTCATAATGCCGCCGGATACCTTTATCAGCTTTCCGATATGACCGGTTAAGAGCATTTTGGAAAATCCAAGTTCTTTTACCATATCGATGGTCTGTCCGATAAAGTTGCTGCATTTTACACTGCGCTCCAAATCATAACCATAGGTCCGTTTCATAAATTCCAATCCGTAGTTGCCCGGTGATATGGCAACAATAGAATGACCTTCTGCCCGTTTCTGTTTCAATTCCACTGCTATGGTATCCAGCAATGCCTTATCACTCATAGGCTCCACAATCCCGCTGGTTCCAAGTATCGAGATTCCGCCCTTTATTCCAAGTCTCGGATTAAAAGTCTGCGCCGCAAGATGTTCTCCTTCCGGCACTGAAATTACGACTTTGATTCCGCCCTGAAAATCAAACAGATGGCAGACCTCTGATACTTCTTTTGCAATCATCTGCCGTGGTACCGTATTAATTGCGGCATTTCCTACCGGCTGGTCTAATCCCGGCCGTGTAACCCTGCCGACACCGATGCCGCCATCTATTTCTATCTGATTGTTATTTTCTTCACAAATGCTCACCGTTGCATAAATCCATGCTCCTGTTGTCACATCCGGGTCATCCCCGCCGTCCTTCTGTACCGCACAGGAAACTTCTGTTTCCTGAATTTTAATATGCTCCACCTTTGCATGGTAGGGAATTCCCTTTGGTGTCTCAATGGTAATCTCTGTTTTTCTTCTTCCACTCAGCAGCATATAGACTGCTGCCTTTGCTGCAGCTGCGGCACAGCTTCCGGAGGTAAACCCATATTGCATCTTTCTTCCTCCTGATTTTACTATCGTCTTAATTGATACAAAATTGCATTGCAGATAGCTGCGGCAACATTGCTCCCGCCCTTTCTGCCCCGGTTAATGATATAAGGTACTTCTGTTTCCATAATCAATTCTTTTGCCGGTACCACATTTACGAAGCCTACCGGAACTCCGATAATAAATGCCGGCTGATAGCGTCCCTCCGTTATCATTTTATGAAGCTCGATTAACGCCGTCGGTGCATTTCCCACCGCAAAAATAACCGGTTTTTCAATGGCTGCGGCTTTCTCCATGCTGATGGTGGCTCTTGTTACCTGCCGCTCTCTGGCAAGCTGTGCTACATCCAAATCCGCCATAAAGCAATGGGCTTCTCCACCAAATGATGCCAGTATTTTCTTATTGATTCCGGCAAGTGCCATGTTGGTATCCGTTACAATATCGGCGCCCTTAAGAATCAGTTCCTTTGCAATTTCTACTGCATGGTCAGAATAACACATTGTCTCTGCATAATCAAAATCTGCGCTGGTATGTATCACACGCTTGGTAACAGGCTCCTGCTCCTTAGGCAATACAATCTGACGCTTTTCTAATTCCTCTGAAATAATCTCAAAGCTGCGTTTTTCAATCTCTCCCGGCAATACAAATTCGATTGGATTCATTTTCCCATCACCTCTCTTAATGCGCTTATCAGCCGCTCATTCTCTGCCTGCCCTCTTACTGCAATCCGGTAATATCCTTTGGACAGACCTCTGTAATTTTCACAATTTCGAATCAAAATCTGTTTCTTTAAAAGTAACTCATATAATGGCAGCTCTGTGTAAAATAAAATATAATCTGCCCGGGAAGGATACACCCGGAAGCCTAAGGATATCAGCTCTTTTGTCAGAATACTCCGCTGCTCTTTTATGAGTTTCCTGCTTTCCCCGATAAATTCCGTTTCTTTTGCTGCAGCGCATCCTGCCATCTGGGCAAATACCGATAAGTTCCATTCCGGAAGCTGCCTTGCAATCTTCTGACAGACTTCCCTGTTCCGGCAGATAAGATAACCCAGCCGGACTCCCGGTATGGCAAAGGTCTTGGTAAATGCTCTCACCTGAATCAGATTCCCACATTTCATGCCAGCTTCCATTTTTTCATAAAACTCTGCTTCTTCACAAAACGGCAGGAAGCATTCATCTACCACCACTATTATATCAAGCTCCTGACACCGCATTAAAATCCTTTTTAAAATCTCCGGTGGAATTAACTGTCCGGTGGGATTATTGGGATTAGCAAGGTATATAAGCTCCGTTTCTTTATCTAATGCCTCAATAAAGTCCTCTCCCAGCACAAAATTATCCCGTTCCCGCAATGGAAAATAACTTACTTCACACGCTTCCGTTCCGGCAGCCCACTCGTAACCATAAAAAGAAGGAACCGGAATCAGTATTTTCTTTGGTTTTAATGCATGAAGAATTGCAGGAAAAAGTTCAGAAGCTCCATTTCCGCACAATATCTCATCTGCCGATACCTTATCCATCTCAGCAATGGCAGCCTTCAGCTTCTCCTGCCTGATATCCGGATACCGGCTGCATAAAGACACCGCTTCTCTAAGGGCTGCCTCTACAGATGCCGGTATGCCCAGAGGATTGATATTTACAGAATAATCTAACGATATGCAATTACGGTAGATGTCTCCTCCATGTACCATATTCCTGTTCCTTTCCTGAATTTTCATCCTTTCAATCATATAAAGAATAACAATCCCATCACCAAAAGGCAAATGCCTTCACATAAAAATGCAGTCGCATACAAAAGCCGGTTTGCTCTTCTGATGTCCTCGTATTCCACCGGACGCAATGCATCTCCGATAAACGGCTTTTTCACCAGTTTGCCAAAATACCAGGCATCTCCTGCAAGCTGTATGGACAGTGCTCCTGCACAAACTGCCTCTGTCTGGGCAGAGTTCGGGCTGGCATGATGATACCGGTCCCTTTTATAAATGTAATATGCATGCTTCCCGTCATATTCCTTTCCAAGGAAATACGTCCCTGCAATCATCAGGTATGCACTGATACGGGATGGGATATAATTGCAGATATCATCGAATTTTGCGGCAGCTCTGCCAAAATGAAGATAACGTTCATTCTTATATCCTACCATGGAATCCATTGTATTAACTGCCTTATAAAAAAAGCCCAGAACCGGTCCGCCAAGTGCGGTATATAGCATCGGTGCAATGACTCCATCCGAAGTATTTTCTGCCACCGTTTCAATGGCAGCCTTTGCCACTCCGGTTTCATCCAGCCGCCCGGTATCTCTGCCTACAATCATGGAAACAGCATGCCTTGCCGCTATAAGGTCATTCTCCTTTAAACAATTATATACCTTCATGCTTTCTACTTTCAGGCATTTTGCAGCAAGAATCTGATAGGTCATAATCATTTCCAAGATAACACCTGCCACCGGATGAATCCGGTACGCAAGAATCAGAAGAAGTGCGGTCACCATAAGAACTGTCAGCAAAACAAGCGCAACCATTCCAATGCCTGCTCTTACAAGGTATTTCTCACTGCACTCCTTTTTATTCATTCTTTTTTCCAATATCCCTATAAAATTTCCAATCACCCGGATGGGATGTGGCAGCCAGTATGGATCTCCCAAAAGAAGGTCCAGGCAAAATCCCAGTCCGAACGCAATCATGTGATAAATCATATTATAATCTCCTCAAGGGAATCTAATTTCCATTCTTCCCCGCAAAGTCTGAGCTTACAGCAGTAGCCGCCTCCATTTTTCACCTGATAATCAAAATAATTTCCGCCTGCAAGGATGTGAAGCAGTGCCATAATTGTGCCGCCGTGTACAACCGCTGTCACGTTCCGGGGCTGACTTTCTGTTATCGGATTTTCTGTCATTTGATTTTCTGCTATCAGTTTTTCAGGCTCCCGGAGTTCTGTTATCTCATTCGCTGATGACGTCTTTGCAGTATCTGCTACTTCTCTGGCAATCTTTTCCTCTATGATTTTTGTTGCGGCATGAAGTCCCATTTGGCAACGTTTTATATATTCCTGCTGGCTCTCGCCTTCCGGAAAAGGCAGTGTGCCATTGCTGTCAATCCATTTCTGATAATAGGAATCATTTTTCAAATCTTCGTAATTTTTTCCCTCATATGCGCCAAAATTCATCTCCCGCCATTCTTCTATCGGATAAGCTTTCTTTCCCGGAAAAAGTATACCAGCACTCTCCTGACAGCGCAGCATCGGACTGATGAAAAGCAGCCATGGTTTTTTTAAAATGTCTTTTTCTGCAAGAATCTCCAACTGCTTTCTGCCTTCCCCGGATAAAGCTTCTTCTGTTACACCCAAATACCGATGTTCCCGATTTGACGGGGTCTTTCCATGACGGATAAGCGTTAAATTTATTTTAATCTCTGGCTGATTCCACATACAATGCGTTCTACCCTTTCTGCCTTCTCGGCAATCCGTATCTGTAATCTTCCGGTCCGCTCCCTGTAATCCCGTTCCAGAGCATCCATCGGTACAATTCCGTTTCCAATCTCATCACAGATGAAAATAAGTCCCGGATATGTTTCCAGCAGTTTATCAGCCAACAGTTCCACATCCGCCTGCTGCTCAAGACATTTCCGGACCCACAGGTGTAAATGGTTGATGACCGGATTCTCAAATTCCTGCAGTTCTTTTATCATTCCATCCCAGTCTGCAGGAAGGTTTTCGCCCTCTATCACCTGACCTTTACATTCCGGGTGAAGCTTTAACACATATTCCTTTTTTCCCTGGTAACATCCGCCCAAAAATAATTCCATGATTTTTCCTTTCCAGCCTGCTATAGCACAAAGAATGTGCCTTGGCTCATTCTCGCGCCTGCGACGGTCGCTTGCGACATGTACCTTATACGCCGCAGTGCGCATACTCGCGGAGCGTTTTTTACTTTACAGGAAAGCAATTTTCTGTAAAGAGAAGAACAATTGCCACTGCAACTGCCATGGCATTTTCGCATAATGACACAAAATATCCTGCGGTATCACCATTGATTCCGCCAAATTCCTTCCGGCTTTTCCAGCCATAATATCCATAACAGAGCAATGCCACAACTACTGCTGCAAGCCCTGCCCACAGGTTTACATAAATCATACATCCACTGTAGACAACTGTCTCTATGATGAGGACTGCCAGCACTCTTTTTTTCTGGGCGCTGTCTGCAAAATAAGCAAGCATACCATCCTTTTTTGCCGCCTTCAGGCTTACCACACCAATTCCGCTTAAGCTTCGTGATAACGCAAAGCCAATTCCCACTACAAGAATCGCAGACAGTTCCGTAAGCTCTGCATATGCTGCTCCATATATAAGATAATATAAAACCAGCATCAATACGGAAAATGCGCCAATATGAGGGTCCTTTAAAATTGCCAGCTTCTTCTCCTTATCCTGATAGGAATGAAATGCATCCATGGTATCCATAAATCCATCCATATGAAAGCCACCGGTAACAAGCAGTGGAATTGCCACCGCTATCAGTGTTTTGCAAAGATGGCTTATCCAGGCTGCATTTCCCAAAAAGAACCAGCCGGCTTCCAATGCACCAATGATAAGACCAATCAATGGGAAGAAGCAGAGGTGATACTGCATATCTTCTTCCTTCCAGTCAAACTGTGGCACCGGTATTTTTGAATATATGGAAAATGCAATGACGAATCCTTTTATAATTTTCATGTATTCCTCTTCTTTCTTAAATTCCATCCTTTTTTATAAAAATCGGAAGCCCTGCTACTACTTCAACGACCTGCTCTGCCCGCTCTGCAATCTGCCGGTTTATATCTCCTAACAACCGGATATAAGCCATTGTGGATGCGTCATAACGGATTCCGTCTTCAAATATCTGATTCGTGACAATAATCAGTATATCACAGGAATCCTGCAATGCTGTTACTCCACTTATAATTTCATGGGAAAGCTGCTTTACTTTCGCTTCATCCATCACAGCAGACAGATTTTCTTCTGAAAACATTTCGTTGGCAACGAGGTTCGACATACATTCCAGCAAAACTATTTTCCCGGCTGGCACTCTTTCTGCTGCAACTTTTCCTGCTGACACTTTTTCGGTTGCCACTTTCTTTGCTGCCTCTTTAAGTCTTCTCGGCTGCTCTATCGTAAGAAAGCCTTTTCCTGCCCGCATTTTCTGGTGACGCTCTACTTTTTTCTTTCCTTCTTCATCATACACCTGCATGGTGGCTACATAATAAAGGCTGCCGTTGCCTGCGGCTTTCACTGCCATTTGTTCTGCATATGCAGATTTTCCGCTGCCGCTTCCGCCGATTACCAATGTAATCATTCTTCATACCTCTTGTACTGTTCTATCTCAAAATTTGCAAAGGATGCTCCCTGCAAATACACGCCCAGTGCCACATCCAGCAGGGACATCATCATCACTGCACCGGTTCCCTCACCCAATGCCATATCC
>OJQM01000585.1_pt1 | contig 19460 bp, 3 predicted proteins | sample 1598751 | NCBI WGS metagenome assembly OJQM01 (sample SAMN03922455, study PRJEB24848) | human gut metagenome | isolation source: stool sample | host: Homo sapiens | place: Germany | collected 2009-11 | reverse complement strand
TAGTCTCTATGTCTATCTTTTTGAATTGAATTTGCGCAACTTATTATACGTTATCCACTTATTTCAGGTGTTCTTCTCGCAGCCAGTGCATCTAGCTTTCTCATAGCACCGGTATATGCCGCTGATTACAGCAAGCCTCTCATAGGCACGCTGAAAAAGGACAGCGAGATACTGAGTCCCGATGGTAATACCGTAACAGAAAATGACGGTAAACTTATCTATGATTTCCAAGGAAAGGACCATACCTTTACTATTACCAATAAGGATGGTATTACTGCCCGCAAAGACAGCGTTTATAATAACGTAGGCGCAGACGGCAGCTATGGTACGCTCCATATTTATCAGACAAACGATAAGAGTAATGCCTGGGACGGTGTAAACGGTTTTACTGCTAACAATGGTACTATTGTTGTCAACAGTAATCTGGATATCACTGCTACCTCGGAATATTCTTCTGTTGGTATTGCGGCAGCCAATAAGGGCAACCTGATTATCAACGGTAATGTAAAAATGCGTAAGGATGATGCAGAAAATCCCTGGGGCATCATTACCAAGAATGTTCATGGCAATATAGGTCCCGGCGGTGCAACCAGCATGGGTGGCGATGCCAACTATACAGGCGCCCGTTGGCAGCCTGCAGGTATTTCCGTTGACTATACCCGCGGTGATGTCACTGTCAACGGTAATGTGGATCTTGCTGTACGCGGTACAGCTGTAAGAACCGATGCTTATCAGGCTGACGGTGATGTACCGGCTTATGATTTGGGAACTATTTCTTTACTGGGTAATTCTATCCGTATTGATACACCGTACAGAGAAGAAAACTTTGTTGAAGGCTTCGGGAAATTTATCGAGCCGTACTATGCTCTGGCAAGCTATGGCGGCACGATTAATGTCAATGTAAAGAATCAGGAAGCACAAAACGGCAAGGTAGAAATGGTCGGCAACGTGTTGGCAATGAAGTCCTCTGATGAGGCCGGAAAGGATATGGTTTATCAAAACGGTCGCCTTAACATCGGCCTGACCACACAGGATTCCTCCTGGAAGGGTGTAATTGATAATGCCGGTACCGCAAAAGCCGGTGAAGTAAACCTGTGGCTGCAGAACGGCGCGCAATGGATTTATGAAAATGCTTCCCGTAAGGATGGCCTTGATGCAAGCAATCTTGCTGACTACAGCAGGCCGTACTATGAAAAATATGATGGTGTTTCTCATCTGAGCAGCCTTGTAGGCGGCAAGGATAAGGCATCTGCCGGTATTATTAAGGTAAATGACAGCGATCCTATTCATATTGCCAATGCCGAGGGTGTTACCAAGGTATGGTATGAGCATGATGATGCTACGCCGGGTACCATTATCGGTGGTGATATCAAGGTTTTTAATGCCAAGACCGGCACAGAAATGATGCTTTACACAGGCAACAACGGCATCAGCAAGGGCTTTGCCGAAGGTGATACAGCTGCAGAGAAAAATAATGTCAGCGAAGTATTGAACTCCTTGGCACACAAGCTGTGGTATATGGCAGGCGACAGCAACCTTACAGGCAGCGTATCTATTGCCGAAGGTCTTACTGCTTCCTCCGTAACTATGAAGACCGGCAACATTACCTTTGCCGAGGGTGGACAGGGCTTCTATGACTATACTCCTGAGAAGGACGATAAGACCTATGCAACCGGCCCGATTGTAAAATCCGAAAATATTGGCGAAACACGTGAAAGCGATGTCAACGGCATTGTTTCCGTTAATGTTACCGAAGCTCAGGATGGGGTGTCCGGTAATGCTCCCAGTGCTATGTATGCAGCAGGCGAGGCAGAAGGTTCGCTTGTTGTTGATTTACAGGGACACACCTTGAAGCTCAATGCCAACAATCAAACTGCTAATTATGTGTCTACGGTTTACGTTGATGAAAACAAGAGCATGGAGATTAAGGATTCCAAGGGCAATGGTGTGCTGAAGGTTTCTGCCGGTCTTGGTGCTGATGGCAATGCTGATACTAAGGCTAAGTATGTCTATGGCATTCGTGTAGGCGAGGGCGGCAACCTTACTGCAAATACCGATGTTGAGATAGACGGAGTTAAATCTAGTGCTACTCAGCGTGCTTATGGTGTATATGTAAGTACCAAAGGCAATGTTGTATTCGAAAAAGACCTGAGCATCAAGAATGTTCAGACTGGCAACAAGGTTGGACCGAACACGGCCGGTATTTATGCAGACAGTTCTTCAAGTGCAGATGCGCCTATTAATATAACTGTTAAAGGCAATCTTAATATTGAAAACGTATTGGGCAGTGCAATCCGTGCATTGAATACTTCAACTATATCTACTGCAGGTGCAACTATTAAAGCTGCCGATATGTCTAACGGTACGGATTATAGCCAATATTATGCTTTGCAGGCCAACAAGGGTACCATTAACCTGAATACAGGAGAAGGCATTACTGCCGGAATTCTGGACGTTACCGGTGACATGAAGGTAACTGATAATAAAGCTTCTGTTATCAATGTCAACATGACCAAGGGTTCTCAATGGACAGGCGCGGTAAGCAATATTCCAGGCAGTACATATAATGCCCCGGCCGGTCAGTTTAATCTGACAATGGCAGATGGCTCTGTATGGAATCATGAAACCGGTCGTTCGGTAGATACGCTGAAGACAACTTTTGCCGGCAGCAATGTTTCTAAGCTGGATGGTTCTGGTGTAATCTACCAGAATTCCGACAAGGGTATCACCGTTTATGATTACAGAGGTGATACAACAGTAGTATACGGACATGATGCAGAAAATCCGCTGAATATTACTGGCGGTAACTTCACTGTAAAGACAGCAGCTGAAGGTTCTAAAATTACGTTGGTAACCGATAGTCAGGGCATTAATGCCGGCTTTGAGGCTGCCGATACTGCAGCAGAAAAGAATAATGTTAAGGAAGTACTGAACAAGCTGGCTAATAAGCTGTTCTATACCGGCTACAAAGATGCAAATCTTGCCGGCGTAGTTAAGATTGCCGATGGTCTGACAGCATCTAGTGTAAGTGCTATTGTAAAAGCTTCCGGCGATGTTACCTTCTCTGACGGAAGCAATGGAACGAAAAAAGCAGGACAGGGCTTCTATGACTATACTCCGGAAGAAGATAAGCCCGATTACAAGACAGGCGCTATCACTAAATCGGAAAATATCAGCCTGAATCGCGAGGTAGACGATAAGGGTGTTGCACATATTAATGTAACTGAATCGAATGCCGGTAATAATAAATTTGCCAGCGCAATTTATGCAGGTGAGGAAACCTCTCCGTCTAAACCGATGACTGTAAATATGTCCGGGAAGGGACTGGCTTTGAATGTTGCACAAACCGGCGGACAGGCAGCGGCTATTTACGCAGGCGCTAATACTTATATCAAGGTTATTAATCCGTCCGCAGAGCAAAAGCTTTCTATTACAGCTAATAATACGGATACCAGAGGCTCTCATGGCGTTTACGCTGACGGTAATGCACATCTGAATATTTCCGGTCCAGTAGAAATTACCGATATTGTTACGAAGGGTGATTCCGCAACTGGTATTAATATCCAGGGGCAGAAGAACGAGATTAATATTGATGGCCCGCTGACAATCAGCAATGTCAAGGGCATTAGAGAACGTGGCGCAGGCATGAATGCTTCCGGTATTCAGGTAACAGGTGACACTTCCACTGTAACTGTCAGTGGTCCGGTAGATATTTCCAGTGTACGCGGCAGCGGCATCAGACTGACCGGTAAGGATACCAAGGTGTCTGTCGGTGGCGGCACTATTACTGCAGCCGAAGACAGTGATAAATCGCATAATTTCTATGCAGTCCGCGTAGATAAAGGCACCCTGGACATCAACATGAAGGACGGCGCTGCAGGCGATACAACAACTAAGATTACCGGTGATATGTATGCAACCGGCCAATATGGCAAGAAGGTTGTGGAATACACCGGTGGCGAGCTGATTAACTGGAATGATGCAGGTGTCCTCAACGTGGCTTTGACCGATAAGGATTCCTTCTGGAAGGGCGTTGCAGCTTATGACATGTATAATGACGACTATGGCAGCGGCGGCAACACCACGCATGACATCGGCCAGTTCAACCTGTATCTGCAAAACGGTGCAACTCGGACCAACGAACAGCAGTCGCATGTGACAACTACAACCATAGCGTCCAAAAATCCTGTATGGACAGGCAGCACGCTGGCAACACTGCATGGCGGCAAGGATGCAGATAGCGCAGGCCTGATTTACCAAAAGGATAACAATCCTATTTCTGTTGTAAATTACAGCGGTCATACCAATATATTCTATGAGCATGATGCTAATGATCCGACCAAGATTATTGGTGGCAGCTTTAATATTACCAATGCAGCAGAAGGCTCTGCTATCACCTTTATCACAGATAATAAAGGTATTACCTCTGGCTTTGCAGATGGCGATTCCACTGATGCTAAGGATAATGTAGCCAATGTGCTGAATAACCTGGCAGGCAAGCTGTTCTACAAGAATTATACTGATGGTCATCTGGCCGGCGTAGTGAAGATTGCTGAAGGCCTGACAGCTTCTTCCGCAGCACTGAAGACCGGCGATATTTCCTTCTCTACCGAAGAAACAGGTACCTTTACCCCTGGCCAGGGCTACTATGATTATAAGACCAGCAAGCCAGGCAGCCAGATAACCAAAGAATTTACTACGGCAATTACCGGCGACGCAGCTGCTGATACGGTTTACATAGAAAAAGGCGTATTGAAGGACGATGGTACCTATGTATTTACTGCAGACAGCACAACCATCACACCTGAAAAGCATCTGATTGCCGGTGGCGCATGGCTCCCGCAGATTAGCGCAGCTATTTCCGGCTCCGACGAAAACCATAATGTTACCATTGATATGAATGGCAACAAGCTTACTGTAGATACAGCAACCGATACTCATACAACCGGTATCGCAGCTGTTGGTAAGGGTGTAGTCAACATCAATAATGCCGGTGCAATGGCTATTAGTGCTGCAAGCACTACGAACGGACAGACGGGTGCGCTATTCGTTAATGCTGGAGGAACGATTAATATTCACAATGCCGGTGCTGATAATGTACTTACCTTGCGTGCTAACAGCGCTGCTCCGGCAAATGCTGCAGTTATCAAGAGCATGAACGGTGTAAGCGGCGTTATGTCTGCTATCACTGTTGACGGTCTTGTTGATATTTTGGCTGATAAGAGCAATGCTTCCGGTGCCAACGAAGCAATCAGTGCAGTTGCTTCCAAGGTTGAGATTGGCGGTGGCGTCATCAAGGCTATTAATGGGGCTGAATATGCTATCAGTGCCTATGGCGAATTCGCTTCCAAGAACCGTGGACAGGTTAATGTGAATGTTAAGAAGGATGCCGAAGGCTCTATCATTGGTGCAGGCAACAATAATGTACAGATGGAAGGCAATGTAAATCTCGGCGGCGGCATGGATAGTGCCGGTGCAAGTGCAGATGTAAGCATTGGCCTGAATACTAAGGAATCCTTCTGGAAGGGTGATGTAAGCAATACTAACGGCAGCAGTGCAGGTATCGTTAACCTTTATATGGGCAACGGTGCATCCTGGACCGGCAATAACCTTTCCGGTAACACTGTGAATGCTGATCTGAATAATGCAACATGGACCGGCTACAGCAACGGCAATGCTATGCACCTGAAGCTGGATAACTCTATCTGGAACGTAAATGGTGCCAGCAAGCTTGCTTCCTTCTCCGGTAATAATGGCAGCATTATTGTGGCAAACAATGCAGGCGATATCAATGTAGCTGAGTACAGCGGCAATACCAATGTTATTTATAACCATGATGCTGACAATCCGACGAATATTCTCGGCGGCAGCTTTACTATCGGTCAGGCTAATACCGGCTCCAATATTACGCTTATTACTGATAACCAGGGTATCACTAAAGGCTTTAACGCCTATGATAAGGCTGAAGACCAGAATACCGTTAATGAAGTTCTTAACAAGCTGGCACAGAAGCTCTTCTACACCGCTAATGATGGCAAGCTGGCAGGTACTGTCAAGATTGCTTCCGGCCTGACTGCTTCTTCCGCAGCCTTGAAGACCGGCGATATCAGCTTCTCTACTGATGCAACCGGCACGAAGACACCTGGTCAGGGCTTCTATGAATATACTGTAGCAGACGATTCTGTTATTACTGATCCAATCACCGGCAATCTTGATAAAAAGTATGTAAGTCTGGGAATTGAAACCGAAAAAGGAATTTACAACTTCACTAAAGATACAGTTATTAATGTAACCAAGGGTGATTACAGCTCCAACCTGAGTGCTATTGAATCCAGCGGCGGCCCGATTACGATTAATGCCGACGGACACAGTTTGGACGTAGCCTACCATGTTCTTAAGGGCAGCAATGTTGCACGTGCGGTAGCTACCGGCCTCAGCTATGGAAAGTCCAAAGACATTACTATTAAGGCTAAGAGTCTGAAGCTCAGCACTGATACCACCGGCTTCAGGGCCCAGGGTGTTTATGCAACCGGCGGTAAGATTACCATTGATGCAGACACCACTATTTCTACATCTGCGCAGACAGAAAGCAATGGTATTTACAGTGGCAGCGGCGGTACTGTTACCATGAACGGCAATCTGGATATTCAAAAGGATAGCAAGGCAGCTAATTACATTGCGCTGAATTCTGACGATAATGGCATTATCAACGTCAATGTTAAGGATGGCAAGGCAGGCGACGGCATTGTCAAGATTGATGGCGATGTCTACACCAAGTCTGCAGAAACCTATGATTATTGGGAGGATGAAACAACTTCTACATCTTCTACCGTTAATCTGGCATTGCAGGGAAAAGACAGCAGTTGGAACGGCCGCAGCCTCTACGAAGTTACTTCCGGTGACGACTCAACCAGCTATGGTACCTTTAATCTGTGGCTGACAGATGGTGCAACCTGGACTAACGAGAAGAACGGCAAAGAGGTTCCGAGCGGCTTTACCGGCAGCCATGTAACCAACTTTACCGGTGGTGCTGATGCAGCACATGCAGGCAATATCTTCCAAAAGGACAGCAAGAATCTGACTGTTGACAACTACAGCGGCAATACCAACATTTTCTACGCTCACACCGGCAACGGTGAAGCAGCAGCCGATTATAAAGCTGGTGACACCATTATCAAAAATGCGGCAGAAGGCTCTGTAGTATCCATGATTACCGATAACAGCGGTATTGCAATGGATAACGAATACAGCATAGCTAATGTGCTGAACGCATTGGCAGGCAAGCTGACCTACAGCAACTATGTAAATGGCGAAAATAACTTGACAGGTTATGTAAAGATTGCCGACGGCCTGACTGCAAGCAGCAAGGCTATGCAGACTGGCGATATCTCCTTCAGCAGCAAGGACGGCAAGGGCAGCTTAAAGGATGGCTCCATTGCTCCGGGCCTCACCTATCCCGATACCCAGACTCCTGAGAGCAGCAAGCTCAACAGCGGTATTACCGGCGATGCTAAGGCAGATTACCAGTATAAGAAAGATGGCATTCTGAAGGAAGACGGCTCCTATGTATTCACTCAGGATCCGACCGTTATCGAGGTTAAAGAAGGCGCGGCAGTAAATGCAACTGCTAAAGACATCGTAATCGACACCACCAAGGCTAAGCTCGAGCTGAAGGGTGAAACCGGTATCAACGCTGAAAACGGCAACGTAACCCTGAACGGCAGCACTGTTATCAACGGCACCGATGCAGCAATCAACGCAGGTGAAAATGCTAACGTAAATGTTAACGGCAACAACAGCGCACTTACTATCAACGGCAGCATCAATGCTGACGGCGGCAACATTACCGTAGACAGCGGCAACGCAAGCAGCACTATTACCGGCGATATCAATGCAGCAAATGGCGGCAGCGTAGTAATCAGCCTGACCGAAAAGGGCTCCGCGCTGACCGGCGGCTACAATGTTGATGGCAACAGCAGCATTGCACTGAGCCTGGCAAACGGTGCAACCTGGAACCTGACCGACGGCGAGGAAGCTGCAGGCATGTCCCTGCTGAGAATTGCAAAAGCTCCGGCTGCAGCTCCTGCAAAAGGGTTGACCATTAATGGCGGTAAAACCGAAGCTGAAACCGGTTACCTGAACATGACTAAGAGAAGCAAGGCTCTCCAAATTGCTAATTATAGCGGTTGGGAAACCATCATCTATAATCACGATAATAAAGGCAGCGAAGCACAAGAATTCAAATCCGGCAATACTGTTATCAGTAATGCTAAAGAAGGCTCTGGTGTAATTCTGTTCACCGACAGCAATAATATCAATATTAACAGTCAGGCTGAGGTTGAAGCAGTATTGAAAGTATTGGCAGAAAAGGTTCAGTATACCGACCATGCAGCAAATGGCGCTAACCTGAAGGGTAAGGTAAGAATTGCCGAAGGTTTGACTTCTGCCGGCAAGACAGGTGTTATGAAGTGGGATGAAACAACCGGCATTGGCAAATTTGATCCCAGCAGCATAAAATGGGGCGAAATTTACAACGGCGACTATGAAACCCTGGTAATGAAGGGCGTAAGAAGCGCTGCAACCACCTCCATGCACAGCTGGCGCGACAACATGCAGAACACCTACACCGGTGCGGATCTGGCAGATGCAGACGGCATCTTCGCTAAGGCACTGGGCGGCAAGACAAGCTCCGATGTTAAGGGTGTTAAAGATGACAACACCTACCGCGGAGTACAGGTTGGCTATGACAAGGCTCTGGCAAACGGCTGGCATGCAGGCGTAGCCTTTGATTACCGTGACGGCGATTCCAACTACCTGCTGGGCGGCAAGGGCGACAACCAGCTTTACAGCTTTGGCGTATACGGCGTGAAGAATTTCGAAGACCAGTCCTATCTGCGTGTAGCAGCTAAAGCAGGCCGTGTTGAAAACGAATACGACGTTTACAACGAAATCCGCACTCTGAAGCTGCATGGCGATTATAAAGCCAACGCATATGGCCTGACCATGGAATATGGCAAGACCTTCGGCACTGAGGCAAGCTACTTCACTCCGAAAGCACAGCTGACCTGGTCTCAGGTAGGTGCTAAGGATTACACTGCCCATACTCCGAACGACAGCATGAGAATTGACCAGGACGCATACAGCAGCCTGGTAGCACGCTTCGGTGTGGAAGCAGGCGCTAAGAGCGAAAAAGGCCGTGTATATGTTGGCTTGTATGGCGCACATGAATTTAATGGCGACATCACAGCAAGCTATTTCGCTAAGGACGGCGGCTATAAGCACACCAGCTTCGACGGCAAGGATACCTGGATGGAAATGAGCATTGGCGGCAGCTATGATCTGAGCGACAACTGCCATATCTATGCAGACTTTGCTAAGGACTTCGGCGGAGATTTCGAGCGTAAGTGGAAGATGAACGTTGGTCTCCGTTTCGAGTTCTAAGAAATTATTTAAGCTCTCTCATATTTTTCATACTTAGCCGCAGTGCTGCCCTGTGCGGTGCTGCGGTAAACTCAAAAAACTTGTAGACGACAATATACGTGCTGCATATCTGCTGTAAGGCGGATATGCAGCACATTTTTTTGAGAGCTTCTTATATTTGTATTATCGGTAATTTTTCGGATTTTCTGATGCGAGCCGATGTTTATACTGATTTCTTGCTTGCTGTGCTGTAATGCAAATATATTTAACTGCTACTTGACGTTCAATAACACATGTGATAGACTCTAAGTAATATATATTTTCAATAAAAGAGAAAGTGTAATTAATGCACCTCGATTAAAATACAAATGACTAAAAGAGAAGCCAATGCTGCTTTTGCGTCATTCAATTTAATACAAACAATTAGGTGAAGATATTCTTGCCGGATATCTTCTTTGCAGGGAAGTCCAATGAAATTTTGGCGCTGGTCCGCAACTGTGAAAGGGAGCCCCTTCATCATTAAGCTGTAGCTTAAACCTCTTACCAAGGGATGAAGTGGCAATGAGCTTAAGCCAGGGTACTGACTATTTGTATGGATTAAGAGGTCTACGAGATTAGGCATACTTAAAGAAAAACGGATTTTTCATGTGATATTTTCATGTGAAATTTATCCTATTGCTTTTGGTATGTGCTAGTCTTTTTTTTATGAGTCTGAATATATTTTTTAATCTTAGGAATATTCAATAATAAAAATTAATCTGTTATCTGCGAAGCAGAAAACTCTGCTTCTCAATTTATAAAAAGTTGTTTAATGTAAAGGAGTTTTAATCATGGTAAAAAAAGCAGAAACTAAGGTAATCGAAATGGAAAACAAAATTGAGAAAATGACACAGTTCCTGGCTGACAATAAAATCGAATGCTTCGACGTACAAAAAATTGAAGACGCACAACACACCACTATCTTCCGCAGCCGTATGGAGGTAAAAGGCCAACTGCTGCCGATGGCACTTTTGATGGATGACAGCGTTTACGTAATGCTGCAGGTACAAATTGCTCCGCAGGTAATTGATGAAGCTAAACTGAAGGAGCTTGCTGGCGCCATCAACAACATGAACAACAATGTTCGTCCGTTCAAATTCACCGTTTCCGAAAAAGGCGACCTCATGCTGAACGCCTGCATTACCGCCGAAAATAATACCTTTAACCCGGCTCTGACAAATGCAATTATGGCTGAAGCTGTAAAATTCCTGGAAGCGCAATATGGCAACATAATGGAAGCTGTTTGGGCTAAATAATTGCTTACAGTGACAGCACTGTCTGAAAGCATGGCGATGAAGACAGCGACTGCCCGGTAAAGTAAACTTTTGCTTATGAAATCACAGGCTGCTGTGAAAGCAGTGGTCTGCGAAATTTTCATATAAGCTGTACGGAGTATGTCTCTGTGCGGGAGAGGCAGCAGCAATAGTGGGTATGACTGCTGTCGCTCAAAGTTTTTGATAAGGAGGACTATATGCTGAAGTTAAGTCAAAAAAAGAGAAAAGCTTTATTGGCACTGGCCGTTGCCGCGACCGTTTTAGGTGCCAACAATGCATTTGCTGCAAGCGTGCATGACAAGGCTATTTCGGAAAGTAACAACTATGGCGCTTCTATGCGCACGTATTGGCAGAATCAAGGCGTTTATGATGCTAAAACACACACCTATACCTTCAATGAGGATATCACATTGAAGCCCAAAACATCGGAACAGAATCTGAACTTTTGGACACCGTTGTTTGGTGGTATCTATGTTGCAGGCTATAATCCGGTAACTATTGATATGCAAGGACATCGTCTTGACGTAGCGATGAACATGGATCCTGTTGCACAGGGGGCGGTTTTTAATCCCGGTGCCATCAGTCCTAATGTTCTTCATGTTACTTCTTCCAGCCTGACTATTAACAATGTTAAGGGCATGGAGCTTTCTGCCGCTGGTCCTGGTCTGGCAACCGGTAATATTACCGGTATTTATCTTGCCGGCACCAACCAGGAGGGCAGCTACCATGATGGCAAAGGCCTTTCCAGCCTGACTATCAATAATGCTGATGGTTGGGATAATGCAATTAAATTCCATTCCAGCCAGGATCAGGTAGAAAATGGCATTTATGTTTGGAAAAACTCCGGCAGTGCCGACCTGAAGATTTCCGGTCTGGTTGATATGTATGTCGGTAACGGCAGCAGTGTGATTACCGTCAGAGGTGGCGATTATACTGGTGATACTCAGGGAGTACCTACTGCTTATATCGGTGGCGGCGCTTTCAAAACCAGCACTGGCCGTGCTGCTAATGTTGTAGGCGGTCTGCTGTCTGTAAACTCCAAGCTGGAGAATGGCGAGATTGTTGCTTCCGATGCCAATCGTGATGTACAGATAGACGGTAATATCTGTGTCGATGATGTCCGCAGAGACCAAGGCACAGTAACACTGGGCCTGAATACCGCAGATTCCTATTTCAAGGGCATCATGTACACCAATGGCGGTGAAGGCGATGCACATATGATACTGCAGAACGGTGCGCAATGGACTAACACCAGCACCAGCCAGGGTGATTGGGACTACCATGGCAGCACATTAAAGCAGTTTGTCGGCAGTGAAGGCGCAGCAAACACAGGTTATATCTTCCAAAAGGATAAAGCTGAGCTGAATTTGGGTAATTACAGCGGTTATACCAGTATTTTCTATGAGCATAAAAATGACGGTACCGCAACTGCTGACTATACTGCGGGCAACACCATCGTTGATACTGCTAAGGTAGGCAGCAATATTACGCTGATTACTGATAATGTTGATGTCAACAATGAAAAAACAGTAAATGCAGCATTGAATGCTTTGGCAGGCAAGCTGTATTACAATGCAGCCAAAAATGGCGAGGGTGCTTTAGACGGTATGGCTGTTATCGCCGAAGGTCTGACTGCTTCCTCCAAGGCTTTAAAAACTGCCGGTATTTATTTTAACGACCAGACAGGTCAGGGCACTACTACTGCAAACATTAACCAGACTAAGACAGATTTCACTACCACTCTGACGGGTGTACAGGATAATGATACAGAATATGCCGAAGCAAATGTTATTGCCGAGGATGGTACCTATAAATTCAAAAAAGATACTACTATTACAACTACAGACAAGAATGGCGCTGATCTGAAGCAGGCTGCGAGAATCAATGCAGGCAAGACTTTGACGTTCAACACTAATGTTGAAGGCAGCGATACTGTTTATGCACTGGGCGCAAGCTCTGCTGACGGCGTAACTGTTAATGCAGGCAAGCTGGTAATCAACGGTAGCAGTACCAATGGTCGTGTTGAGGGCATCAACGTAGGCCAGGGCGCACAGAGCAAGGATAAGCCGATGAAGCTGACCATCAACGGTGATACCGAGTTCAATATGAAGGGTATCGGTTATACCTTAGGTCTGTATGCAAACGGTAATTCCGAAGTAACCTTTAACGGTAATGTAACTGCTAGGGGCAACGAAAACAGCGAATGGGGCCTGACCTCCGAAGAAGGTGCTTTTGGCTATTACGGCTGCTCTTTGGTATACAGCGGCAGCAATTACTCCCTGCAGATGGGCCCGAAGGTTACCATTAACGGCGATGTCAATGCCAAAATCGACGGCAACGCATTGTTCGCCAACGGCGGTCATGCTAAGCTGACGATTAACGGTGGCGGTAACATCGAAATTAATAAGGATAACGAGCATAATTATTATGCAATGATTGCTGAATCTGGTACCACCAGCATGAACGTTAACCTTGATGAAAACTACGATGCAGTAAGTGCAAGAGACAACAAGCTGGTACTGAAGGGCAATGTAGGTGCATCTACCGGTGCTATAAATGCTAATGAGCCTGAGCTTTACACTAAAGTAAACCTTGGCCTGGCAACTGCAGATTCCGAATGGACCGGTATCGCTTATAACGGCTTTAATGACGAAGGCAATTCGGCATATGGCAGCGATAAGAAATTCTATGGTGCAATCAATGTCTTCCTGCAGAACGGAGCTACCTGGAACAATGAGCAATGGGGCGAAGCTGTTGATCAATTCGAAGGCAGCCATGTTGCTAAATTTGTCGGCGGTGAAAGCGAAGCTAAAGCAGGTAATATCTTCCAAAAGGATAGCGGAAACCTGACTATTGACAACTACAGTGGCAATACCAACATCTTCTATGCACACACTGGCAACGGTGAAGCAGCTGAAAACTACGCAGCAGGCGACACCATTATCAAGGCTGCAGCTAAGGATTCCGTTGTTAGCCTAATTACCGATAACACCGGCGTTGCTATGGACAACAAGGATAGCGTTGCCAACGTACTGAATGCATTGGCAGGCAAGCTTACCTATAGCAACTTTACCAAGGGTGAGAAGAACCTGACCGGTTATGTAAAGATTGCCGATGGTCTGACTGCAAGCAGCAAAGCAAAATATTCTGCTGACATTACCTTTAATGAATCAGGCAAGGGTACCTACGATAAAGATGCTTCTGTAATGCCTGATCATCAGGTGAAAACAGAATTTACTACTACACTGACTGGTGTCAAGGCTGATGATGGTGAATATGTGGCTGGCGGCGTTTTCGTTAAAGACGGTTCCTATAAGTTTACTGAGGACAGCAGCATTACTACTGACGACAAGTCTTCTATAGACCTGAGACAGGCTGCAATAATAGATGCTGAGGGTAAAACCTTGACTCTTAACGCTAATTCTAGTACAGGTTCTACAGTTTATGGACTTGGCGCCAGCTCTGCTGACGGCGTAACTGTTAATGCAGGCAAGCTAGTAATCAACGGCAGCAGTACCAATGGTCGTGTTGAAGGTATCAACGTAGGCCAGGGCGCGCAGAGCAAGGATAAGCCGATGAAGCTGACCATCAACGGTGATACCGAGTTCAATATGAAGGGTATCGGTTATACCTTAGGTCTGTATGCAAACGGTAATTCCGAAGTAACCTTTAACGGTAATGTAACTGCTAGGGGCAACGAAAACAGCGAATGGGGCCTGACCTCCGAAGAAGGTGCTTTTGGCTATTACGGCTGCTCTTTGGTATACAGCGGCAGCAATTACTCCCTGCAGATGGGCCCGAAGGTTACCATTAACGGCGATGTCAATGCCAAAATCGACGGCAACGCATTGTTCGCCAACGGCGGTCATGCTAAGCTGACGATTAACGGTGGCGGTAACATCGAAATTAATAAGGATAACGAGCATAATTATTATGCAATGATTGCTGAATCTGGTACCACCAGCATGAACGTTAACCTTGATGAAAACTACGATGCAGTAAGTGCAAGAGACAACAAGCTGGTACTGAAGGGCAATGTAGGTGCATCTACCGGTGCTATAAATGCTAATGAGCCTGAGCTTTACACTAAAGTAAACCTTGGCCTGGCAACTGCAGATTCCGAATGGACCGGTATCGCTTATAACGGCTTTAATGACGAAGGCAATTCGGCATATGGCAGCGATAAGAAATTCTATGGTGCAATCAATGTCTTCCTGCAGAACGGAGCTACCTGGAACAATGAGCAATGGGGCGAAGCTGTTGATCAATTCGAAGGCAGCCATGTTGCTAAATTTGTCGGCGGTGAAAGCGAAGCTAAAGCAGGTAATATCTTCCAAAAGGATAGCGGAAACCTGACTATTGACAACTACAGTGGCAATACCAACATCTTCTATGCACACACTGGCAACGGTGAAGCAGCTGAAAACTACGCAGCAGGCGACACTGTTATTAAGGGTGCGGCAAGTAATTCTGTTGTAAGCCTGATTACCGATAACAGCGGTATTAATATGGATAATGCAGACAGCGTAAACAATGTATTAAAGGCACTGGCAGGCAAGCTGACCTACAGCAATTATGTAAACGGCGAAAATAACCTGACCGGTTATGTGAAGATTGCTGACGGCCTGACTGCAAGCAGCAAGGCTTTAGAAACCGGTGATATCTCCTTCAGCAAGGAAGACGGCAAGGGTTATTATACCAATGTGCCGAAACCGAAAACCAGATTTACCACTGCTATTACCGGCGACCTTGAAGCAGATACGGAATACGCAGGCAATATTGCTGACGGTAAATACTTCTTTGACGGAGATTCTACAATTACCGTAGGCGCAGCTACTGCTGCTGACATCAAAAAAGCACTGACTATTGATGCAGGAGATCACAAGCTTAGCTTTATTGCTACTGGCGGCGATTGGGCTGAAGAAAAAGCCTTTAAGCATACAGCGTCCGGCACAACCAAAATCACAGCTGGTGAAATTGTTATCGGTCAGCCTGACGGCGGTTATTATGATCGTACCGGTATTGCTGTAGAAGCTGGTACAGTAGACATTACCGCAGCTAAAACTACTATTTATGCTCAAAACGATTTTGCTGATGTCACTTATGGTGTTCATGCGAACAATGGCGGCCGTATTGATATTCACGGTGACTTAGACCTGAAGCTTAATTATGCTGCTCCGGTTCATGGACTTGTTGCAGAGGATTATGATTTCTCCAATAAAGCAGCTTTTATTAATGTAGATGGCAAGGCTAATATTGACCTGAGCGGCAGAGATGGTAATGCAGTGGCTGCTATCCGCTCCGGCTCTACGGTAAATGTTGGCGGCGGCACCATTAAGGCTTGGAATGGTCAAAGAAATATCAGCTATGGTTTATTGGCTGATGTAGGTAACATTAATGTTAATATGAATGCTGACAAGACTGCAGCAGGTAAAAACACTACTGTTATCAACGGTAATCTGAAGGCTTACAGCTCCACCGGACCGGATAACCACAACGAGGATGTCGACAGTGTAATTAATGTCGGCTTGTCTGATAATAAATCCTCCTTGACCGGTGTTGCTTTTGCTAAAGATATTAACTTTGAGTCCGAAACCTTCAAGGGCATTATCAATATGTACCTGAATAACGGCGCAACCTGGAATAATCAGGTTTGGGGCAAAATAGACGGTGGCTTCGATGGCAGCCATGTAGCTAAGCTCGCAGGCGGTGCAAGCGAAGCAACAGCAGGCAATATCTTCCAAAAGGATAGCAGAAACCTGACCATTGACAACTACAGCGGCAACACCAACATTTTCTATGCACATGAAGGCAATGGTGAAGCAGCCGAAAACTACAAGGCCGGCGATACTGTTATCAAGGGTGCGGCAGCAGGCTCTGTAGTATCCATGATTACCGACAACACCGGTATTGCGATGGATAATGCGGACAGTGTAACCAACGTACTGAATGCATTGGCAGGTAAGCTGACCTACAGCAATTATGTAAACGGCGAAAATAACCTGACCGGTTATGTGAAGATTGCCGATGGCCTGACTGCTTCTTCCGCAGCACTGAAGACTGGCGGTATTGCCTTCAATAAGGAAGATGGTAAAGGCAGTTATAAGAAATTACCGAAAACAGCATTCACTACTTCTATTACCGGCGACCTTGAAGCAGATACGGAATACGCAGGCAATATTGCTGACGGTAAATACTTCTTTGACGGAGATTCTACAATTACCGTAGGCGCAGCTACTGCTGCTGACATCAAAAAAGCACTGACTATTGATGCAGGAGATCACAAGCTTAGCATTATTGCTACCGGCGGCGATTGGGCTGAAGAAAAAACCTTTAAGCATAATGCTTCCGGAACAACCAAGATTACAGCCGGTGAGCTCGTTATCGGTCAGCCTGACGGCGGTTATTATGATCGTACCGGTATGTTTGTAGAAAATGGTACTGTTGATATTACAGCAGCTAAAACTACAGTTTATGCCCAAAATGATTTCTATGATGTAACCTATGGTGTTCATGCTTCCAACAATAACAGCCGTATAGATATTCACGGTGACTTGGACCTTAAGTTTAATTTTGCTGCTCCTGTCCATGGCCTTGTAGCGGATAAGGGTGCTTCTATTAATGTAGACGGTAAAGCTAATATTGATATGAGCGGCAGAGATGGTAATGCAGTAGCAGCTATCAATACCGGCTCTGCTGTAAATGTTGGCGGTGGCACAATCAAGGCTTGGAATGGCCAGAGAAACACCAGCTATGGCCTGTTGGCTGACAGCGGCATTGTTAATGTAAATATGAATGATGATAAGACAGCTGCGGGCACTGTGACTACGGTTATCAGTGGCAATGCTCGTGCTAATGGCGAAGATGGCATGATTAATGTTGGCTTGTCTGACAAGGAATCCTCCCTGACCGGCGTTGCATTCTCTCAAAATAATGGCGTTATCAATATGTACCTGAATAACGGCGCAGCCTGGAATAATCAGGTTTGGGGCAAAACAGACGGTGGCTTCGACGGCAGCCATGTAGCTAAGCTCGCAGGCGGTGCAACTGAAGCAGCTGCAGGCAATATCTTCCAAAAGGATAGCAGAAACCTGACCATTGACAACTACAGCGGCAACACTAACATCTTCTACGCTCATACCGGCAACGGTGAAGCAGCTGAAAACTACGCAGCAGGCGACACCATTATCAAGGGTGCGGCAGCAGGCTCTGTAGTATCCATGATTACCGACAACAGCGGTATTAATATGGATAACGGGGTATGCGTAACTAATGTTCTGAACGCATTGGCCGGCAAGCTGACCTACAGCAATTTTGTAAACGGTGAGAAGAACCTGGCCGGTTACGTAAAGATTGCTGATGGCCTGACAGCAAGCAGCAAGGCTATGCAGACCGGCAACATCGCCTTCAATGCTGATACTGGTAAGGGTAGCCTGGAGAACGGTTCCATGAAGCCTGGCTTCACCTATCCGGAAACCCAGACTCCTGAGAGCAGCAAGCTCAACAGCGGTATCACCGGCGATGCTAAGGCAGATTACCAGTATAAGAAAGACGGCATTCTGAAGGAAGACGGCTCCTATGTATTCACTCAGGATCCGACTAAGATCGAGGTTAAAGAAGGCGCCGCAGTAGGTGCAACCGATAAAGACATCGTAATCGACACCACCAAGGCTAAGCTGGAGCTGAAGGGTGCAACCGGCATCAATGCAAATGGTGCAGATGTTACTGTTAAGGGCAACACCGATATTAGCGGTAATGTTGGCATCAATGCAGCAAACGGCAACGTAACCCTGAACGGCAGCAGCACTATCAGCGGTACTGACGCTGCAATCAATGCAGGCGAAAACGGTAATGTGAATGTTAATGGCAACAACAGCGCATTGACTATTAACGGCAGCATCAATGCTGACGGCGGCAACATTACTGTAGACAGCGGCAAAGCAAGCAGCACTATCAAAGGTGATGTTAATGCAGCAAATGGCGGCAGCGTAGTAATCAGCCTGACCGAAAAGGGCTCCGCGCTGACCGGCGGCTACAATGTTGATGGCAACAGCAGCATTGCACTGAGCCTGGCAAACGGTGCAACCTGGCATCTGACTGACGGCGAAGAAGCTGCAGGCATGTCCCTGCTGAGAATGGCTAAGGGTGCAGCTGATGCAGGCCTGACCATCAACGGCGGCAAGACCGAGGCTGAAAAAGGCTTCCTTGACATGACCAAGAGAACCAAAACTCTGGACATCGCTCATTACAGCGGTTGGGAAACCGTTATCTATGACCATGATGGCAAAGGTGACAAGGTTGAGGACTACAAGTCCGGCGATACCGTTATTGCTAAGGCTGACAAGGGCTCCGGCGTAATTCTGTCCACCGACGTCAGCGGCATTACCATGACCGATAAGAAAGCTGTTGAAGCAACCTTGAAGGCATTGGCACAGAAGGTTACCTATAAGGACCACGAAGCAAACGGCGAAAATCTGAGCGGTAAGGTACAGATTGCCGAAGGACTGATCTCCTCCAGCGTAAGCAAGAACCTGGGCACCATCCACTGGGATGAAAACGGCAAGGGCCAATATGATCTGGACAGTGTAAATTGGAGTCAGATCATCGAAGGCGATTACGAAACCTTTGTTATGAAGGGCGTAAGAAGCGCAGCAACCACCTCTCTGCATACTTGGCGCGACAACATGCAGGATACCTACACCGGTGCAGACATGGCTGATGAAGACG
>OJQM01000571.1_pt1 | contig 19769 bp, 18 predicted proteins | sample 1598751 | NCBI WGS metagenome assembly OJQM01 (sample SAMN03922455, study PRJEB24848) | human gut metagenome | isolation source: stool sample | host: Homo sapiens | place: Germany | collected 2009-11 | reverse complement strand
GATGAAAATTTCAAGAACGATATGGACTCTGCTTCGAGCATTGAGCGCCGTATCTCTGCTATGAAGCAGGTATATGAAGCAGGTATCCGTACAGTCTGTTTCGTATCCCCGGTATTCCCCGGTATCACGGATTTTGAAGCAATCTTTGAGCGGGTAAAGGATCAGTGCGATCTGTTCTGGCTCGAAAATCTCAATCTTCGAGGCGGTTTCAAAAAGACAATTATGGATTATATCGCCGGAAAATATCCTGATCTTGTACCACTTTACGACGAGATCTATAACAAGCATAACCGCAGCTACTTTGAAGCACTTGAAGTAAAAGCTGAGAAAATGGCTAAGAAGTATGATTGTGCCTTTGTGGATAATGAAATGCCTTATGGCAGAGTCCCGCAGGGACATCCGGTGATCGTAGATTATTTCTATCATGAGGAAATCCGTGGGACAGAGAATACAGGAAAAAGAAATCGCTAACTTCCAATTTTTGAAACTGAGAAATCGAAATTTGAAGGGAGTAAAAAACTATGCGAAGGAAAGATAGAGAGATTACCGACATTGATAAAATCGAGACAATTATTGCGTCAGCAAGATATATGCATTTAGGAATGTTTGACGGTGAATTCCCCTATATTGTACCATTGCATTATGGCTACCAAGCGGATATACCTTGCAAATATGGAGCAGAGTATGAGAGCGTTATGTGTCGAGGTAAAGCAATGATCATTGAAGACATAAAAGAAAAATGTAAAGCGCTTGGTGTCCTTATGAAAGTACAGACTGGCGAAGAACATGAGATCGACGATAAGATGGCAAGTGCAGTAAATGTGGTTAAGATTGACGTTGAATCCTATACTGCCAAAGCTTGTATTAGATAATAGACAACTTCCATTTATCTTTGTTTTCTGTTCTCATATCCCTCCTTTCGCTGCGACTGTTCCTCCCACCGGGAGTCCACATATTTTAATATCGGCTGTCCCTTCCGATATTAGAAATAGAGCTGTGAACACCTTCAGGTGGAACCAACAGACAAGTGAAACATCTGTTATTGAGAGGGTATGGGGAGACTATTGGGAAGCCACTTTTTCCTTATCCGCATCGTATCGGTTTTTCTTTAAACGGATTATCAATCAAAACGTCGTTCCTGCATATTTCAAAAAAGAAAAAATACACATATTGTCGCAACTGTATAGTTGCTGTATACTAAAATTATAGGATGCGTCCATGAATCAAAAGCAAGATCTATATTGTGTGGGCTTGAACAGTTACAAAGAATGCATTTCTTGTGGAGGGTATGGGATGATACAAATTGCAATTGTGGAAGATGAAGAAATTTACGTAAAACAATTAACAGAGTATATCCGGAAATATCAAACGGAAAGAGGAAAATCAATAAAGGTTACAATATTTGGAGATGGAGAAGATATCACTGAGAATTACAGTGGCAGTTTTGACATTATTCTTATGGATATTCAGATGCGGTTTATGGACGGTATGACAGCAGCAGAAAAAATCCGTCAGATAGATCAGAAAGTAATTATCATGTTCATTACCAATATGATTCAATATGCAGTACGTGGATATGAAGTTGATGCAATGGATTATGTAGTAAAACCGGTTGAGTACTTTTCTTTTTCTCAGAAGCTGGATAAAGCAATTGGACGTATGCGCTCTGAGGTTAAAGAATTTCTTACGATTCCGATTGGAAAAGGAGTTGTAAAGATAGATATAGCAGATATCTATTTTATTGAGGGACAGAAACATAATGTAATTTATTATACTTCGAGAGGAGATTACTCTTCAAGAATCACGATGAAAGAACTTGAAGAAAAACTTACACCACATAATTTTTTTCGATGTGCAAAGGGCTATCTGGTAAATATGAATCATGTAGAGGGATTTGTTGGTTCTGATTGTGTGATCAATAATGTACATATACCTGTCAGCAGAGCCAAAAAAAAGGAATTCATGAATCTGCTTTTGCAAAACCTCAATATGGAATGATTTCATGCGAAATGGAGGATACAATGTTATATCAGGATATTCCAAGAATTTATACGGCAATAGCAGAGTGGGGATCATGTTTGGTTTATCTTTATATCCTAAAAAAAGAAAATATGAAATCTGTACATTTTCTGGCAGGCAGTCTATTCATGCTGGCTATCCAGAGTATATTTTTGACTTTGACAGACAATGTAACAGAGATTTTGTGGATTCCCTGTATGATGATTGCAGCAGGTATGATGTATGTATTTCTTATGATCGGAGGAAAAATGAAGCCTCTTGGAGCGGCTTATTGCTGCGCCCGTGCATTTGTTCTTGCTGAGTTTGCAGCTTCGCTGCAGTGGCAGATGGTATCTAGTGTACAGACATGGGAAAATCATAGTATATGGGTTGAAATTCTGATTACGATAGTTATTTTTGGAGGCTGTTTTACTCTTGATATTTATTTAGAAAAAGATCTTCTGAAGCAGAATTATCTTGAACAGATGACCGTAAGGGAAGTAGCGGCGGTAGCAATTATGGCGGTAGCAATCTTTGCTTTTAGTAATCTGAGTTTTTTAAATGAAAATGTGCCATTTGCGAGCAGAGAACGTGCAGATATTTTTTCTATCAGAACACTGATTGATCTTGGGGGAATTGCAATCCTCTATGCTTATCAGAGCAGGATCAGTGAGTATGTTGCTGAGAGAGAACTTTCAGTAATGAATATGATGCTGAAAAGCCAGTATGAGCAATATCGAAATTATCAGGACAGCCTGGATCTCATACAAATGAAATACCATGATCTGAAGCATCAGATAATGGGACTTCGTGCGGAATCAGATGAAGAGAAGCGAAAAAAATGGATTGATTCCATGGAAAAGGAAATTGCTGCTTTTGAAAATATAAGCAGAACGGGGAATCATGTACTTGATACGATTTTGGCAGCTAAGATTTTTCATTGTCGAAAAAATCATATACAGATAACCTGCGTGGCAGATGGAAAATTATTGGATTATATGCATGTAACAGATATATGTTCTATATTTGGAAATGCTTTGGACAATGCTATTGAACATGTGATTATGATTCCAGATCCGAAAAAAAGACTGATTCATCTGACATTATGCGCTCAAAAAGGATTTGTGTTTATCAAGATAGAAAATTATTGTGAAGCAGAAATCTACAAAAATGAAGAGAATCTGATTGCAACAACAAAAACAGATAGTAAAAACCATGGTTTCGGATTGAAAAGTATTCGTGCAGCAGTAGAAAAATATGATGGCTCTGTTGCATTTGGAGTACAGCAGAACTGGTTTGAATTAAAGATTCTTTTACCCAGAGTATTGTAATGCTCTGGGTATTTTTGTTGCCCAGCATACGACAAAGAGGTCCGGTGGACCTTTTTTAGTGTTTTGTGCCATATTTGTTACATCTTGTGCCCGAAATGGCACAAAATGATAAACATGTTATAGTAATGCCAACAGGGAATGATACCTGAAAAGACGAGAGAATCAAAGGAGGAAAAAAGAGAATGATCAGTGTTGAAATGGAAGATGTGCTGGCGGTATTACAATTATGCAAACCGTATATTATCGGTATTGTTGCTGCACTTGTAATAGGAATCGTAATTATGATTGCATGCCGCAGGATGTCTAAGGAAAAAAGATTTTTGGTAAGAGGAGAAGCTGCGATTGCGATGCTTCTTGCAGTTGTAATCTGCGTAAATATGATCTGTTTTGGACCAATGGCTACGTTGATTGGACTTGCAACAGGAAGTGGAACTATTAGTAATGAAACAAATGAAGAAGCTGCAGGAGTAGCAGAAGAGATAATGGAAGATGGAATTGTTCTCCTGAAAAATGAAAGCCTGCTTCCTTTAAACGAAACAAAAAAACTGAATATTTTTGGCTGGGAATCTATTAATCCGGCTTACGGAGGAGCAGGTTCCGGTGGAATTAATGATTTGTATGATATAGTCAGCCTGAATCAGGGTCTTGAAAATGCCGGATTTTCTATTAATCAGGAACTGGTCGATTTTTATAACAATTATGGTTCAGATAATCCGGAAATGTCTATCCAGAAACAGAGCTGGACATTACCGGAACCACCTGTAGATACTTACAGTGATAAGCTTATTAAAAATGCGAAAGAGTATTCTGATGTTGCAGTTGTGGTTCTTTCCAGAAAAGCAGGTGAAGGTCATAATGATATTCCTATGGATGTAAGTAAAGCAGCATATGATAATAATTCAGATGAATATGATGATTTTCCTGAGGGCGAGCATTATCTGCAGCTTTCACAAACTGAAAGAGATATGGTGGATATGGTTTGCTCAAACTTTAATAATGTAATTGTGATTTATAATGGAGCAAATCAGTTTGAATTTGGTTTCGCAGATGAATATCCTCAGATTAAATCTGTAGTATGGTGCCCGGGAACGGGAAATGTGGGATTTAATGCGCTTGGTAAAGTATTTTCAGGTGAAGTCAATCCTTCCGGAAAAACACCGGATACATTTGTTTATGATATGACGACTGCTCCATGGTGGAATAATGCAGAAAAAACAGAGTATACAAATCTGGCAGATATGGCCGTTGAAGGAATGAACGCAGGAACTGCGCAGGTGTATGCTCCGGCATTTACCAATTATGTGGAAGACATTTATGTAGGATACAAGTATTATGAAACAGCTGCACAGGAAGGTGCGATTGATTACGATAAGACTGTACAGTATCCATTTGGATATGGTTTGAGTTATACAGAGTTCGAACAGAAAATGGGTGAACTGGAGGAAAAAGACGGACAGATTTCTGTAGATGTAGAAGTAACCAACACAGGAGATGAAGCCGGAAAAGATGTAGTAGAAGTATATTATAATCCACCATATACAAATGGGGGAATTGAGAAATCTTCTGCAAATCTAATTGAGTTTGAAAAAACAAATCTGCTTCAGCCGGGAGAATCTCAGACTGTTACAGTTACATTCAGTATAGAAGATATGGCCTCTTATGATGAGAATAATGCAAAAGCGTATGTTCTTGAAAAAGGCGATTATGTGATTTCTATCAACAGCGATTCACACACTGTGCTGGATCAGAAAACTTATACTGCAGATGATGATGTAGTATATAAGGAAGAAAATAAAAGAGCATCAGATGATACTGCAGCAACAAATGTATTTGAAGATGCAAAAGGTGATGTGACATATTTATCACGAGCAGATCATTTTGCGAATTATGAAGAGGCTACAAAAGCACCGGCATCTGCTGAACTAGGTGAGCCATATGTTTCTGAATATCATTTGAACAAGAATTTTGATAAGACTACATATCTCAATGATAAGGACAAAATGCCAACAACAGGAGCAGATAATGGACTTACATTAGCTGATATGCGTGATGCTGATTATGATGATCCACGTTGGGAAAAACTTTTAGATCAGCTTACTGTTGATGAAATGTCAAATATGATTGCAATGGCAGGTTATCAGACAGCTGCGATGGATTCTGTTGGAAAAGTAGGTACACTTGATTTTGACGGACCGGCAGCAATTAATAATAACTTTACAGGAGTTGGCTCAATTGGTTTCCCAATCGAAGTAGTGATTGCTTCTACATGGAATAAGAATCTTGCACAGACTTGGGGTGAATGCATGGGCAAGATCAGCCAGGAAATGGGTGCAGAAGGCTGGTATGCACCGGGTATGAACACTCATAGAACTGCATTTGGTGCAAGAAACTATGAATATTTCTCAGAAGATGGAGTCCTTTCAGGAAATATGGGAGCAAAAGCAGTAGAAGGAGCAAGAAAATACGGAGTATATTCTTACATCAAGCATTTTGCTATGTATGAAGGTAATGCCAAAATGGTAAGTGTCTGGTCGAATGAGCAGGCAATCCGGGAAATCTATCTAAAACCATTTGAAATTTCTGTAAAACAAGGTGGCGCAAATGCGGTTATGGTTTCCTGGAGTTTCCTTGGAGATAAATGGACTGGAGAAAGCAGTAATCTTATGAAGACAGTTCTTAGAGATGAATGGGGATTCAGAGGAATGGCACTTACAGACTTCTTCCGAAACAATGGTCATGGATTCATGAATGCAGATGCAGCATTAGCAAATGGTGTAGATGCAATGTTATCTACATTTAACGGAGAAGAGAATAATGTAGCTAATCCAGAGCATCCAACATCTGTACTTCAGATGAGAAATGCCTGCAAAAATGTTATGTATACAGTTGTGAGCAGCTGGGCTTATGATGGAAAACATAAAGAAACAAGTATGGAAAACTGGAAAAAAGCAGCAATTGGTATTGACGTTGTAATAGTGCTTTTCATGGCAGGAATGGAAGTATTGGTAATCAGAGGATATAAGAAAAGAAAGAACGCTGAATAAAGATGAAAGTGGGATGGAAAACAATTATGAAACAACAAAAATTGGTTGAAAAGATGACAATAGAAGAAAAGGCAGCAATCCTCAGTGGAAAAACAGTCTGGCAAACCAGAGAAATAGACAGACTTTCCATCCCGTCCATCTTTCTTTCGGATGGACCGCATGGAATCAGAAAACAGGCAGGAGCAGGAGACCATCTGGGACTGAATGCATCCTTGAATGCAACTTGTTTTCCCACAGCAGCGACGATCGCAAACAGCTGGAATCAGGATCTGGGGGAGGAGATTGGAGAGGCTCTCGGAGAAGAAGCGGCAAGTATGGATGTAAATATCCTGCTTGGTCCGGGATTAAATATTAAAAGAAGCCCATTATGTGGAAGAAATTTTGAATATTTTTCAGAAGATCCATATCTTTCCGGGAAGATGGCTGCATCATATATTCGTGGAATACAGAGTAAAGGCGTTTATGCATGCCCGAAGCATCTGGCAGTTAACAGTCAGGAACTTCGTAGAATGGCAATGGACGCAGTTGTTGACGAACGTACATTAAGAGAAATTTATCTGACCGGTTTTGAGATAGCTGTTAAAGAAGGACACGCAAAAGCAATCATGAGCAGTTACAACCAGATTAATGGAATCTATGCTAATGAGGACAAACATCTTTTGACAGATATTTTGCGCAAAGATTGGGGCTTTGATGGGATTGTAGTAACAGACTGGGGCGGAAGCAATGACCATGTGAAAGGTGTTGCTGCCGGTTCCAATCTGGAAATGCCGTCTTGTGGGTATGATTCAGCAAGAGAAGTAATTGATTCTGTCCAAAACGGAAGGCTAAAGGAAGCGGATTTGGATGAAAGAGTTGGAGAACTGGTGGATGCAGTGATGGAACTGACATCAGGCAAGAAGCTTTCAGATAAAAACTTTGACAGAGATGCACACCATCAACTGGCAAGGAAAGCAGCAGCAGAAAGCATGATTCTTTTGAAAAATGAAAAACATATTCTTCCGCTGGATACCAAAAAATCCATCGCTGTTATTGGAGATTTTGCTTTTTCACCAAGATATCAGGGGGCAGGATCTTCTATGGTCAATCCAACAAAAGTAGAAGATATGTCATCGGTTTTGCAGCAATATGGTCTGAATATTCTGGGGATGACAAGAGGCTATCAGAGAAATGGAGATGTAGATGAGAATGATAGAAAGTTTGCATTAGATTTATCTATGAACGCGGATATTGTGATTTTCTGCTTTGGTCTTGATGAAATCAGTGAATCAGAAGGACTGGACAGAACACATATGCGGATTCCGCAGAATCAGATAAATCTTCTGCAGGATATCAGTAAAGTGAATGAAAATATTATTGGAATATTAAGTGCAGGATCTGCGATAGAAATGCCATGGCATACCTACTGCAAAGCGATTTTGCATGGATATCTGAATGGACAGGCAGGCGCTTTAGCAACATTGGATATTTTGACCGGAAAAGTGAATCCATCAGGAAGACTGGCAGAAACATATCCCATATCTTATGAACAGACACCGGCATTTAGATACTATCCAAGTAATGAGAAAACATCGGAATACCGCGAGAGTGTTTATGTAGGATATCGCTATTATGATACTTCAAAAGTCCGGGTGCAATACCCATTTGGCTTTGGGCTTTCTTATACAGAATTTACATATTCTGATCTTATTATAGAAGAGGATGGAATCAATGTTTCGGTTACCAATACAGGTGACAGAGATGGAGCAGAGGTTGTTCAGATGTATGTGGGACTTCCTAATGCAATTGTGTTCCGACCGGAAAAAGAACTGAAGGGCTTTGTAAAAGTTTATCTTAAGGCGGGAGAACGCAGACAAATCAGTATTCCGTTTGATGATAAGACATTCCGTTATTGGAATATAAAAACAGGACAGTGGGAAATAGAAACAGGCACTTATAAGATTATGGTAGGAGCCAGTGTTGCAGATATTCGTTTAACAGGTATGACTGAGAGAATAGGAAACAGTAAAGAATATCCTTATAATCCGGCAAAAATGCCTTACTATTATACAGGAATCGTGCAGAAAATATCAGATGATGAATTTCGTGAACTTCTTGGCCATGAGATACCGGACGGAAGATGGAGTGGAAATCTGGAAATCAATGATGCAATCTGTCAGATGTATTATGCAAAAAGCCGACTTGCAAGGCTGATATACAGATGTCTTACAAAAATGAAAAAGAAGAGTGAGGCACAGGGAAAGCCGGATCTGAATATTCTCTTTATTTATAATATGCCGTTTCGAGCGATTGCTAAGATGACCGGCGGAGCAGTCAGTATGGAAATGGTATATGGAATGGTTGATGTTGTAAATGGGCACTTTATGCTTGGAGTAAAAAAAGTAATTGGCGGATATTTTAGAAACAGAAGAAATAATAAGAAATATGAAAAATTATTAAAAGGAGCCGGAGGAAAGTGCAGATGAATTATATAAAAAATATATGGAAATGTTTTGAAGAGAAGCATTCTGCTTTTGCAAAATGGCTTTATCAGATATTCTATTTTGTTGTATTCAGTATGGGTGTGACTGTATTCCAGTATCTTGTATTTACGTTTTTACCTGGGATTTTGGGAATTGGTCTGGCTGGTACAGAATTTATGTGGCCAAAGATTTCCATGAATCTGTTTGGAGTAAAATTTACATGGAGTCTGCTGGGGTATAATGTATTGCGTGATGCAGCAGGGAATGTACTGATTGGTGGTGGACTTGGTTATTTTATCAGTTATGAATTGGGCTCATTTCTTGCACAGTGTATCAATTTTCCACTTCAGAGAAATATTACTTTTAAAAGTCATGGTAATCCTGTATATCAGGCAATCTGGTATTTTATTGCGTGGGTGGTAATTTCACTGATTTGTAATGGATTTAATAATCTGTGGATGCCGGTTGCATCTGCATATGTGGCACCGGCAATCTATAACATGCTTGTGACAATTATTACAGGTGGAGTTTCTATGGTGATATTTTTCTTCGTATTTAAAATAATTTTTCCGGAAGGAAAGGCTGAATAGAAGAAAATAGCACTTACTCTTTCTATGATAGATGAATTGATGATATATTATGATATGAGGGTCAAAAGGTATTTTGACCCTTTAATCATATTATTACAAAGAAGTTAGGAGAACGGCCATTATGAATAATGATTGGTATTTCGCTTGGAATGGAGTTTGACCAGGTGGCGCAGAATGGCATTTTGTATGGAGCCTTAAAGATTTAGTTTGTTGTTCTGGTATTTCTTTTTTATATCTTCACGGGTTCCAGTTGGTGCATTTTTGTAGCTGCTGATTGCTTTATCGTACATATCATAGATACTTCCCTATGGAAATTCACAAGCACAGACGGTAGGAGAGTGTGGGGAATTTCGCCTGTGTCATGACACAGGCAGTGCTTGCTATTTTGATTAGTTAAAGGTTTTTAGCTTTCCTGATTTTAAAATAATACCGATCAATAATATCCTGCAATGTAATGGATTTCATTTTTTCATCTATCATATTTTGAATTTCATGATAGAAGTCCCCAATAGCGAATTGAATGTTGATACCGATTCCACAATCCGGATTGGTATCTGTGTCCAGGTGAAGTAGTGGCTTATCGCCCTCTACGGCTCGGTAGATGTCATACATATTGATTTTATCTGCCGATTTTGCAAGAGCGGCATTCGCATGACCTTGTGTGTTGACAACAATGCCTGCATTTTTCAGGGTTGCCATAAGCTGTCTGACATAAGCCGGGTTTGTCTTGATACTTTCTGCAATTTTTGTGCTGGAGAGTTGTTCGTCATCTCCAAGAGCAATAAATATAAGAATATGAATGGTGTCACTAAGTTTTGTAGAATATTTCATTTGTCACCTCGAATTTTCTTCTTGCAATTTTTAAACTTACATGATAATATGATTTTAATGCTTGATGTAATTTTAATTTTAACAAGTAAAAAAATAAAAGTCAAGCAAAATAAAAAGTGTGGAATCTGATATAAAAGAAAACATAGTAGGAAAGGAAATGTGATGAAGATGAATGTATATCAAGAGATAAGTCAAATAATCAAAGAAGCAGATGGCATTTTGATTGGAGCCAGTAATGGTTTGTCTATCGCAGAGGGATATAATATTTTTGCAGATGACGCATGGTTTCAGGAAAATATGGGAGATTTCAGAGAAAAATACGGACTGCGCTGTGTTTTACACGGATTTTCAGTGCCAATGAAGGTGGAAGAAAAGTGGGCGTTTGTAAGCAGACTTGTTAAGGCAAAAGCTATGCAGGATGAGCCGAGTGAGATTATGAAAAACATCTATGCACTAGTAAAGGATAAAGAATATTTCGTAGTAACTTCCAATGCGGAGGATCATTTTGTGCCGGCAGGTTTTGAGGCAGATCGTGTTTTTGAAATGGAAGGGAAATTAACCCAGATGCGGTGCAAGAACAGATGTCATGACGAGGTCTATCCTAATCAAAAAGCAGTTCTCGCCATGACAGAAGAGGAAGTAAACGGAAGAGTACCCAAAGAGTTACTGCCGAAATGTCCAAAATGTGGTGGAGATATGGAAGTAAATTGGGGTGCGATGTCCTCGTTTACAGAAACGAAAAATTGGAAGGAAAAGGCTGCCCGCTATCAAGAATTTATTCAGAATTTACATGGAAAGAAGCTGGTAATTCTGGAATTTGGCATTGGTTGGAGAAATCAGATGATTAAAGCTCCTTTGATGCAGCTTGCAGCAGTAGAACCACAGGCAAGATATATCACATTTAACAAGGGCGAAATTTACATTCCAGAGGAAATCAAAGAAAAATCCATCGGTGTGGATGGTAATCTTACGGAAGAGTTAAAGGAAATCAGAAAGGAATTCTAAGGAAAATGACAAGAGAAGAAAAAGCAGTATATTACAAACATAATGGATTTAATTGCTGTCAGTCGGTTATCAAGGCAATGATCGATTTATCAGATTCTGATAAGGAAATACTGACGAATGCTGCATCAGGATTTGCGGTAGGTATGGGAGGTATGGAAGCAACTTGTGGTGCATTGATTGGAGCAACCATGATGGCGGGAATTGTAAAGCCAGGGAAGAAAAGTGCGATGACAGCACGCGAGATATTAAACAAATTTCAGGAATATTCAGGTGCAACCATATGTAAAGATCTAAAAGGAAAGGATACAGGTGTTGTACTCTGTGAATGCGATGATTGCATTCGCAATGCAATACGGGCTTTTGACGAGGTGTTGCCGATGGAATCAGAAAGTGAAGGATAGACTAAGTAAGGTGATTAAAGATATTACAGTTGTAAGACAGGAGAATGAAAAAAATGAGCTGTTACGAAAACTTGGTAATGAAAACACAAATGAACTATTCAAGACACTATAGTACCTATGCATCCGGCGGTACTGCTGTAGTGTTGAGCAAACAAAAACCACTTCCTTATGAGGAACAGATTCAGGAATTTGTTCGCAGAGTGCAGGAGGCAGAGTGTATCATAGTAGGCGGAGCATCCGGTTTATCAGCGGCTGGAGGTGGTGACTTTTATTATAGTGATACCCCTTCTTTTCGTGAGCATTTTGGAAAATTTGCAGATAAGTATGGATTCAAAGGTGCTTTTAGCGGAATGATGCATCGGTTTTCTACAAGAAATGAACACTGGGGATATGTGGCAACCTTTTTAAATACTACACAAAATGCTCCTATCAGAGAGCCATATCTGGATTTGGATAAAATTTTGCAGGGAAAGGATTTTCATATCTTAACGACTAATCAGGATACACAGTTTGTAAAGATTTATTCGGAAGAAAAGGTCAGTGAGATTCAGGGAGATCATCGTTTCTTCCAGTGTTCCCAGTGTTGTCAGGATGAAACATGGGATGCCGTACAACCTGTGGCAGATATGATTGCGGCTATGGGAGAGGGGACAATGGTGCCGGATGAACTGATTCCTCGCTGCCCTCATTGTGGTGCGGAAATGTTTCCGTGGGTAAGAGGATATGGGAATTTTCTGCAAGGGAAAAAATACGAAGAAGAATATGAGAAAATCTCAAAATACATTCAAAAGAACAAAGATAGAAAAATTCTCTTTATAGAACTTGGAGTAGGGCGCATGACACCGATGTTTATACAGGAACCGTTTTGGGAACTGACAAACAGCTTGAAAGATGCATATTATATCTCCGTAAATTCAGAATATCAGTTTTTGCCGGAATTCATTGAAGATAAGGGGATTGCTATTTTGGGAGATATAGGAACAGTGTTAAAAGATTTGCAGAAAGCAAAAGAGGAAAGTGCATTTGTATAGGATACTTGTTCTTGATATTCCACTTGATGGAGAAACATTAGAATATTGATTGATACAAAACTGCACTCAGGGATATTGTGGGTGCAGTTTTGTATTAAAATTATTGATTACGATACAGTTTCTGATATGCAGTAGGTAATATCTGAAATATATCTCGGAAAGTCGATGTAAAATTTCTTTGATAGTTTCCACATGTCCGGAAACATACTGGTTCAATCTTTTTGTATTTTCTAAATCCAGCATATCTAAAAACAACAGCAACTCTTGAACTTTTAATTTGAAATAAGGTAAGTACATTTTTTCTGGCAAATCATATAATTCTGAAAAAAAGGGTTTATTCGCCAAGAAAATCCCAGTCTACATCACTATCTGGCTGTGAATTTTCAGGTGTTGGAAAGGACACCATGATTTGGGGCTCCCTTTGCGCCATGCCAGCAGTCAGTCCGGAAAGAAAAAGTGGCAATGCCTGTTTCAGGCTGTTTTCCACTGCATCTACAATCTGCTTGACAAAAAGTTCTTCCCATTCTCTTGTTTCCAGATAGAGATCAGCCTGAGTGCGGTAGTAGCGGTCAAAATAATCCACCAGTGCAATGGAGATCACCTGACTGTAAGATTTAAAATCCTGTCTGTTCATTGTCTGTAAATATTCACAGGCTTTCCGCTGTTGGTCTTTGTTCAGATTAAAGCGCAGGTTCGTGTTGCGGATGTTGTTCTGCATGGTTTATCTCCTACTTTTCAGGTGCATCTACAGCAATGATTTTTGTGTTTCTGAGTTCTCGCATAAAAAATACCTCCGTTTTCGTATTGATTGATTCAGCAGGTCGTACCGGTGTGGTACTGCTTTGCTGTGAGATAAGCATACGAAAATCGGAGGAAAAAGGCATTGAGGGGAAATTGAGCTGGAATTGAGAAAAAATAAACTTTTTATTGATAAATAAGTTTAGATACTAACTCTTTTGTCGTTTTGGTTGTTAATTATATTAAAAGTAGAAATATTTTGATAATGAAAGTGTGGGAGAGAAAATGAACAAAAGAAGATACAGCAATCGTAGAAGAAAGAATATTTTACGAGTATTCATTCTTTTAATGACTATCATAATAACCGTTGTAATGTGGAGAACAATAAAAATCGATGTGCAGGTTGGAGAATTAACATTACCGAAAATTTTGCAGTCAGAAAAGTCCTTTGCAGACACTTCGGGTGAATGGAATCTTATTTTAGTCGATCGAAATCATTATATTCTAAATAATTATCAAGTAGAATTGACAGAATTATCGAATGATAAAAAAGTAGATTCACGGATTTACCCAGAATTACAACAAATGTTTAATGATGCAAGAGCTGAGGGGCGGGCACTGTTTGTTCGAGAAGGATATCGAACAACAGAAGAACAACAAAAAATTATGGACGAGAAAATCAATGAATATGAAAAACAAGGATATTCTGCGAAAGAAGCAAAAAAAAGAGCCGAGAAATATGTTGCAATTCCCGATACAAGCGAACACCAATTAGGACTGAGTGTTGATATTAATGCGAATACCGACAAATGTTCTTCTGAAAAAGTATATCAATGGTTAGACGAAAATGCATATAAATATGGGTTTGTAAAACGTTATCCGGAAGATAAAACGGATATAACAGGAATTAGTAATGAACCATGGCATTACCGTTATGTTGGAACGACTGTCGCTAAAATAATGAAAGAAGAAAATTTATGTTTGGAAGAATATTTAGAAAAATATAAATAAAAACAAAAGAAAATCCTAACTTTTTTTATAGTAGGATTGTTATATTATTTAGAAAACAGAGGGAGGCAAATTTGCGAATGGAATACAAAACTGATTCTTTGTTAGTACATCTAGCAAGAGCAGGAGATGAAGATGCGTGTGAAAAACTGGTCAAAAAATATTACTCAAGTATATATCAATATTGTTTGCTACATATCAATGATCCATATGAGGCAGAGGATTTGACACAAGAAGCGTTTACACGTTTCTTTTCCAATTTATATAGATATAAAGAATATGGAAAAGTTAAGAATTATCTTTATACAATTGCCGGAAATACCGTTAAAAATTATTACAAAAAGAAAAAAGACATTCCATCAGAGGAACTGCTAAAATCAGAGGACTGTAGTAAAAATCATGTAGAAGAGCTAGGAGTCCGATTAACTATTGAACAGGCAGTGAGAAAGTTACCGGAAGAAATTAGAGAAACGGCAGTTTTATATTTTTTTCAGGAATTGAAGCAAAGAGAAATTGCAGAATTACTTCATATCAAACTTTCTCTTGTAAAATATCGAATCGGAAGAGCAAAAGAACTTTTAATGAAAGAGTTGGAGGTGAAAAAAGATGAAGAATTATAAGCAACAAATAAAGGAATATAAAGAGGAGATTGAAGAAAAGTATGTAAGGGCTGAAGCAGAGAACAAAACAGTAAAAGCATGTCAGAATATTTTGTCAGAGTCGGTTTTATCGAAACAATCGCATAGAACATCTTATTTTGAATTTTTGTATGAGCAGACAAAATTCATAAAAAAAAGATGGTGGATTTTACAAGGTTGTGTTCTTATGTGTCTATGGATATGGTTGAGTAATTATACGTCAGACATAAAAGATATGATGAGGATTATGGGAATATCTGCCACAATATTTGTGGTTCTGATTATCCCGGAAATTTGGAAAAACAGAACAAATGGTGCGATTGAGATTGAGCAGGCGTCTTATTACACACTGCGTCAGATTTGTACAGCAAGAATATTAATGTTTGGAGTAGTGGATCTGGTGATCGTTATGGTGTTTTTGGCAATTACATATCAAACAACAATACTCTCGTTAAGTGATTTGGTGGTTAATTTTTTGCTTCCGGTAAATGTTTCATGTTGTATATGTTTTCGTGTATTGTACAGCAGATGGGAAAAATCAGAATATATAGCAGTACTTTCTTGTCTGGTATGGGTTGGTTTATGGATGATGATTGTTGCAAATGATGTTATTTATCAGAAAATTGTAACTCCGGTATGGGTGGCTATGCTGATATTGACTTTTGTATATTTTATTTTTTGTGTTCAGAAGTCATTGCTATTTGATGAAAAAATTTTGGAGGATTACACGTATGAAATTAGAATTTAAAAATGTAACAAAACAATACGGAGAAGTAAATGCTGTTAATAAAGTGAATTGTGTTATGGAAAAAGGAATTTATGGACTGCTTGGAGTAAATGGAGCAGGAAAGACCACATTAATGCGTATGCTTTGTACGATTGTTCAACCATCAGAAGGAAAAATATTATGGAATGGTAAAGATATATGGAAACTAGGAGGTGAATACCGAGAAGTTCTGGGATATTTACCACAGGATTTTGGATATTATCCAGATTTGACCGTATATGATTACATGATGTACATTTCTTCTATAAAAGGGTTAAAAATACCGTTTGCCAGAAAAAAAGTGAAGCAATTATTAAATCAAGTAGGAATGGAAAAATTCAGTAAAAGAAAAATGAAGAATTTGTCTGGAGGAATGGTTAGACGTGTAGGAATAGCACAGGCGATGTTAAACGATCCGCAAATTCTTGTCCTGGACGAACCTACCGCTGGATTAGACCCGAATGAAAGAATACGTTTTCGTAATTTAATTAGTGAATTGTCGGAAGAACGTTTGGTGCTCTTGTCTACACATATTGTATCGGATATTGAGTACATTGCGAATAACATTATGTTAATGAAAGATGGAGAACTTTTTTATGCAGGTACTGCGGAAGATTTAGTATCTTCTATGAAAGAAAAGGTATGGCAATGTAATGTTTCGAGAAGTATGATAGACAAATATATGAATGAATATTTGGTTGGAAATATAAAAACAACAAAAACCGGAGCAGAGCTTAGAATTATTTCAATAGAAAAGCCAACAGAAGATGCTGTGGCTGCAGAAAAAAATCTGGAAGATGCATTTCTATTTTATTTTGGAGAAAAATCGGAGGAAAAACAAGATGCTTAAATTAGAATTAAAACGAATTTTTTCAAAGAAAATTAATGTATTTGCAATCGGATTGGCATTGATACTTGCTGTCATTTTTAGCGGATTTGCAGTTACAAGTAATCGCTATGTGGATGAGAATGGAAATGCTAGTACTGGAATTATGGCAACAAGAAAACTTACAGATACCAGACGAGCATGGAAAGGTACATTGACAGAAGATGAACTTGGAAAAGTTATAGAACAAAATAAAAATGCGGTGACACAATCCTCAGAAGAAAATGCAATTTACGGAACGACATTGCAACCGATAGATGATATTAGGAGTTTTATAATATCGGTATTAACACCGGATGCAGAATATGATGAAAGTGTTCTGAATCAAATTACAGAAGAAAATATACAAGAGTTCTATGACACTTATCATAAAAATATGGAAAAGATGGCAGAAGAATATGGAAAGACTTCTGTTCAGAAAAAATACTTGGAAAAGAAATACAATGAAATAAAATTACCAGTAGAATACGAATCTTATAGTTCGTGGGATACTATGATTATGTATGTAGAAACGTATTCTATTATTCTGGCAATCATAGTTGGTTTTATTTGTGCTGGAATATTTGCAGATGATTTTCAGACAAAAGCAGATGCAGTATTTTTCTCTACAAAGTATGGACGTACAAAAGCTGTTAAAACAAAAATACTGGCAGGAATAGCTACGACAGTTATGATTTATTGTATGGGAATTATATTACTTAGTGTGATTTGTTTTGGAATTATGGGAACCAGTGGTATGAATACACCTTACCAAATGTATCAGGCATATAGTATTTACATTATGTCATATGGACAATACTATTTATTGACAGTTGTATGTGGATTTATAGCCAGTATGCTGGCGGCTTCAGTGTCTATGTTAGTAGCGGCTAAAATGCATACAATTAGTGTCGCTGTTTGCATTCCGTTCTTTTTATATTGCTTATTGCCATTTATAGGACGGGCACTTTCTGGGTATACAACGCTTTTCAATTTGATACCAACAATTTTGACAAATGTACAGGCAAGTGTAAAAGTCCCACTTATTTATCAGATTGGGAATTGTGTATTTCGACAAATTCCGCTTGTAATGGTAATGTATACAGTGATAGCAATAGCATTACTGCCTTTTATTTATAAGAGTTTTCGCAGATACGGAAAGAAGTAAAAATTGTATTCATACTTATGAAAAACAAAGTAAGTAAAATATTTTTTGGAAAAATCAAAGCATAATTTAAAGATTTAAGGCGGGCAAGTTGCCCGCCTTTTGACGATGTCTCACGATACCAACAAATATATCGGCGAACTGTACTGTAAGCCCCATATTTTCTTTTTCTGCATCGGCACGCTCATAGATTACTTCTGCGGCGGTATGCTTGTGGGCAGCCCAGTGCATTTTGTTTTGAACCTGTTTGAAGAACAGAACAGAGCTTTCAGCATGGGGATCATAATCAATGCTGGTTGCATAGATTTCCAGAACCTTTCTCCAGAATACTTTTTCGGAAGAACTGATGTCTCTGATATGGGCAAGCAATTCGTCAAAATAGTTGCCTCCGCCTAGTCTTTTTAGTCGGTCATCATCTAAGGCAAATCCTTTTTTCATATATTCCTTTAATATTCCCATAGCCCAGATACGGAACTGTGTACCACGGTGGGATTTCACACGGTAGCCGACGGAGATAATGACGTCAAGGTTATAGTGATCTACCTGATATGTTTTTCAGTCAGAGGCAGTTGTTGCAAATTTTGCAACAACTGAATTTCGTTGTAATTCACCTTCTTCAAATATGTTTTTGATATGCCTTGAGATAGTAGATTTATCTCTTTGAAAAAGCTCTGCCATTTGGTCTAGTGACAGCCATACAGTATCTTCATCAAAGGTAGTTTCTATCTTGGTTAAGCCATTCTTCGGTTGTGTACATAATTATGCTTGAAGTTCTCATATAATCAGTCCTCCTGTGCTGGTGTATTATTTTTCTTCGCCCTGCTCTTATATACATTGTACTGATTCTTGCATTGTGGAGAGCAGAATTCCATGTTTGATCTTGTGGCAGCAAATGCCTTGCCGCAGTGTTTACATACCTTCAGGCTGGAATCGTCATCGGTCAGCATAAAGGAAAACATCATCTGTATGCATAACAGTAAGGAATTGAAATCCCAAATTAAGGTAGGACGATCACGCAGCTCAATGTGATAGGTGGGAGCCACACCGCCAAATGCAGCCATTCCCTGACGATAGAGGCTTCGTTCGTTTTCATCCAGCTTGTCATAGTCTTGATAATACAAAAAGCTGGAGAAAAAGGTAAATGCCCAGTCACGGAATACTTCAACCAGCCAGTCATAGGATTCGGCATATTCTCTTTGGAAGCTCATCATCACTGCCTGTGGCTTGTTTTTCATTGTCATAATAAGTGCCATCATTTCCGGGCTGTCTGTATTCCAACTGGATTCGCTGCCTTTCTTACGAAAATCAATCTTATCGAAAGGGAAGAAGCAGGACAGATATCTTTCCGTCGAAATATTTTCTTCTTTGATGAAATGATTTTTCGGCAGATAGACTGCTTCATATGTAATAAAGTCCGGTGTGGTGGGAAGTGCTGTCATAACGATAATTGGCTGCCAAAGCAATTTAAGCACAGAAAGGGGCGGACAAATGAGAAAGAAATATTATGATGATGCAAAAGAGAATGCAGCATTTGAGAGATGTGTGGATGTTGTGACAGCACTGATCTTAAAATATGGACCGGCAATAAAAATAAAATGGATTTTACGTGATTTGATAAAAAACATACAAGCTGATTGCTTTTGGAGAAGTTTAGCCTGTAAACGATACCAGCGGTATTTCGATTGTATGAAAGCTATTGTAAAAAATGATGCAACATGACATAATCGGATTGACTAAAGCGGCATAGATATTTATAATATAGACAAAACGAAAATGACATGAACGGAGGACAGGATAATGGAGAAATCTGTAACACTTGAAGAGGCATTAAAAAGAATTGCGGAGTTGGAAAAAGAGAATGCAGAACTTCGGGAGGAATTGGAGTATTACAGAAAT
>OJQM01000557.1_pt1 | contig 20101 bp, 20 predicted proteins | sample 1598751 | NCBI WGS metagenome assembly OJQM01 (sample SAMN03922455, study PRJEB24848) | human gut metagenome | isolation source: stool sample | host: Homo sapiens | place: Germany | collected 2009-11 | reverse complement strand
TCTGATTTTTAGCTACCTTACCCCATCGTCTAAAGCCAGTGGGATTGCGGTAGCCTTATTCCAAACGCCCGACTGACGTTTTTTGCCAAAATCGGTCACTGATCGCAGCTTAAAATCAGATAGCTGACCGCCAGCAAGATCAGCGCAAACACAACGCCGAAAAAGCGGTACCGAAAGCACAGCATCAAAAACATTCCCATCGCTGTCCAGAATATTGCAAACGCAACCAGTCGGATCATAAACGCATCAATCCCTGCAAAATATCTTATATTATTTAGTCTATGCACGGGCTGGCGTTCTTTGATTAAAAATCTGCGCAAGCATCAACGGCTTAGTCCTTTCGCAGTCCGGCTACCTGCATAATTGCCTCAACCGGCTCCACAGGCTCGCTTCCCCAGAAAATCTCCGTATCCGCGCATCCCGCAGTATCCAGCAGTTCCCGCGCATCTTCTTTTAAGAGCCTTTGATAAGCGTCGTCTACCATTTCCAGCTTTAACAGAGCTTCCTCCCTGTCACTGTCCGTTTGCTCCGAAAGCCATGCAGAAGCCGCCTCCCGGATTTCTTCCGGATCCAGACCGGTATGTTCGCCCCACTCCAACAGCTTTACTGCTGCCTGCACCGCTATCAGAGACGAACCCGATGTCCCAATCTGAACCTTTGAATTGATTTGATCCAAAATCGGAAGCGTCAGGGCTGTAGACGTATCCTCCGGGTTTTCCGGATTCCCGATATCGCCTGTATCCTCCGGATTATCCGCATTTCCGATAGTATCTGTATCATCCGGCTCCTCTGAAAGAGCTGTGCTATTTTCCATTTCTTCCGACCAGGTTTCCTGCTGTTGGTCACCGGAAGCCTCCGTTTCTTTCTGTACAGAGCATCCCGCCAGCAAAACAGCAAAAAGCAAAGCTGCCATACACAGTATCGCGGCAGTCGAAGTTGTCCTCCTGTTTTTGAATCGTTTCATCCTTTTTTTCATCCTGCCTGCCCTCAAGCTTTCTTCAAAAAGCAAAACAGGGACAAATCCAGCCAGACCGCCCCTGTCACATGTTTCGCTATCCTTTAATACCAGATTGCTACGCGCTTTGCACTCTCGCAATCTTCATCATTTTAAATTTATGCTTCGTTTCCGTCTTCTTCCGGGAACGCTGCATCAACCGCCTCCTCATCGCTCATCATTTCCTGTTTGGGCGTTGTAAAACGGTCTACCAGATCGGGAATCATGTCGATTACCTTGCTGACGCTGTCCTGATTCTTGATGTTGACCAGACGTGTCTGTCCGTTTTTAATCAGAAGCACCGCGCTGGGGGACATCTTGCCGCTCATACCGCCCATGCCGCCGTTTTTGCGGGAGTCCTTACCCGCTCCGCAGCTTGCGCCCGCACCGATTCCAAACGATACATCCACAAGCGGGATAATGATCGTATCATCAATCTTTGTTGCTTCTCCAACTACGGTTTTCGTTGTGAAAACGGATTCTGCCCCTTTCACCAAGGCTTCCATTACAGAAGTAATATTGTTGTCTTTATTTTCTGCCATGCTATGCTTCCTCCTTCTTGCGCAGTATTCTGATCAGTCGTCTGACATTTTTATTGAGTAAAATCCTCAGTCCGCAGATTCCGAGGGTTCCAAGCCGGATTCTGCCTTTGAGGTGAAGCTCTCCTTCGATATATTTCTCTTCAAAATCCGGTTCCAGCCGGATATTTCCTTTATGCCAGGGATACAGCATTCCCTGTATCGCCATGATCTGTCCGGTAGAAGCCGGATCGCCTGTCCCGACGATTCCAAAAACCTCCAGCTTTCGCGGCAGTACATGTCTGATAATTTCTCCCAGCTCGTAAAATCCAACCCGGATCGCCTGCCGTGTCTGCGGCTGATCCCAGATTCTTTTATAATAGGCAGTCTGTTGTTTGAGCTGGTCGGTCTTTTGCTGCATTCCGCGCAGTCGGTCTGTGACCTGCGAAAGCTTACCGGAAAGCTTTTCAAAAAAGCTGCCGGCAGGATGTTCGGGCGCAGCGTCCGAATCGGTAGCTTGCGCGTCAGCCTCCGAAGCAGACGTTTCGTTCGGGTCAGTTGACTGTGATTCGACATCAGGCATCCTAGTCGTAGCCGAGCCACGCGGGTCTGCTGACTGCGGTTCAGATGCTTCCGCGACAGTTTGTGTCTGCGGTTCGTCAGTCGTACCGGCAGCAGGCGCGCTCTCGCCCAGCGTTTTTACGTCCGCAGACGGCATTTTCGCTCCGTCCGCATCCAGCACATTCGTATCCGCGTCGGCGTCGCCTACACCTTCCTCTGCATCCGCCCCGGATGCCGCTTTTTTCTTTTTCCCAGATCGTTCTTTTTTCGGATAAATTAAAAATCCCGCCACGCGGACTTCCAAAAGCAGTTCTTTTTCATATGTGACACGGATAGACAGCAGATGTAACAGCCATGTCACGCGACCCCGGATGTATTTTTCTTCCTTCCAGACACCGTCCGCCCGATATCGGATCGGGACGAGCAAAACGGTCAGAACTGTCAGCAAGATCAGTCCGAGGATTCCAAGCAAAATCCATCCAATTACTTTTAATATTGTCAGAAGTACTGTCATCCGCCGCCTCCTTTCCCGGAGGTAAAGGTCTTTTGCAGATATCCCTTGATATCCGTTTCCATTCCGGCGTCCATCGTATCCTGCAGCATCTGCTGCACAAGAAAAATCGCTTCCTCCCGCCCCTCTGCAATGCCGACAACCTGCAGTGCCTTTTTGTCAAAATATTTTTGTTTTAACAGCGCGCAGTGGAAAATGTCCAGCTGATCTGAAGTGCGGGACAGGCTGATCAGATAGATGCCAAGCTGTCCTCTCCCGGTCAGAAGCTTCCATTTTATTTTATTTACATTGCGGATTGACGGCCCCACATACAGCCTGCGGTAAAATTTCATGAACTGGCAACACTCTCCTGTTCCTAGAATGCCCCCAAATTGCACTCATAAGCATATTTTTTGAAAATAGCCGGTCAGATTGACCGGCCTAAACAGATAATTTCCGTCCGCTTAATAGTATTTGTGGCTGCCCCAGAGATTGCTCTTTTTTAATTCCAGATATTCATGATAGGCTTTTTCGAGAATCTGCTTTTCATTGGCAAATTTCAAAAGATGATAGGCCTCATGATACTTGTAAAATCCGGAGTCCACAAAATACTCTTCTCTTTGCGGCTTACTGTAATAACTGTCTGCCATCATCAAATACCAGTGAACTTCTTTCTCCACGACATCCTCCGGTACGTTGAAGGTATATTCGCTTTTGCCCACATACTTGATAATGGAAGCTCTGGAACCGCTTTCCTCCAGAACCTCACGGAGCGCGGTCTGCTGAAACTCCTCGCCCTCCTCCACGGTTCCTTTAGGGAGTACCCATCCTTCATATTTATTTTTATAATTTTTATAAAGCAGAAGGATCTTCCCCCTAAAAATTACTACACCGCCGCAGCTCGTTGCTTCTATCACTGCAATTCCTCCTGTCCGGCGATATCTGACTCTGGAATTCAGTATACCTTAAATCCGGATACAGGGCAAGTCCTATTCTCCAAAAAGAATTTACCGAAAATTCAAAATTGTCCGGTCAGTCTGAAAAATATGCATCGAACACCTGTCTGGCAAGGGGCACTGCATAATCACTTCCGGAACCCGCGCTTTCCACGATTACTGTCACCGCAATTTCAGGATTCTCTGCCGGAGCAAAGCCGGTAAACCATGCATGGGATTCGGACTTATCGCTGGAAAATTCAGCGCTTCCGGTCTTTCCGGCAGCCGTATAGGAACGATCCTTCAGCTTTCTGCCGGTTCCCTCCTGCACAACATCCTCCATCAGGGAAGTCATCACTTCCGCCTCTTTTTCCGACATCAGCTCCCGATAAACGGACGGCTCATTTTTCTCCAGTATCTTCCCGTCCGCATTCAGCACCCGATCCACAACGATCGGCTGCATCAGTTTGCCGCCGTTTGCAATCGCCGCCGTAATCAGGTTTAACTGTACCGGCGTGATCTGCGTCTTCCCCTGACCGATCGATGTCTGGATCACGTCCTCGTCCGTGCTGTCCTGATCTAACGTTACCTTCGTCTGGTTATAAGGAAGCGGGAACGAAAGCTCCTGATTAAACAGCAGACCGTCGATCGTTTCGCCAAATTTTTCCCGATCCATCGACATACCGATGTTGGCAAAAGAGGCATTGCATGATTTTGCAAAGGAGGTCATCAGATTGACATCGCCATGCACGCTCCCGTGATAGCAGTTGATTTTATTGTCTCCATTGATATATGCACCGTTACACTGATAATGATAATTTTGCCAGCTGTCCGGATTTTGGCGGATATAGGCAAGCGCCGTCACGATTTTAAAGGTCGAACCAGGCGGATACAGTCCCTGCGTCCCACGGTTTACGAGTGCTGCTTTGTCCTTGCCAGTGCTGAGCGTCTCCCAGTTTTCTGCGATTTTGTTCGGATCGTAATCGGGCTTGCTGACCATTGCGAGCACTCTTCCCGTTTTTACCTCCGTCACAACAATCGCACCGCGGTATAACCCCAGCGCGTCGCTCGCCGCCTGCTGCAGGGAGGTGTCCAGCGTTGTATAGACATCGTTTCCCGGATTTTTTTCTCCTGCCAGCTCATGATCCAGCTTTTCCCGGTCAGAAATATCCGAATGAATCAACTGATAATTTTCCAGCTCCTCGATCCCCGTCTTTCCTTTATCCGTGTAACCCACCACATGGGCAAAGATATTTTTATAGGGATACTCCCGAACCGATGTTCCATCCTCTGCGATCACAGTCTGTGCCAACACCTCTCCCGTCCCAGCGTAAATCGTTCCGCGGGTATTTTCCTGGGCGAGGACGCGCTGCTGGGAATTGTAGCTGTTGTTAAACAGCGCTTCCTGATTGGAGGACACATAATCTGCCAGATACCAGATCATCCCGGCAAACACTGCAAGCATCAGCAGGCTGCACAGATAGAGTTCACGGTTCATCTGCCATTTATTCCGTTTCTTCTGTTTGTCTTTTTTTCTTTCTTCTTTGCTTTTCAATTCGAAGCTCCTCATCATACCGCAAGACAAAAACGCCTTCTATGACGCCAAACATCAGGATCGTCGTCATCACGCTGCTTCCACCGTAGCTGACAAGAGGAAGCGTCACACCGGTCAGCGGGATAAATTTGCTTCCGCCGCCGACAGTCAGAAACGTCTGAAACAGGTATAAAATTGCAAATCCTACTACAAGATTTCTGTAAAATCCGTCTGCAAGACCACCCGCCAGACGAATCATCAGGACAAACAGCACTGCCGCTGTCAGCAAAATTCCAATTCCAAAGAGCAGCCCCAGCTCTTCGATCACTGCGGAAAAAATGAAATCCGTCTCCACATATGGAATATCCTGCGGCGTGCCTTTTCCGATTCCCAGTCCGAACAGTCCGCCGCGGCTCATCGCAAACAGCGCCTGTGCGATCTGATATCCCTGCTTATCAATCACACTCCATGGATCTCTCCACGCCTGCACGCGCACCTGTACATGGGAAAACATCCGGTACGCAAGCAACGATGCGCCTGCCCCGGCGACAAGCCCGCCAGCCAGATACAGTGGCTGATGTGCAGAAATCGTCATCAGAAACACATACACCATAAAAAGAATCAACGCGCTTCCCAGATCCTTCGACAGTACGAGAATCAGCACATGCGCTGTTGCTCCGATTCCAGCTGCGACCACCTGCCGGATTCCTGTCTTTTCGGAAAGAACCGCTGCCAGAAAAAATACGAACGTCAGTTTGACAAACTCCGACGGCTGGAAGGTAATTCCACCTATCGACCAGGACAGCTTCGAGCCGTGCGTCACCTGTCCTAAAATCAGCACGATTCCAAGGGCTGCAATTCCGATTCCGGCATAAATCCAGCCAAGTTTTTCCAAAAACCTGCATTTGCGCAAGATCCAGGGCACAATCAGAAATACGACAAAGGATGCGCCCGCGATAATCAGCTGTTTGATCGCCTTTGTCAGATCGAGCCGTGTCAGCACGATCAGCCCCGCACTGAAAAGCATACACATATGATTCATAACAATCCGGCTGATTCCCGGATAGATAAACCACGCCAACACCGGCAGCGCCAGCGTCAGAATCTGTAAAAAAGCATAAAACAGCAGATATTTACTTTGCTGTGTCCGGATCACGATGGTCAGCCACGCCGTAAACTGCATCAGAAATAAAAAGACCATCTGCAGCGCTGCAGCGCCAGACTGTTTGCGAACGTCCCCGACAAACAGCGCATAAATGCTACAGCCAAGAAACAGATACAAAAACAGCGGGATCAGATATCTGGATGCTATCACAATCGTATATGCCACGCTTACTGTACTCCTTTTTTATAATGTCCGGTCGTATACTGCGCCGGTGCTGTTCCTTTTCCTTCGCTGAAAAATTCGAGCACTTCCCGCGTTTTTTCCGCCGTCTCGTCCGTAAAATCCAGACGGATTGCACGGATACCGCGCCTTTTCTGCTCTGCAAGATACTGATGCAGGGAAAGCGGCACAGAATTGTAAATCGTGTTCGTGCAGTGCCTGCAGTTAACCCATACGGGAAATTCTACATTGTAGCGATCCTTTAACCGACAGGAAAACGCTGCTGCAGGGATTCCCTGCGACAGCTGCTTTTGCGTATGGGAAATCTGACAGGCCCCCAGGCTTCTTTTGACGCATCCGGCACTGACCATCATCGGCACCCTTCCGTAAACCACCATTTCCTGATTTTGGGGAGGAAGCGCTTCCAGCTCCCTGCGGTTTAATTCTAACGGCGCTGTGTAGCTGTCCGGTGCAAAACAGTCCTGATACAGTTGCCTGGTTTCCCGGTTAAACGTATAAACGCTATGCTGCAGGGAGAGCTTTTTCTCCGGATATTTTTCTGTCACCCAGCACATTCCACCAAGGCTGCCCGCCAAAAATCCATCCACCAGCCCGTCATAGGCCTTCACCTGTCCCGACAAACGTTTTAAATACGGTTCGCTGTACGAGCGTAGAATCGTCGGAAGCATCACAAACAATTCAAATCCGGGACGGTCTGCTTTCACGTTCCTTACGAGTTCCATCAGCTGTCCGATTTTCGGATCGTCCATCAAATCCGAAGAAAGGTACAACCGATCTGTGCCCGTCGTGCGCAGCGCAGCAAATGCCTGCTCTGCCTGCAGGACAGAGACATAGCATTGAGTTGACTGCGGACGCTGGGTATCCGCATAATGAAGGGGCGGCATAGCTGCTGCAGTCGATTCGCCGGCCTCGGACTGCGCTGTTTCTGCTTCCCGGCCGTGTTCTGGAACATACGTTCTTTTTTGTCGATCCTGCAGTTTCTCCGTCAACGCATCCAGCGTTTCCCGACGCAGCTCGTTGAGCGCAGAAACCGGAACAAAGCTGTCTCCGTCCAGCTCTACGGAAATATCATCTGCCCCGTAGAATGAGCCGCCGGTCTTTTTGAGCTGCTTGACGACATCATCCTCTGCCAGTGGGCGCTTCTGTGCCGGCTGTGCGACTGTGCCTTCTTTTTGAACCGAAATGCCTTCGCAGGACGCTGTTAAATGAATCGGCTCGCCCGGACGGATTGCCGCATGGAAGCTGACTGGCTTTTGCAGCTTGCCATCCTCCATCATCCCATGCACCCGTTCCAAAATTTCCTGTGGACATGCCAGATATCCGGGTTTTTCCAACGTCAGCATTTCTCTGCCGTTATGCCTGTGATAATATCCGCCGCCGGTTTCCGAACGAACGTAGAGCTTTGCCAAAAGCTCCTGATCCTTCGGATCGATTTGCCAATGCTCCCGATCCGTCAGATACAAATCCATATATTTGCGGTAGATTGCAGTAACGCCGGCAACATATTCCGGGCTCTTCATCCGCCCTTCTATTTTAAAGGAATCGATTTTTGCATCCATCAACTCCGGTAAAAACGGCAGCACGCAGAGATCTTTTAAGCTCAGCGGATACGCCGGAGGTTTTTGCTGACTTTTTCCGCCCATCCTGCCCCCTCCTGCTTCCTGTCCAAGCACCGTATAGGGCTGTCTGCATGGCTGCGCACAGCGTCCCCGGTTTCCGCTTCTTCCGCCCAGAAAGCTTGAAAACAGGCACTGTCCGGAATAGCAATAGCACAAGGCTCCATGGATAAATACTTCCATTGCCAGACCGGTCTGTTCTTTTAACAGGCGAATTTCTTCCAGGCTCAATTCCCTCGCCGGGACAATCCGACAGACGCCCAGCGATTTTAAAAACAGGGCACTTCTGCTCTCCGTCACCGTCATCTGCGTGCTGGCATGCAGCTCCATGCCGGGAAAATTTTTGCGCAGCTTCTCCAAAACTCCCATATCCTGAACGATGACGCCATCCAGCCCCGCCTCATAAAACGGTGCGATCCAGTCACAAAGTCCTGAAAGCTCGTCCTGCTTTGTCAGCGTATTGACAGTTAAATAGATTTTCCGATTCCACAGATGGGCGAGAGAAAGTCCCTCTAACAGCTCTTCCCTGGAAAAGTTTCCGGCAAACGCCCGCGCACCGAACCGCTGTCCACCCAGATACACGGCGTCCGCCCCCGCTGCAATCGCTGCCTTTAAGCAATCCATAGTTCCGGCAGGAGCCAAAAGCTCGCCTCTGTATTCTTCCATCCTCTTCCTCCATTGATAAAGAAAATATGATTCAGAATGTGCCGAGGCACATTCTCCGCCTGCGGCGGGTCGCGCAAGCGACATTCTTCCATTCCGCCGCAGTGCAATCTCCGCGGAGCGTCTTTATCGTATTGGAAACAAGTTTCCAATACGATAAAGAAACAGGCTGTCATCGCTGACAGCCTGACCGTCTGTTTCCTTTAGTTTCTGACAACAGAACAATTACAAAACATGTGTTCTGTCACTTTTTATCCTTCATTCCGCGGATCTCGGTTTCCAGGCGCACGATCTGTCTGGAACTTTCCTGCTGATCCTGCTGCAGCGTCCGCAGGCTCTTTTCCGTATTATCCAGCTTGATCTGGGAAGCAATCAGCTCGTGCTTTAAGTCATACAGCTCTTTTTCCTTGGAGGCTGCTTCTTCCTCCATCTCCTCGATCTGCTTTTTCGCCTTAAAATAATCGTCCGCAATGTTCAATTCCACTAAAATGTTCTGGATATCCGCCGGCTGACGGCGAAAGCTTTCCACCCGGTTGTATTCTGCCAGTTTATTATTGATATAAGAAGCCACCTTCTGCAGGTATTCTTCGCTTTCGTAGCCGCTGAGCGTCAGCACCCTGCCTCCGATGATCACTTCTGTATCTGTCTTGACCGCCATGACTGTCTACCCTTTCGTATCGCGTATCCGCGCTTTCTGAACAGCGCTGTCAGCAACAGCATCTACATTTTGTACGCACTCTGTTGCCAGAACTCAAAAAACGCTGTTCGATTCTTTTTCATTATAAGAGCAAAAAGCACCAATTGCAAGCGTTAAAGTCCCAGATGTGTATAAGCAATCTGCGTCGCAACTCGTCCGCGCGGTGTGCGGTCAATCAGCCCTTTCATCAAAAGATACGGTTCATAAACATCCTCGATCGTACCGGCATCCTCTCCGATCGACGCTGCCAGCGTGTCCAGTCCGACCGGACCGCCGCCAAACTTTTCGATGATCGTCACGAGAATGTTTCGATCCACCCGATCCAGACCGAGCGTATCCACATCCATCAGGTCGAGGGCGGTGTGCGCCACCGTTTCCGTAATCACGCCGTTATATTTGACCTGCGCAAAATCGCGCACCCGCTTCAAAATCCGGTTTGCCAGACGCGGCGTCCCGCGGCTTCTGCGCGCAAGCTCCGTCGCCCCCGCATCCTCGATTTTTACGTTCAGAACCTTTGCCGACTGCTTGATAATCAGCTTCAGCTCATCCTCCGTATAAAATTCCATATGGTGGATCATCCCGAAGCGATCCCGCAGCGGCGCTGTTAAAAGTCCCGCCCTCGTCGTCGCGCCCACCAGCGTAAAATGCGGCAGGTCCAGACGCACAGAACGCGCTGTGCTTCCCTTTCCGATCATGATATCGATTGCAAAATCCTCCATTGCAGGGTAAAGCACTTCCTCCACCTGACGGTTTAAGCGATGAATTTCATCGACAAACAGAAGATCACCCTCCTGCAGATTGTTCAGAATTGCAGCCATTTCTCCGGGCTTTTCGATCGCCGGACCGCTGGTTACCTTCATGTTGACGCCCATTTCGTTGGCGATAATCCCCGCAAGCGTCGTCTTTCCAAGACCGGGAGGTCCGTAAAACAAGACGTGATCCAGCGAATCATGGCGTTGCTTTGCCGCTTCGATATAAATTTTTAAGGTCGACTTCGCTTTTTCCTGACCGATATAATCGTCCAGACACTGCGGACGCAATGTTTTCTCGATCTTTTTATCTTCCTCCGTCAGATTCGTCTCGATGACTCTTGGCATGTTGCCTCCATTCTACCGTTAATCACGCTGCAGCAGGTAAAAAAAGCATGGCACTTTTGTGCCTGCCGCAGGTAAAACATCCTGCTTGTCGGTTTCTTTTTAGAACATTTTTTTCAGGGCCGCCTTTAACAGGGCTTCCACATCCAGATCCGGAGTTTCCTGCAGCACCGCCTTTACCGCGCGCAACGCTTCTGACGGGGAATATCCAAGCGCCGTCAGTGCCTCTACCGCTTCTGTCTGTGCCTGGCTTTTGCCCGTCAGCATACTGTCCTGCGGAACCTGATTGACCTCCCGCATCATTGCGGTATCCTCTAACGAAATCTTGTCCTTTAACTCCAAAATAATCCGCTGCGCGGTTTTTGTCCCAACGCCGGGCGCTTTTGCAATCGCCTTTGCATCCTGGGAAATCACTGCCATTCGAAGCTCGTCCGCGCTCATCGCAGAGAGCACCGAAAGACCGCCCTTTGGCCCGATTCCGCTGACCGTAATCAGCTGCCGGTACATATTTAAGTCGTCCCGGCTCAAAAATCCATACAGCCCGATCGCATCCTCCCGGACGCTTGTATAGGTATAGAGTTTAACCACTTCTCCGATCTGGGGAAGCCGTCCCGCCATTCCCGCCGGAATTCGGACATTATAGCCAATACCGTTTACTTCTATTACAATATTTTCTTCTTCGATTTCGGCGAGTATGCCGTTTAAATATGCAATCATGTGTTCTCCCTCTGCCGTATCCTATCTCTGCGGCGGCAGCGCCCGGTTGACCGCCCCTGCGCACACGCCAATAAAAATCCCGGTCACGCAGCCTGCCAGCATAAGCCACGGCAAATACCAGCCTGCCCAGCTGCCTCCGAGCACTGCGACCGCCACCGCCAGCTGCCCCAGATTATGGCACACGCCGCCAAGAACGCTCACGCCGACGACAGAAAACAGCTTCAGGCGCTTTGCAAGTACCATCGCAGCAAACGCACATGCCGCCCCCGCCAGGCTGTATAACATCGTAAACATGCTCCCGAACAAAAATGCTGCCAGTGCAATCCGAACCGCATTCAGAAAAAGGGCTTCCTTCCAGCCATAGCGGTACAGACACAATACCACTGCCAGATTCGCAAATCCCAGTTTAATCCCCGGGATGCCCGGGACAAGGATAAACAGCGATTCTATATAGGAAAGCATCAGTGCCGCCGCGGTCATGACACCGAGAAAGGCTGCTTTTCCGGCAGGATTGCGTGTGCTGTTGCTGTTCATGAAGCTTTTCTCCTTTCTGGCGGATCCAATCTGTCTATGTCACCGGATATGTCATTGACTCATTCGGTCTATTTCGTTGACCGGTTCAGTCATTTTATTCATGACAATAGAATGCTCGCAGAGCGTGCATTCTATTGTTTCACTCCACTACCGCATCCAGTTCCTGATCTCCCAGCTGTTCCAGACGGATGACAAGCCGGTGCGGCAGGCAGACGATACTCTGTCCGCTTTTCTGAATCAGTCCGCGGCTGACGCAGATCTGATCCGGGCAGTCCGCTTCCTTCATCCGGACACCACCCTCTGCAATTTCGATCACGTTATAGCTGTCTCCATCGGAAATCCGATATTCCCCGGGTTCCGACAGCGGCAGACGCATCAGCTCTTTACTGTCCTGCTCCACGATCGCATAAACCGTACCGGAAGTCCTGTTTTTGACCTGAAAGAAAAAGACAGCTGCTGCCGCTGCCAGTATAACAGCGGCGATCAAAAGGAAATCCCTCCTGTGTTCGCCGCTGCTTATTGTATCATTTTCGAACGTATGTTTCAAGTTTTATTTCCCCGTCCTGTCAGGCTTCCGGGCAGTATTTTTTGCGCTGCACCTCATACTCTTCAGCTTTTGCGCTCTGTCCAAGCTCTCTGCAGATCGCCGCGCAGTTGCCGCAGAGCAGACCGTAGCCTTCTTTTCTGCCAAAATGCTTTTCCACCTCAAACAGCGCGTGCTCATAATTTTCCAGGGAGCGTTCCAGACTGCCCTGACGGTAGCAGACCTCGCCGAGTCCGGCAAGCGCTGCGCTGTAGTGTGTATCCGTCTTGCCGCCATCCTCTTTAAACGCGGAAATCGCAAGCCCGAGATGCTTTTCCGCCGCTTCCAGCTTGTCCATTTTCAGCTCGATCAGTGCAAGACTCGTCCGGGAAGTCGCCACTTCAACCCTTGTTCCAGGCTGTTTTTCCATAATCTGAATCGCTTTTTCCAAAAACAGCACCGCATTTTCATTTTCGTTGAGCTTTTCCAATAAAATACTGATGCTGCTATATAGTTCTGCCAGACGATAGTCGTCTTTGGGAAGCTCTTTTTGATAAATTTCAAGGGCACGCCGATAATTTGCAAGTGCTTCCTCGTATTTTCCTGCTGTGCGGTACGCAGTCGCCACATTGAACAGGGTCGTTGCAAAATGGACGGTATGATCCAGCTGCAGCTCCTCCATCAAAAGAAGAACATCCTCCCCGACCGCAAATGCAGCCTCAAACTGTCCGATGCTTCTGTAAAAGCCCAGAAGCTCGTTGCCGACGGAAATATAAATGCCATACTCCTGCTCTTTTTTGGCATCCTCCAGACAGGATAAGAGAAACGGCTCTACCTCTGTCAGCTGATCCTCCTTATAATAATGATCCAGCTTTGTTAAAATCTGGTCAATTGTCATCATTCCCTGCGTCCTCCTTTGTTGCTGTCGCTTTCCAACCTCCGCCCGCCTGATAGGCGACACAGTACCATTCCACTTCCCCGGTCGTATCCCTGCGCGCGATCGTACCCGATTCATCCAGCGTAATTTCATATAATAATTCGATCACATGGCTTCCCTCCTCTTCATAGGCAGCCGTGTAGATCAGACAATTCTCCCCGTCTCCCGTGTTGGCGCTGACCGGCAGAAAAATATTTTCCCCATTCGGATTGTCAAACGAATATTCCCCGACGACGATTTTTGCAGTTCTGGCGTTGTCTGTCGTTTTGCTTTTGGTATCCGTTTTCGACGTTTTATTTTTGGAAGAGCTCTGCTCAGACGTACTTTTCCCATCTGTTTCTTCCGTAAGAAGCCCGGCTTCCCGCTCCGCGATTTCTTCCTTCGCCTCCTGCGGAATCAAATCTGTCCGCATAAACAAATCGTGCTGAAGCTCTAAAACCTCACTGCTGGTCAAAGAAGAAACGTATACATTCCATTTGTTGCGAAATGCAGAAAGCTCTCCGTTTTCTTTTTTCAGGGTGCTGTTGATATCCCGCATGTTCTCTACTTCTTCCTGAAGTACTGCTGCATTGTCCTCTGCATCCTTTCTGCGGCTTCGCTCTCGCGAAAGCCCCCATGCCTCGAATGCAACGATTCCCAGCAGCACGGCGACAGTAATATAGGTAAAAATCTTTGCTAAAACCTCTTCCCGAAATCTCATACAGTCAATACTCCTTTACATTCGTTGTTTTGACCTTTCTCCATATTACAATAATCTTTCCAAAAAGTCATCCCTTTTTCATTGTTCCTTGACTTTCCTATTTGTAAAAATTATAGTATTTACAAGAAATATCCCATAATAAAAAGGAAAAGAGGCTTTCCCATGCTATATTCCATCTTTCAGAAACTGTTTTACAAAATCCGCCAGGAGGCTGTCCTGTCGATTGCCGTTTTGCTCGCCCTGCTCTCTGCCTGCTTCGTTTTGCCGGACGCATCCTATTTCGGTTATATCGATTTTCGCACGCTTACCATCCTGTTTTCCCTAATGACTGTCATGGCCGGGCTGCAGCGTCAGGGCGTTTTTACACGGTTCGCATATTCCCTGCTGTCCCGCACAAGCAGCATCACCTCCCTGGTATTCGTCCTGGTCGGTTTATGCTTTTTTTGCAGTATGCTGATCACGAACGACGTTGCGCTCCTGACCTTCGTTCCGTTCTCCTTTGCTGTACTGGGACAGCTGCCGGAAGCATCCGGTAAAAAACTCCTGACGCCCGTTGTTTGCCTGCAGACGATTGCCGCCAACCTCGGCAGCATGCTGACTCCCATCGGGAACCCTCAGAATTTATATCTGTATGGCAAAAGCCAACTGTCCTTTTCCGCTTTTTTGCAGCTCATGCTCCCTTATACGCTGCTGTCTGCCATCCTGCTTTCTGTCTGCATTTTCTATCTGGGACATCCGCATCGGCAGCAAACAGTCTCTTCCTCAATCCAGAATCCGACCACAAACGCTGCACAAAAAAAGCCGGCGCTGATCCGGCTTTACATCGTTTTGTTTTTCTTCTGCCTCCTTGCCGTTTTGCATATGCTTCCCTACCCGGCAGTCTTTATCCTCGTCCTTTTGGGCGCATTGATCGCAGATAAAAAAGTGCTGGCACAGGTCGATTATTCCCTGCTCGCCACGTTTCTCGCATTTTTTATTTTCATCGGAAATCTCGGCAGAATTCCCGCCTTTGCCTCCTGGCTTTCTGCAGCGCTCTCCGGTCGGGAAATCCTCATCAGCGTCCTCGCCTCCCAGGTCATGAGCAACGTTCCGGCGGCGCTTTTGCTGTCCGGCTTTTCCAATAACGTTCCAGCGCTGATCGTCGGCACTAATTTAGGTGGGCTCGGAACCCTGATCGCATCGATGGCAAGCCTGATTTCTTATCGGCAGATCGCCCGGAAGCTTCCCGAACAAAAAGGGCAGTACTTTCTTCTGTTCACCCTTGCAAATATTGGTTTTCTGGCAATTCTGCTTGTTTTTGCGACAGCTGTCCATCCATAATCGACACACGCTGCTTCTGACCGGTCCATACAGCCAATGATGTTCATCAGCGTCGTTTTGCCGGAGCCGGACGGGCCCAAAATCGCAACTGCAAAAAGCCGCCGCAGGCGTTTCAAACCTGCGGCGGAGCATGCATTCTATTATTTTAATCCTCGTTAATGTAATTGATCAGTCCGCCTGCAGCGATAATCTTCTGCATGAAGGGCGGAAACGCCTGTCCTTTGAACTGCCTGTTCTGCGTCTTGTCAGTGATGATACCGGTATCGAAATCGATTTCGACCTCATCACCCGCCTGAATTGCTTCTGCCGCCTCCGGGCATTCGATGATCGGCAGTCCGATATTGATCGAATTACGGTAAAAAATCCGGGCAAAGGTCTGTGCAATAACACAGCTGACGCCAGCCGCCTTGATAGCAATCGGCGCGTGCTCTCTGGAAGAACCGCAGCCGAAGTTTTTATCCGCAACAATGATATCGCCGGGCTTTATGTTTTTGATGAAATCCTTGTCAATATCCTCCATGCAGTGCTGTGCAAGCTCTGCCGGATCGGAGGAATTTAAGTAACGTGCGGGGATAATGACATCCGTATCCACGTTATCTCCATATTTGAAAACTGTTCCGTTCGCCTTTTTCATGCTGTTTTGTCCCTCCTCAATCGAGCTGCTCAGGACATGCGATCTGTCCCGCCACCCCATACGTCCGACAAAGTTCCGGTTCGTCGTCGATACACAGCGCTCACCCTCTGCCAGAACGCCCATATAACCGCCAAGGCAGGGGCCGCAGGTCGGTGTGCTGACCACTGCTCCCGCCTCAATAAAGGTCTTTAACAGCCCTTCTTCCATCGCTTCCATGTAAATCTTCTGAGTCGCAGGGATTACGATACAACGGATCCCCTTTGCCACATGTCTGCCCTCCAGCACCTCTGCAGCGATCCGAAGGTCATCCAGTCTGCCGTTTGTACAGGAACCGATCACAACCTGGTCGATGGCAACAGATTCCTGGATTTCATCGATGGTCTTTGTATTTTCCGGAAGATGCGGGAATGCGATCGTCGGACGCAGTGCAGAAAGGTCAATCGTGTATTCCTCATCATAAACAGCATCCGCATCCGCTTCGTAAATGTGGTATGGCTTTGTGGAATGCTCCTTCATGTATGCGATCGCCTTGTCGTCTACCGGGAAAATGCCGTTCTTGCCGCCTGCCTCAATCGCCATGTTGGCAATTGTAAACCGGTCATCCATGCTTAAATTGGCAACACCCTCACCGGTAAATTCCATGGATTTATACAATGCGCCGTCCACGCCGATCTTGCCGATGATATGTAAAATCACATCCTTGCCGCTGACCCACTTGCCCGGTTTGCCGATCAGGTTAAACCGGATTGCAGACGGAACTTTAAACCATGCCTTGCCGGTCGCCATTCCAGCCGCCATATCTGTGCTGCCGACACCGGTGGAAAATGCGCCAAGCGCACCGTAGGTACAGGTATGGGAGTCTGCGCCGATTACGACATCACCTGCTACGGTAAGTCCTTTTTCCGGCAACAGGGCATGCTCAATTCCCATCTCGCCGACCTCGAAATAGTTCGTGATCTCATTGCGGCGTGCGAATTCGCGAACGCATTTGCAGTGTTCTGCCGATTTGATATCCTTGTTCGGTACAAAATGATCCGGTACCAGCGCGATCTTGTCCTTATCGAACACACCGTCCACCTTCATTTTTTCCATCTCTTTGATGGCAACCGGGCTTGTAATGTCGTTGCCCAGAACCAGATCCAGCTGCGCTTCAATCAGCTGTCCTGCTTCCACATGGTCGAGTCCGGCATGCGCGGCCAGAATCTTCTGTGTCATTGTCATTCCCATATGATCCGATCTCCTTTTTGGCTGAAAAACAGCCGGATTTGCAGATGTCCGTCGCCCCGGACGTCTTTTTTCTGTATTTAAGTGTATCACAGTACATTCAGAAAGAAAAATACCTTTCTCTTATATTTACTATAATCATCAGTTATGGTATGATTGTGTTATATATAAATTCAGTTATACCAGTAACAGACAGAAACAGACCGCACATGGTAAAAATTACTGCCGGTCTGCCGGAAAGGGAAACTTATGGAACAGAATTTTAATCTTTACCACATTTTTTATACCGTCGCCAAATGCCGCAACATTTCCGGCGCAGCGCGCGAGCTCTACATCAGCCAGCCCGCCATTTCCAAGGCGATCTCCAAGCTTGAACAGAGTCTTGGCACGACGCTTTTTTACCGCTCCTCCCGCGGTGTTTCCCTGACGGAACCGGGTGAAATCCTGTTTGTCCAGGTAGAAAACGCTTTCCAGGCGATCACCCAGGGCGAAGAACAGCTGCAGCGCTTCCAAAAGCTCGGCATGGGACATCTTTCCATCGGCGTTTCTGCGACACTGTGCAAATATGTCCTGCTCCCGATCTTACAGCCCTTTATCCGCCAAAACCCGCATATCCAGCTTTCCATCGCCTGCCAGTCCTCCCTCGAAACGATGCAGGCACTCGAACAAGGCACGCTCGACATCGGGCTGATCGGCGCAGAGGATGACATGTCTGCGTTCGTTTTTGAACCCCTCACCGACATTCAGGATATTTTTGTCACCACGCACACCTATCTCGACAATTTAAAAGAGCGCATCCGCCCAAACGACCATCTTTCCTCCCGGACGGCGTTTGCAGCGTCTACGCTCCTGTTATTGAATAAAGAAAATATTACCCGCCGGTACATCGACCGCTATCTTTCCCAGGAAAACTTAAGTGCCTCCCGGATTATCGACGTAACCTCCATGGATCTTCTGATCGAATTTGCAAAAATCGACTTAGGAATCGCCTGCGTCATCAAAAATTTCGTCCGCGACGAGCTCGCAGAGGGAAGGCTTGTCCAGCTGAAAATGCCGGTTTCCATTCCCGCCCGCAAAATCGGCTTCGCCTATGCAAAATCCGGCGCTATTCCTCCGACTGTGCGCAAGCTCCTTTCTTTTTTGCAAGAACTGGAAGTCCAAAAAGCAATACAAGACCGATCAGACAGATAAACAGGGAGATAAACTGCGACGTGGAAAACTCCCCGACGTTTCCCCGGATCAGGTCGCCCCGGAAGTATTCCAGGACAAATCTGCCGATGCTATAAAAGATCAGATAACAGCTCGCCACCTGTCCGTCTGTTTTGAGCTTCTTCGACAGTGCAAGCAGCACGAAGCAGTTTGCAAAATCCAGCACACTGGAAATAATCTGCGTCGGCAAAAGCGCGACATCATTTGGTGCATAGGCGGAATTGTGGAACACGATCCCTATCGGGTTTGCGGGATCCAGCTCTATTCCGTAGCAGCAGCCGGCAAGCAGACAGCCAATCCGCCCGAAGCCCTGTGCCATCGCAACCGCAGGCATCGCGATATCAAAAATTTTCCAAAAGTTCCATTTCGTACATTTGCAGTAAATCCACGCAGTCAGGATACCCCCGATAATGCCGCCGTATACGACAAAGCCGTCCTTAATGCTGCTGCCAAGAAGCGCCGGATTTGCAAGAATGTCCGGCAGTCTCGTCAGAAGATACAGAATCTTCGAGCCCAAAAAACCGCCCAGCACCGACCAGACCGTCAGTGGGAACACTTTTTCCCAGTCCATCTGTTTCTTTTTTGCACGGTATTCCACCATATAATAAGCAGACAAAACTCCGATCGCAATCATCAGTCCATAGCCGTGTACGGTAAACGGTCCAATAGAAAACAGGTCATTTTTCATACGCTGTAAAACTCCTTTGTATTTTCATTTCCGTCAGTGGGGAAAGCTGTCCGCCGACGCATATCGCCATTATACCCCGAAGAGACGGTTTCATGCAACCGCTTTTCCAAAAAGGCACCACGTTCACTGCTTTCTTCCGATGTAGAGGAAGTGCTCGCTCATACCGAGCAGCTTTCTGTCCTGGCTCAATCTCCATGCGAGATTCAGCCATTTTTCCTGCTGCTGAGACGCAAGCTTGTGCAGCAGCTCTTCTTTCCCGCAAAGGATATTTTCCACACCCGCAAAGGCCAGTTGGCAAAGCCCTGCTTTTTCCATCATATCTTCCGCCTCTTTTTCCCCACAGAAATAAGAGTTTGTGAAATTTTTACCAGGTTGTGCAGTTCCGTCCTCCAGACCGGCGAGGAGTCTGTCCATATCTCCGAAATCGTACAGTCCGCTGGCATAATCCTGAATTGGCGCATACGTCGAAATAAAGGATGCGAACAAAAGCCCGCCCGGCTTTAACACCCGCAGTGCCTCCTGCAGGGCTTTTTCCCGATCCTGTTCCCGCATCAGATGATACAGAGGTCCCATCAAAAGCACAACGTCATACTGTTCCGCCTTGTAAAGATATTCCGAAAGCCGGAGCGCGTCGCCGTGGATACAACTGTCCAACAGCACATCCGCTTCCTGCGCCTTTTCGATCGCCTGTCGGATATTTTTGCCGGACAAGTCAAATAACGTCACGTCATGTCCCTTCTGCGCCAGAAAAATGGAATATCTGCCCGGGCCGCCGCCAATATCCAGAATCTTCTGCGGCGTATCATTTGGAATATATTCCTCCATATAGCGCTTCGTCACCTCGAACTCTGGCGTATGCCATTCCAGACGATCCCATTCTTCGTATTCGTCATCATAGAAGCGCTCGACCTCGTTGCGGGCGGCGCTGTTTTTTTCCTCTTCCTTTTCGCTTTTCCAGATATATTCGCGGCACTCGAACCGATGCGAGCCGCTCCATTTCTGATCCCAGCACTCTCTTACAAAGGAAAATCCGTTCTTCTCCAGCACCCGCCCGGATGCAGCGTTGTCCTTTGCATGGCGCGCCATTACGCGATGGATGTGCAGCGTATTTTCCGCAAATGATAGAATCGCTGCTGCCGCCCTGTCTCTTATACACATCTCCGAGCCC
>OJQM01000490.1_pt1 | contig 22136 bp, 20 predicted proteins | sample 1598751 | NCBI WGS metagenome assembly OJQM01 (sample SAMN03922455, study PRJEB24848) | human gut metagenome | isolation source: stool sample | host: Homo sapiens | place: Germany | collected 2009-11 | reverse complement strand
GTGTTGCGCCCAATGTTATGCTCTTTTGCAATGGTTTCAGCTGTATCTCCTTTAACAAAAGGCCCATTTTGGGCCAATTGTTTTTTCGCGTTTGAATTGCCCTGGGGGGCCCCCTTTGTCATTTTCTGTGCCTCATACTGCCGACCAATCAAGTATGTCTTCTGTGCGTCAGTTAAGTTCCTGCGGCCAAGCTGATTTTTGCAAATCCAGACAACTGCCTCATATCGGTCTGCAAAGTGCTCTTCCTCAACCTCATAAGGGATTTCAGGGTGCTTCTGAACAATTGACCACCTGTTATGACCGTCAACAATGGTCTCCTTACCGTTGTCGTTCCAAATGGTGATGGGAACCTTAACGCGGCCAGCTTTTAGAATGTTTTCCTCAAGCTGCCTATATTCGGCTTCCGTCATCGGAGGAACTTTGTCCCGGAATTCTGGGTCAATGGTCAGTTCTCTCATCTTTAACCTCCTGTTGTGTATTAGTTCTCTTCGCTGGTCCTCATTGCCTTTTCTACTCTTGCGGTCTGCGCGGCTTCCGATGCTGCTCTGATTTCCGTTTCGGTCACGCCGTACAATCTGGTCAGCGGTCTAATGTACTTGCTTGCGATACCATTCACACCACGTTCCCAGTTTGACACCGCGGAAACTCTTACACGGAGTTTCTTTGCTACGTCTTCCTGACGCAAACCGGCATTTTCTCGAATTGCTTTTAATTCCAAGCGTTCTCCCCTCCTTATAAAGTTCAGAACTTTATATTGACAAACGCAACCAACACCGCTATTATGTAAGTGTCAGCCAACAAAATATCGGTTATAAGTCCGCAAAAACGGGAAATCCGTTGGGGGCTTGGTTTTTTGTTGCCTTAATTAAGTTCTGTAAGGCTATTATAGCCGATGTTTCATCGGCTGTCAATCGGTTATCCGGTGAAACATCGGATTTTACGCTTTGCACAATTTTTTCTTTCTCCTTTGTGAGGGTTTGTCAATGGCGCTATTTGATAAGCAAATAAAAAAATACGTCGAAGAAAACTTTTCTGAAAAAGAAAAAGCACTCGCAGAAACCGAGCGCTCTGTCCAGCGGCATTTTGCTAAAAGCCGCGAATATAGAATTATGCTGCAAGATTATCAGAAGGAATTGCGTGAGCGTGATAGAGCCCTTTCTGAAAAAGAAGCCAAACTATCTAAACGCAAAGAGGATTTGGACGAATTCGAATCCACATTAAAGGCGCGAGTAAAAGAAGATGTTGTGCGAGAGGCCAAAGAAGAAAAAGCTACGTTAAAAGCGGATTCTATAAAGCTGCAAGAGGAAATAAAATCCTTATCGGCGAAAAAAGCCGGCCTTATGGCTGCGGAATACAAAATTATAGACTGGGTCTCTCGGATGGAGAAAAAAGAAAGCGAAGTATTCGACGAAATACTTGCCGACGCAAACAAATTCCAAAAGTTCAAACTGTCTATTGATGGGTATGAGTTTGAAAGCTACGTTGCCGATCTGCTTATAAAAAACGGCTATGAGAAGGTCGAGGTAACAAAAAAGTCGCAGGATTTCGGAGCCGATATTCTTGCCGAGAAAACAGATGTGCGATATGCGTTTCAATGCAAATACTACTCAGGACAAGTTGGAATTGAAGCGGTGCAGCAAATTTACGCAGCAAAAGAGCATTACGATTCTCATGTTGCAGTTGTCGTTACAAACAGCGTGTATACAAAAGCCGCTAAGATTTTGGCAGAAGAATTAAACGTAGTCCTGTGGGACTGCGAAGACCTCACGGTTTTGTCACAAAACAAGGATATGTAATTATGCCTAAGAAATTAGATAGTGTAAGCCTTAACACAAGCTGCGTAAATTTAATTGTAAATTACTGTGAAAAAGCGGATATAAGCGAAGCGGCGTTTTCGAGAAAATTCAAGAAAAATAACGGTTGGGTAACTGACTTACGCAGAAGCAAAAATTTGAATTTGCCGTCAAAAGAACTTGCTGTGCAAATGTGCTTGACGCTCAACGTCTCCCCCGATGACATCCTCTTGCACGAGGGGAAGACCCCGGAAGAAACCGCCAAGTGCTTAGAGGATATCGAGACGGTGCGGAAACTGGTCGAGGCCGAGAGCGCAAAAAAAGCCCCCGATCCGAAGACCGAGGGTGAGGATGCGCAGCTTGCGCAACTTATTGCCGGGTTTAGCCGGTTGTCTCCGCAGCAGAAGAGCGCGGTGCTTGCTGTGATAGAAGGTTATCAACCATCGCAAGAATAACATTTTTTTGCTCTGGCGTCAGGTTGACAAAAAGTTCTGCTGCTTTTCTCGTTTGCTCGTCCATAATTATGTCCCTCCAAATATTTTTGCAACGGGGCTATATGTCGATTGTTGCACATAGCGGTGCAAGCATCAATATCTCGAAGTAAAGGCCCCGCCGCCCTCTGCAACAAACGGCGGGGCCTTTTTGCAGCCAGCGGGGAGCGGCCGCCGCTGCTTGTTTTGACCATATCGCGCTTTACCTTACCACTTCAATACCAAGACCTTGCAATACGACGGCATTCGACCGCGTTCGACAGACCCACTTTTGGCACCCCAAACGGGCAGAAACCGGAAAAGTTAAGGTGATGTAAATGAACATTCAAGAGCTGTGTAGAATCCGTAAAGAAGAACTGAAACTGACTTACCAGGACATTTCCGACGCTTCCGGCGTGCCGATGTCCACCGTCCAGAACTTTTTCTCAAAGCTGTCGAAAGCCCCGTCCATTTACACCGTCGCGCCCATCTGCAAGGTGCTGGGAATATCGCTTGATGAAATATTCGGAATTTCCGAACACTTGACGCCGACCGAGGAAACCTTGCAGGCGCGAAACGATGAGCTGGAACGCCACGTTGATGCAAAAGCAGACACGATCGAGATTATGCGGCGCGGTGTCCGTATCCGAAACGGCGTGATCGCCCTCATGTTCCTCATCATCGTTTTTCTCACTGTGTGGTGCGTGTACATTGATTTTCATTGTATAGATTACGGATTTTGGAGGGGCTGACATGGCGAATTGCATCAAATGTAAAGCAGCGCTGCCGGATGGCGCGCTGTTTTGTCCTATGTGCGGCAAAAAGCAAGTCGCCGAAAAGCGCAAAGCGCTCAAGCGCGCCAACGGAACCGGCACGGTATATAAGCTCTCAGGCCGCCGTGCGCGCCCGTGGGTCGCCGCGAAAAACAGGGTGGTCATTGGATACTACGAGCGCAAAACAGACGCACTGGACGCATTGGAACGGCTGAACGGCAAGCCCCTGACGGAGCGATACAACATGACCTTTACCGAGGTGTTTGAGGCGTGGAAAGCCGAGCACTACAAAGAGATCGGCAAGCAGGGCATCCAATCGTATGACGGCGCGTACAAGGTATTTGCCCCGCTGCACGACCGTAAATTCCGTGATCTGCGCGCCGCTGACTTCCAAGCCGCGATTGACCCGTACATGAGCAAAAGCCATTCTACCGTCAGCAAATATAAGCAGCTTATTACCCAAATGTCGAACTGGGCCGTGCGGGAGGAAATCTGCACGGCAAATTTTGCAAGATTTGTCCGCCTGCCGGAAAATATAAAAAAAGAAAAGGATATCTTCACCGAGGAAGATATCCAGAAACTCGAAAAGGACGGCAGCGACGCGGCGAAGATCGTCCTGATGCTGTTGTCAACCGGTATGCGCATCGGCGAGTTATTTAACCTTCCTAACGCTGATTATCACAAGACTTATGTGGTCGGCGGAGAAAAGACAGACGCAGGCCGCAACCGTATCATTCCCATCCGCCCGGAAGGTCGGCAATATTTTGAGTATTTCGCCGCGCGCGCAACAGGCGAGCTGCTGATCTCTGGTTACAGCGGCCAGAAGGTCATTGAGAATTTCCGCAAGCGCGATTTTTACCCGCTGCTCGACCGTCTTGATATAGCCAAAAAGACGCCGCACGCCACGCGCCATACTTACACGTCCCGCGCCGTCAAGGAAGGGCTGGCCCCAGAAATGCTGCAAAAAATACTCGGTCACGCCGATTATTCCACCACGGCAAACATCTATACACATATTGACGCCGAAACATTGGTGTCCGCCGTTACTGACGCGTTACTAACAAGCCAAGAAAAGGGTAAAAAGAAAAAGCCCTGAAACCGTTGCGTTTCAAGGCTTTTTATGGTGCGCGGTACAGGACTCGAACCTATGACCCCATGCACGTCAAGCATGTGCTCTACCAGCTGAGCTAACCGCGCGAATCGAACAGTGATATACTACTATATCCGCATTCTTTTGTCAACACCTTTTTTCAAAAAGTGCGGATTTTTTCTTCCCCCCGTGAAGAGACTGTTTATAGCATACGCTAAGAGCTCGCTGATGTAAAGAGGGGAAAATAGCAGAAATTCGCCGCCGTTTTTCATCTATTTTTCTGCGGGCACATTTCTTGTCAAGCCGCCGTACGTTCTATATAATAGGCATATATTATGTGTAAATTGAAAATGGGGTGCTTTTTACGATGGGACAAATCGGTTTTGATAACGACAAATACCTTGCCATGCAGTCCGCGCATATCCGCGAGCGCATCAGCAAGTTCGGCGGCAAGCTGTACCTGGAGTTCGGCGGCAAGCTCTTCGACGACTTTCACGCCTCGCGCGTGCTGCCCGGCTTCCAGCCCGACAGCAAGATCCGCATGCTTCAGCAGCTGCGCGACGACGCGGAGATCGTCATCGCGGTCAACGCGAACGACATTGAAAAGAACAAGGTGCGCGGCGACCTCGGTATCACCTATGATGACGACTGCCTGCGCCTGATTGACGCGTTCCGCTCGCTGGGGCTTTATGTCGGCGGCGTGTGCATCACGCAGTACGCGGGGCAGAACGCAGCGGATGCCTTCATCAAGCGTCTCAACACGCTTGGCGTTCGCAACTACCGCCACTACCCCATCGCGGGCTATCCCTCCGACGTCGCCCACATCGTGAGCGACGAGGGCTTTGGCCGCAACGAGTATATCGAGACGACGCACTCGCTCATCGTCGTCACCGCGCCGGGCCCCGGCAGCGGCAAGATGGCGACGTGCCTCTCCCAGCTCTACCACGAGCACAAACACGGCGTGAGCGCGGGCTACGCCAAGTTTGAGACCTTCCCCATCTGGAACCTGCCGCTCAAGCACCCCGTGAACCTCGCCTACGAGGCCGCGACCGCGGACCTTGACGACGTGAACATGATCGACCCGTTCCACCTCGAGGCCTACGGCGAGACGACCGTGAACTATAACCGCGACGTGGAGATTTTCCCCGTCCTGCGCGCGATCTTCGAGCGCATCTCCGGCAAGTGCCCCTACCAGTCCCCCACCGACATGGGCGTCAACATGGCGGGCAACTGCATCATCGACGATGAGGTCTGCCGTCAGGCCTCGCGCATGGAAATTCTGCGCCGCTACTACACCGCGCAGGTCGACGTCGCGCGCGGCATTGCTGACGCCTGCCAGCTCAGAAAGCTCGAGCTCGTCATGCAGCAGGCGGATGTGACGCCCGACCTCTGCCCCGCTGTGGCCGCGGCCAAGCAGAAGGCCGAGGAGACCGGCGCGCCCGCGGGCGCGATGGTGCTGCCCGACGGCCGCGTTGTCACGGGCAAGACCTCTTCCCTTCTCGGCGCTTCGGCGGCGCTGCTGCTCAACGCGCTCAAGGCCATGGCGGGCATCCGCAGCGACATGAACCTCATCTCGAATCAGGTCATTGAGCCGATCTCAGCGCTCAAGATCCAGTCGCTCGGCCACCACAACCCGCGCCTGCACTCTGACGAGGTGCTCATCGCGCTGGCGATCTCGGCGCTGACGAACCCCCTCGCCGACATGGCAAGAGCCCAGCTCGGCACGCTCCGCGGCTGCGATGCGCACTTCTCCGTCATCATCTCGGAGGAGGACATCAAGCTCTACAAGCGCCTCGGCATTCACGTCAGCTGCGAGCCGAAGTATGAATCCAAGCGTCTTTATCACAAATAATTCGGAGAAAGCAACATCATGTCTAACGAAAAGAATCTTCCCTACGCCGTCGTCTGCGGCGGCGTGAATATCGACATCGGCGCGCACTCCTTCGCGCCGCTGCGCGCGAAGGACTCGAACCCCGGCAAGGTCGAGCTGAGCCTCGGCGGCGTGGGACGCAACATCGCGCACAACATGCGCCTGCTCGGCGTACCGACGTATCTTCTGACCGCCGTGGGTGGCGATTCGCGCGCAAGCCAGGTCGAAGAGAGCTGTAAAGAACTCGGCATCGACCTTTCGCACGCGCTGCACGTGCCGGATGGCCGCACCTCGACCTACGTCTTCGTCGGCGACAGCGACGGTGATATGGCCATTGCGGTCTCCGATATGGAAATTTGCAAAAAGCTGACGCCGGACTACTTCGCGTCGCAGCTCGACCTCCTGAACGGCGCTGCCGCCGTGGTCGTCGACGCGAACTTGCCGCGCGAGTCCATCGCGTACCTTGTCGAGCACTGCACCGCGCCGCTCTTCGTCGATCCGGTGTCCACCGTCAAGGCGGAAAAGCTCCAGGGCTTACTCAGTCACGTCCACACGCTCAAGCCCAACCGCATCGAAGCAGAGCTCCTCTCCGGCGTGAAGATCACGGATGATGCCACGCTCTATCAGGCCGCGCAGGCGCTTCTCGATCAGGGCGTGCAGCGCGTATTCCTGTCGCTCGGCGGCGACGGCGTGTTTGCCGCACAGCAGGGCGAGACGCATTTGGAGCCCATCTGCAAGGCCGAGATGCGCAACGCCACCGGCGCGGGCGACGCGATGATGGCGTCCCTCGTCTGGTCGTTCCTCGCAGGCCGCAACCTTGCCGAAAGCTGCGCCGCCGGCACCGCCGCCGCGGCCATCGCGGTCGAGAGCGAAGAGACCATCAATCCGAACATGAGCGCCGAGGCCGTTCTGGCCCGCGCCGCGAAGTAAATTTCTACGACAAAAAAGAACCGTCCGATCGGACGGTTCTTTTTTTGCTTATTTTCTCAGATTCAGCAGCATCGCGACGTGGCGATAGAGGCTTCTCTTGACCGCGGGGGTCATGCAGGCCTCCTTGATGGGCATGGCGAGCTTTCTGAGCTCGTCCTCGGCCTGCGCGATGACCTCGTCATCCGTGGCGTCGGAGTCGATCTTCGCCGCCGTCTCGGCCATCACGACCGGATGGGGCGCGACCGCGCCCGCGGCCAGACGCGCGGGGCGATTGCCGCCGCAGCGGAGCGCGAAGTTGATGATCGGGAAGTCGATCGTCGTGCGCATGGCGTACTTATAAAAGCCGCTGCACTCGCCCTCTTCCGCCGCAGGGACGAAAAAGCGCGTGACGAGGATGGGCAAGTGCTCGTGGCAGGCAAGGCCGTTGGCCACGCTGTGGCGCTCGATGAGGGATGCAAGGTCGGTGCGGTGCGTCTCGCCGTCTTCGATGTACTCGACCTCCGCCTCGTAAGCGATGAGCGCGGTGGCGACGTCGGAATAGTAGATCGCGCGGCAGACCGGCGAGTTCGGGATCTGGTGGCAAATGCTGCCGCCGGTCTTGAAGCAGTAGGCAAGGCCGCTGCGCCACAGGTGCGGCTGGTTGAAGTAAATGCAGCGGCGGTCCTGCATGATGTTGCCGCCGACAGTGGCGATGTTTCTGATCTGCGGGGATGCCGTCAGCGATGCCGCCTGCGCGATGGCCGCGTAGCGGCTGTTCAAAAGCGCGCTCTCAGCGAGCTCAGTGAGCGTCATCGTCGCGCCGATGATGAGCTCGCCGTCCTTTTCCTCTAAAACGTGCAGCTCCGGAATTTTCTTCAGGAAGACGAAATCCTTGTCGTCGCGCACCTCGTTTTTCAGCAGCGGCATGATGTCTGTGCCGCCGCCGATGTAGGTCGGGTGCCCGGCGGAGACGACGTCGTGTAAGCTCCCTAAAACCTGTCCGCTCATTTCACATTCCCCCTCTCGGTCGGCAGGATGGCAAATTTGTCGCACAGCGGCAGGCTGTTGATCTCAATGCCGCTTGCACGGCGCACCGCGTTCACGATGGCCGGCGCCACGGGCACCGTGGCAAGCTCGCCGACGCTCTTCGCGCCGTGCGGGCCGTAGGGGTCGTGGCTCGAGACCATGTCGACATACGTGCGCGGCATGTCGCCCATCTGCGGGATGCGGTAGTGCAGAAAATCGGTCGACAGCGTGCGGCGCGAGCGCGGGTTGATCTCCATGCGCTCATAGAGCGCGTAGCCCACGCCCTGCGCGATGCCGCCCTCGAGCTGACCGGCGACGGTCAGGCGGTTGATGGGCGTGCCGACGTCCACGACCTCGATGATGTCCATGAGGCGGATGGCGTTGAGCTTCTTGTGGTATTCCGCCTTGACAAAGCAGACGGAGAACGGATTCGGGCAGGCTGCGGCCTTGTAGGTGCCCGCGCCGATGGGCACGCTGCCCTTGGGGTCGAACAGGATCTTGCGCGCGGCGTCCTCAAAGCTCAGCTCGAGCTCCTCGCCGCCGCTGATATAGTAGCGGTGGTCCTTTTCCTTGACCGTGCAGCCGTCGTAGATGACCTTGAGTTGTTCGACCATCTTCTTTTTCAGATCGTCGCAGGCGAGCTTGACGGCGTTGCCGCAGATAAACGTCTGGCTCGAGCCGAACGTGCCGGTGTTGTAGGGCGTCAGGCTCGTGTCCGCCGCAGTGATCTGCACGCTGGAGAGCGGGATGCCGAGGCATTCCGCCGCGATCTGGCTCTCCATCGTCTCGCTGCCCTGACCGATATCGGCAGAGCCGACGAGAAGATGCACGGACGCGTCGGCGTTGAGCATGACGACCGCGCCGCTCAGGCCCTCTTTCGAGGACGGGCCGGAGCCGTGGCAGCTGAAGGAGATGCCCCAGGCCTGACGGATGTTTTCATCGTCGATCAGAGGCTCTTTCTCGTCGATCTCCTTCTGAATCTGCTGGCAACGGCGCGCGCAGCCCTCAATGCCGTTGCTGCTGACGGGGATACTCGCGCAGGGGAAGCACTCGCCCACCTGCACGTGGTTCATCAGGCGGAATTCGACAGGGTCCATATCGAGCTTCTGCGCGAGGCGGTCCATCAGAATTTCGCGGCCGAACGTGAGCTGCGTGTTGCCGTAGCCGCGGAACGCACCGCCCGTCACATGGTTCGTGAAGACGCTCAGGCCGGTAAACGAGTAGTTCGGCACGTTGTACTGCAATTTACGCGCGGCGGCGGCCACGACCGTCGGCGTGTGCGTGGTGTAGGGGCCGGCGTTCAGGCGGAACGTCGTATCAAAGAGCTGCAGCTTGCCGTTTTTGTCCGCGCCGATGCGAAGATCAACGTCGGAGGCGTGACGCACGACGGAGTAGAAGTCCTCCTCGCGCGAATAGAGCAGCTTCACGGGGCGCTTGATCTTGCGCGAGATGAGCGCTGCGGCGTGCTGGGCGTGCAGCTGCTGGCGCGCGCCGAAGCCTGCGCCGACAAACGGCTTGATGATGTGCACGTCCACTTCCTTGAGGCCGAAAAGCTCGGCCAGAATTCGGCGCTCCTGGAACACCGTCTGCGAGCAGCTGTAGATCGTCATATGCTCGCCGTCGCCGAAGTCGCAGATGCAGCAGGTCAGCTCGATCATCGTGTGCTGCATCGGCGGCGTGACAAAATGGTCTTCGAGAATGATGTCGGACTTTTCCTCGCCCACAGCGATGTCGCCCTGCGACACCTCGCGCCGCTGGACGACGTTCGTATCGGAAAGATGCGGCTGCATCGCGGGCGCGTTGTCGGCGAGCGCGGCCTTGACGTCGAGGATCGGCGCAAGGTTCTCATATTCGACCTTCACCGCCTCGGCGGCGGCGCGGGCCGCCTCCTCCGTCTCCGCGGCGACGACGGCCACACGGTCGCCGATGGTCAGCGGCTCGGTCGTCAGGACCTTTTCATCCGCCATCAGAAGCGGGGAGGGCGGGTTGCCCGAGCAGTTGAAGTAGGCCTGCGGGGCCTCCTCCGGCAGGGCGCAGCCGAGGTATCCGGGAACCTTTTCCGCCTCGCTCACATCGATGCTCAAAACCTTGGCATGGGAATACGGGCAGCGCACCAGCGCGGCGTAGGCCATGTTGGGAAGCTCTAAGTCGTCGGTGTACTTGCCGCGACCCAGCGCCTTATCCATGGACTCAAGGCGCGGTGTAGCGTGGTTGACAATGTCGAAATGATGCTGCTCCATCACTGCTGTGTCCCCTTTCCGTTCGCGTACTGTTCAATGACCCTGGAGGCCGCGACGATGGCCTCCTCGATCTTCGTGTAGCCCGTGCAGCGGCAGAGGTTGCCGGACATGGCGGCGTGGATCTCCTCGCGCGTGGGATGGGAGTTGCGGTCGAGCAGCGCCTTGGCTGCCATGATCATTCCGGGCGTGCAGTAGCCGCACTGGATGGCGCCAGCGTCGATAAACGCCTGCTGCAGCGGGTGCGGCTCGTCGGCGGTGCCGATGCCCTCGATGGTCTCGACCGTGCTGCCGTCCGCCTCGATGGCGAACACACAGCACGAGTTGACCGCGCGGCCATCCATGATGACCGTACAGGCGCCGCATTCGCCAAGGTCACAGCCCTTCTTCGCGCCCGTCAGGTGCGCGCGCTCGCGCAGCACGTGCAGAAGCGTCTCCTGCGGCTCCACCGTGAACGCGCGGCTCTCGCCGTTGAGCGTCAGGTGAATCGTGTGGTTGTTTTCAAGCATGATGTTCTATCTCCTGTGCAGAATTTGCTGTTTGTTCCGTATTGGCCTTATTCTCCCGTTTCAGCCGCTCTGTGCGCTGCGGCAGGTCTCTCACTCACCGGAGAGTGGGCGTCTCATGTCCTCTTTTTCGCCCGCGGGCATATTCTTTCCCGCGCGGGCGCAACGGCCCTCGAGGGCCCTTTTTTTGGTATGGGCAACAGTATACTATCTATTTTGCACAAAATCAAGCGTTTAAATTACGTCGAATTCATTCAACTTTTGTACATTATGTCTTAAATCGGTTATCAACGCTTTTTCCAACGCCCGAACGGGGCGTCCCCCCTCGTCTTTCTCCACATCAAAAAAAGGCACGGGACAGCCTTCGCTGCCCCGTGCCCTTTTCCCTTTTTACGCAAAAAGCGGGCCGCTGAGGTATCAGCGGCCCGCCCTTCGCCTTTTCACTTTTCAATGAGATAGCTGCCGCTGTCCGTCGCCTCCGTCACGATGGGGACGAACTCGACGTCGTAGGCCTTCATCGCCTCGGTGACGCTCTCGAGCTGGTCTGCCGTGACCTTGACGTACACGCGGTCGAACTTTTCCGTGAGCTTGCTCATCACGATGCCGGACTTCTCTTCGCTGCCTGCAAGCGCGATGTCCGCGTCCACGCTGACGGAGAGCTTGCCCTTGTAGCCCGCCTGCTCAAGCGCGGTGTGGATGTCGTCGGCGAGCAGCGCAAGCGCCTCCTGCTGCGTCATGGTGCGCTCGTCCGTCTTGATGCGGCTCATGCGCCCCTCACGCGGGTAGTGGAAATCGTCGAGCAGCAGCTCGTCAAAGCCCATCTTGCCGCATTCCGTGACGATATCGCTCACATATGCCCGCGCGGCCTGCTTTTCGGGTGCGAGCCAGTGCGTGCTGTTCGTATCGTACCAGACAAAGCCCGTCAGCTGGCACACGGCGGCGTCCGTCATGTGCTCGTAGGCGTACAGGCTGTCGTGGAGCGTGCTGATGCGGCCGATCGTATAGTAGTCCGAGTCGACAAGGCCCTGAATGGCCGTGTCCGATGTGCTGTTCCCGGCCACCGCGCCGCAGTCGATCGCGCCCTGCACCTTAGAGCCGTAATGGATCTTGCCGCTCGCGTCCTTGAGCTCGACCGCCACGGCGTTCACGTCCTTATCAAGGCCATCGAGCGCTGCCTGCCAATCGCTGCCGAGCGCGTCCGCACCCAGCTCGACTGCGTAGGTATCCTTGATGACGGGCTTTTGCACCGTGATCTCAAGGTCGTCCTGCTTCTTATCGTCGCCGCTGTCGCCGTCATTTACGCTATCGTCCTGTGGGGTCTTCTTTATCCAGGGGAACTCAAAGCGGACCGAGCCGTCCGCATCGTATACCATATAGCGCTGCGCAAACAAAAAGCCGCACGCCAACAGCAAAATGACCACCAGCACCACGGCCAGCACGCCTCTGCCGCGCCTGCGCCCGCGATAACCGGTATAGCCCTTCGTTCCGCTCGATCTTCTTGCCATTGTCTGCATCCGCCTCCTTTTTCTTGTGCAACAGTTTACCTTTTGAGAGCAAAAAAATCAACAAAAACCTTTCGGTTTTTGTTGATTTTCCGCTTTTGTATGCTTTAGCCCTCGATAGCGTCCATCAGCGCGACGCGGCGGGCGTGGCGGCCGCCCTCAAACGCGGTGGAGAGGAAGGTCTCGACCATGGCCGCGGCCAGCTTCGGGCCTGTGAATCCCGCACCGATGGCCATCATGTTGGCGTTGTTGTGCTGGCGGCACAGCTGCGCTTCGAGCGCATCGGCACAGTGCGCGCAACGGATACCCTTGACCTTGTTCGCCGCGATAGAGATACCGATGCCCGTCGTGCAGACGACGATGCCGTACTCGCACTCCCCGCTCGCGACGGCGCGCGCGGCGGCCTCTCCGAAAATGGGATAGTCGCAGCTCTCGGTGGAGTAGGTGCCGCAGTCCTTGACCTCGTGGCCCAGGCCCTCCAGCTGCTTTTTGATGTCTTCCTTCATGGCGTATCCGCCGTGGTCACAGCCCAATGCGATCTTCATAGTTTTTCTCCTTTTTCGGTCAGATTTTGTGAAAGACCGGTTTTTTCTTTTCAAACGTGCACACATAGTCGAGGCCGCAGTTCTTGAGTAATTCCTGCGTCTCGCGGGCGCGCATGCCGACGAATTCCGGCGTATGCGCGTCGGTGCCGATGGTGATGATCTCGCCGCCGAGCTCGTGATAGCGCCTCAGCCATTTGGCGTCCGGCAGTGGCGTGTTGCCGCGGTTGACGTTGCATTCGATGCCGCAGCCGTTTTCAATGAGCGCGCGGAACACCTGCGCCACCTCGTCCTCAAAGCCGTCGAAGCTCATGTGCATACCGTGGTTTTCGTTCATGTAGCGAAGCGGCAGCGTCAAGTGGCCGAGCACGGAGAACTTCCCCCACTTGGCCGTCTCCAGAACGAGCGTTAAATAGTCCGCGATCTGCTCGCGCGCCTCCTGCTCTGTGGCCTCGGGCATGAAGTAGAGATCGTCCCAGTCGTACTTTTCCGACAGCTGATGCTGCGAGCCGATGACAAAGTCGAGCTCCGGCAAACGCGAGAGCAGCTCGTCTGCGTAGGCAAAGTCGCGCATCGCCTCGCCGAGTTCGATGCCGCGGCGGACGATGATCTTCCCGTCCGCCGCCTGGTCGGCGCGCGCAAAGGTCTCTTCACGATTCGAAAAATCGTGCTCCCAGTGCGCCGTCTCCCTCGGGCGGAACAGGTCTACATGGTCGGTCAGGCACATTTCCTGCAAACCCTGCGCGATGCCCGCGCGCACCATGTCTTCCACCGGCGTTTTCGAGTCGAACGAAAGCGAACAGTGGGTGTGATAATCGGATAAATACATCTTCTATTCGTTACAGCTTGAACTTTCCGAAAAAGCTCTTGTGTTCCTCATAATTCTTCTCGCCGAGCGACTCGCTGAACTTCTTGAGCGCTTCCTTCTGCTCGCGGTTCAGGTTGCGCGGCGTCTCGATATACACGGTGACGTACTGGTCGCCGCGGCCGCGGCCGTTGAGGCCGGGGATGCCCTTGCCTTTCAGGCGGAATGTCGTGCCGCTCTGCGTGCCCTCGGGGATGGTGTACTTCACCTTGCCGTCGATCGTCGGGATCTCAAGCTCCGCGCCGAGCACCGCCTGCGTGAACGTGATGGGCGCTTCGCACAAGACGCTCGTGCCCTCGCGGCGGAAGATCTCGTGCGGACGCACGGACACGACGATCAGAAGGTCGCCCGCGGGGCCGCCGTTCTTGCCCGCGTTGCCCTGCGCGCGCAGCGAAATGGTCTGCCCGTTGTCGATGCCCGCAGGAATGCTGACCTTGATGGTCTTGCGGTGGCGGATCATGCCCTTGCCGCCGCACTTGGGGCAGGGCTGATGAATGATCTTGCCCTTGCCTCCGCAGCGCTGGCAGGGGGCCGACGTCGACATATAGCCCAGCGGCGTCTGGCGGCGCTGCTGGATCACGCCGCTGCCGCGGCAGTCAGGACAGACCTCGGCGGTCGTGCCCTTGGCGCAGCCCGAGCCGCGGCAGTCAGGGCACTGCTCGATGCGGTCGATGCTGACTTCCTTCTCGCAGCCGAAGGCCGCCTCTTCAAAGCTGATATTCACGCTCGTGCGCAGGCTTTCGCCGCGCTGGGGCGCGTTGGGGTTCGCGCGCGCGCCGCCGAAGCCACCGCCGAAGAAGCTGCCGAAGATATCGCCGAGGTCGCCGAAGTCGAACCCGCCCGCGCCGTAAGCGCCGCCACCGGCGCCTGCGCCGTAATTCGGGTCAACGCCCGCAAAGCCGAACTGGTCGTAGCGCGCCTTCTTGTCTGGGTCGCTCAAAACCTCGTTCGCCTCGTTGATCTCCTTGAACTTCTCCTCGGCTTCCTTGTCGCCGGGGTTCATGTCGGGGTGATACTTGCGTGCGAGCTTTTTGTATGCTTTTTTGATCTCTTCTTCCGAAGCGCCCTTGGAAACGCCGAGCACCTCGTAATAGTCTCTTTTATTTTCAGCCATAGACTACGCTCCTAAAAACGCCGCAATCGGGGGCAGTATAAACTGTCCCCGCTGCGTCGATCGGTTTCAAATTACTTCTTGTTGTTCTCGTCGTCATCCACGACCTTGTAGTCAGCATCATAATACTGCTGACCGTTCGGGCCGGTCTGCGCGCCGCCGTTCTGGCCGCCCATGTCGGGGCCAGCCTGTGCGCCGCCCTGCGGGTTCGCCTGCTGATAGAGCTTCTCGCTCATCTGGTAGAACATCTGCGTGAGCTCTTCGGTCGCGCTCTTGATGGCGTCGGTATCGTCGCCCTTGAGGACTTCCTTCAGCTTGTCGATACCACTCTGGACCTTGGCCTTCTCGTCCGCGGGGATCTTGTCGCCCACTTCGCCGAGGGTCTTCTCGCTCTGGTAGACCATCTGGTCGGCCTGGTTGCGGACTTCGACCTTTTCCTTGATCTTGGCGTCCTCAGCGGCGTACTGCTCGGCGTCCTTGACGGCCTTTTCGATATCCTCCTTGCTCATGTTGGAGGAAGAGGTGATGGTGATGTGCTGCTCGGTGCCGGTGCCGAGGTCCTTCGCGCTGACGTTCACGATGCCGTTGGCGTCGATATCGAACGTGACCTCGATCTGAGGCACGCCGCGGCGGGCCGGAGCGATGCCGTCGAGGTGGAAGCGGCCGAGGCTCTTGTTGGCAGCGGCCATCTCGCGCTCGCCCTGCAGGACGTTGACCTCAACGCTCGTCTGGTTATCGGCGGCGGTGGAGAAGATCTGGCTCTTCTTCACGGGGATGGTGGTGTTGCGGTCGATGAGCTTGGTGCAAACGCCGCCCATGGTTTCAATGCCGAGGGACAGCGGGGTGACGTCGAGCAGCAGCAGGCCCTTGACATCGCCGGTCAGAACGCCCGCCTGAAGAGCAGCGCCCATGGCGACGCACTCATCGGGGTTGATGCCCTTGAAGCCTTCCTTGCCGGTGAGCTTCTTGACCATTTCCTGCACGGCGGGGATACGGCTGGAGCCGCCGACCATCAGGACCTTGTGGATGTCGTTGCCGGTGAGGCCCGCATCGCTGAGCGCCTGACGGACAGGGCCGGCAGTGGCTTCGACCAGGTGCGCGGTCAGCTCGTTGAACTTAGCGCGCGTGAGGGTCAGGTCGAGGTGCTTCGGGCCGGTGGCGTCGGCCGTGATATACGGGAGGTTAATATTGGTGGAGGTCACGCCGGAGAGCTCGATCTTGGCCTTCTCGGCAGCTTCCTTCAAGCGCTGCATGGCGACCTTGTCGCCGCTGAGGTCGACGCCGTCGGTACGCTTGAACTCGCTGACCATCCACTTCATGATGCACTCATCGAAGTCGTCGCCGCCGAGGCGGTTGTTGCCCGCGGTGGCCAGAACCTCAATAACACCGTCGTCGATATCGAGGATGGAGACATCGAACGTACCGCCGCCAAGGTCGTAGACCATGACCTTCTGGCTCTGCTCCTTGTCGACGCCGTAGGCGAGGGCCGCGGCCGTCGGCTCATTGATGATACGCTTGACCTCGAGGCCGGCGATCTTACCGGCGTCCTTGGTCGCCTGACGCTGCGCATCGGTGAAGTAAGCGGGAACGGTGATGACGGCTTCGCTCACGGGGCCGCCGAGGTAAGCCTCAGCGTCGCTCTTGAGCTTCTGCAGGATCATCGCGCTGATCTCCTGCGGAGTGTACTTCTTACCGTCAACTTCCACTTTATAATCAGAACCCATTTCGCGCTTGATCGAAGAGATCGTGCGGTCGGGGTTGGTGATGGCCTGACGCTTTGCGACCTGGCCGACCATACGCTCGCCGGTCTTACTGAACGCGACGACGGACGGGGTGGTGCGGTTACCTTCGGCGTTGGGGATGACGACGGCTTCGCCGCCTTCCATCACGGCCACACAAGAGTTGGTAGTACCAAGGTCAATACCGATAACTTTAGACATAATGTTGTCCTCCTAAGATCTATCTTAATTTTTTTGTTAACGAAATAAATTTATCATTTCGCGCTTCCGCGCGGAATTTGCACTTTAATTGGCCACTTTTACAATGGCAAATCGCAGCACCTTATCGCCCAGCGTGAAGCCCTGCTGGAGCACCTCGACCACGGTGTTTTCCCCGTAGTTTTCGTCTTCCACATGCATCACGGCGTTGTGCTTTTCAGGGTCAAAGGGCTTTCCGGCGGCGTCCATCGTTTCAACGCCCAGCTTTTTGAGGCTCTCTTTGAACTGGTTGAACACCATTTCAAGGCCCTTGCGGTGGGGCGACTCCTCGTCGCCGTACTGGGCAAGGCCGCGCTCGAGGTTATCGTAAACGCCCAGCAGTGCCTTGATCGTGTCGATCTTCGCGTCGGCGTAAAGGCTTTCCTTTTCCTTCGCGGTGCGCTTGCGGTAGTTGTCGTACTCGGCGGCAAGGCGCAGGTATTTGTCCTGCTCGTCGGCAAGCGACTTGGCAAGGCCTTCCATCTTCTCCATCTGCTCGCGCGTGACGGTGAAGGTCTCGGGCTCCGCGCTCTTTTCGGCGGTCTCGTCAGCCTTGGCAGTCTCTGCGGTCTTGGCCGCCTCGTCTGCTGTCGGCTGCTGCGCCGTGTTCTTTTCCGGCGTGCTCTCCGCCGCGTTCTGCTTGTCTTTCTTACCCATTTCTTACTCCTTATCTTCTTCCCTGGGCGGAAGCTCGTTCTTGCCGAACATCCGCGTCAGGCTGTCTGCAAAATAACTCAGCCGCGCCGTCACGGTGGCGTAGTCCATTCTGGTGGGACCCACCACACCGACGAGGCCGCGCATCCCGTCGCCGATATCGTAGCTGGCGACGACCACGCTCGTTTCCTTGAGCGCCTCGTTCACGTTTTCCGGCCCGATTAGGATCTTGAGCGGCGCGCCGTCATCCGGCACGGGAAGCTCTTCCTTGTTATCCACAAGGAATGTCACGAGATCGTGCGCCTTGTCGACATCGCGGTACTCAGGCATTTTCAAGATCTGGCTCGCGCCCGCGGTCTCCACATTGCGCTGCGCGCTCTGCTCGAGCACACCGATCGCATATTCGACCGCTTTGGACACCACTAAAAATAGCTCGGGCGAAAGCTGCTCGGAAAGGCTCATCAGCCTTGCACTCATCTCATCGGCGCTCCGGCCGGTGAAGTGCGTGTTCAAAAGCTCCTTGACGTCCGCAAGCCGCTGGCTGTCGAACGGGAGGTCCGAGCGCTGGAGCTGGCTCTTCACGCGGTTATCCTCGCCCATCACCACGACGATGAAGCTCATTTCATCGACCGCGATGAGCTCGAAGCGCTTGACGCTCGCCTCGCGCCGTCCGCCCGTCACGCTGTACACGGGGTAATTGACGATGCTCGACACCATCTGCCCCGCCTTGGCGATCACGCTGTCTGTGCCGCTGAGCTTGGACTTGAGCTGCTCGTTGATCTCCTCCGCTTCTGTTTCGGAGACCTCGCGCTTTTCCATCAGCTCGTTGACGTACAAGCGGTAACCTTTCGGCGACGGCACGCGTCCGGCGGACGTGTGCGGCTGCTCAAGGTAGCCCATTTCGACCAGATCCGCAAGCTCGTTGCGGATGGTCGCGGAGCTCACCGAACCGCCCATCTCCTCGGCCAGCGCCTTGGAGCCGACCGGCTCAGCCGCGGCGATGTAATCCTCGACAACGCGCTTGAGAATTTGCTTTTTGCGCTCGGTCAAGTCCATACGCCGCGCTCCTTTCATAGCTTTAGCACTCCTTTCCCCTGAGTGCTAAACGCAGTGTACCACCGACATTTCCCATTGTCAATAGGAGGCAGTGTAAACAGTTTGTGAACTACGCAAAAGTCAGGCCAAGGCCTGCCTTTTGAAGCGTTTTCACTCCGCTCTGTGCCTCGCCTACGGCTCGACACTCGCTGCGCGAGAAGAGTTTTTTGGCACGCACACGCCCCAGGGCGGCTTCTCTTGCTGCTCTGCGGCAATTCACTTTCTGTCGCGCCAAAAAAGATTTAACATTATTTGCCGCCGTGCGCGGCAGTCCTGGGCAGCCGTTGGCAGCTTCGCTGCCTTACGGATGCCGCATACCCCTTGTGGGTAAAAGTCTGCGACGCTTTTCCATTTCACGGCAGCTTCGCAGAATTCCGTGCCCGCAGGCACGGAAAAATTAAAATCGTAAATCGCCGCGACCGGCGCGTGGCGATTTACACTTCTCACGGAGCGGAGTGTGCGCGCCTTTGGCGCGTGCATGCAGCGCAGTGCAAGCCTTCTCCAAAAGAGGCAACGCCGCTTTTGGAAGAATAAAAAAAGAGGAACGCTTTCGCGTTCCTCTTTTTTTAAGAACCTTTATTCGGCCTTGGGCGCTTCGGCGGCTTTCGCGGCTTCGGCAGCCTTAGCTTCGGCGGCTGCCTTGGCGGCAGCGGCCTTGCGCTCGGCGGCAGCCTTCTGCGCGGCCTTGAACTTCTCCTTCTCCTCGGGGGTCGGGATGGGCTCGATGGCGTTGCGCGGGCAGGCCTTGGCGCACATGGTGCAGTTTTTGCACTTGGTGTAGTCGATGACGGCCACGTTGTTGACGACGTGGATGGCGTCGAACTTACAGGTGCGCTCGCACATACCGCAGGCAATGCAGGAGTTGGCGCACACCTTCGTAACGGCGGGGCCCTTCTCCTTGTTCGAGCAGTTGACGAAGACCTTCTGCTTGTAGGGCACCTCGACGATCAGCTTGCGCGGGCAGGCTTCGCGGCAGGCGCCGCAGTTGGTGCACTTCTCCTTGTCGACCTCGGCGACGCCCTGTGCATTGATGTGGATGGCGTCGAACTGGCAGGCGGCAACGCAGGTGCCAAAGCCCATGCAGCCAAAGGAGCAGGCGGTCGGACCGCCGGCGACCTTCGTCGCGGCGACGCAGTCGTGAAGACCGACATACTCGAAATTCTTCACAGAGGCCTCGCCGCCGTTGCACAGCACGTGCGCGACCTGCTTTTCGCCGCTGGGGGCTTCCATGCCCATGATCTCAGCGATCTTGGCAGCACCCTCTGCACCAGCGGGCGCGCAGGCGGTGACGGGAGCCTTACCGGCAAGAATTGCCTCGGCGCAGCCCGCGCAGCCGGGATAGCCGCAGCCGCCGCAGTTTGCGCCGGCGAGGCAGGCCTGGATCTTGGGCAGGCGCTCATCGACCTTGACCTCAAAGGCCTTGGCCGCAACGGACAGGATCAGGCCGAACACGACGGCGATCACGCCCAGCACGAGGACAGCGTAAATAACGTTTGTAATCATAATTTCGTCCCCTCCTTACATGGGCCACACCTGCAGACCCGAGAAGCCCATGAATGCGAGGGCGATCAGGCCTGCGGTGATCAGCGCGATGGGGAAGCCTTCAAATGCCTTGGGATAGTCGGCAAACTCCAGGCGCTCGCGCACCGTGGAGAACAGGTAGATCGCCAGCAGGAAGCCAAGGCCGCCGGTGATGCCGTACACCACGGATCCGATGAAGTTGTAGTCGTTCTGCACGTTGAGCAGCACCACGCCGAGAACGGCGCAGTTGGTGGTGATCAGCGGCAGGTACACGCCGAGGGCCGTGTAGAGCGTCGGCATGGACTTTTTGAGGAACATCTCGATGAACTGCACGAGGCTCGCCACCACGAGAATGAAGGCGACGGTCTGCATGTAGTCAAGGCCGAGCTTGACGAGGATGATGTTCACGCCGTAGCAGAACGCCGAGGCAAGGCCCATGACGAACGTAACGGCAAGGCCCATACCGATGGCGGTGTCGCTCTTTTTCGACACGCCGAGGAACGGGCAGATACCCAAGAACTGCGAGAAGATGAAGTTATTCGTCAGGATCGCGCCGAGGGAAATAGCAAGTAACTTAGTCACACTCATTTTTATTTACCCTCCGTTTCTTTCTTTTCCGCGTTCTTCTTCTCGCTTCTGGCAAGCGCCCACTGCATGATGGCGATCAGCGTGCCGAGGCAGAGGAAGCCGCCGACGGGCAGCGTGAGCATACCAGCGGGAACATAGGAAGAAGGCATGACCTGGATGCCGAGCAGCGTGCCCGCGCCCAAGAGCTCGCGGAACGCGCTCAGGATCAGCAGCACCACCGTGTAGCCGATGCCCTGGCAGATGCCGTCCACCGCGGAGGCGGCGACGGAGTTCTTGCTGGCAAAGGCCTCGGCGCGGCCGAGGATGATGCAGTTGACGACGATCAGCGGGATGAACACGCCAAGGCTCTCGGCGATGTCAGGGACAAACGCCTGCAGGCACAGATCAACGATCGTAACGAAGCCCGCGATGACGACGATGTAGCACGCGATACGCACTTCGTTGGGGATGATCTTGCGCAGAAGGGAAATAAAGATGTTGGAAAGCGTCAGGATGATGAGAACGGAGATGCCCATACCAAAGCCGTTTGCAACACTCGTGGTGATGGCCATGGTGGAGCACATACCGAGCACCTGCACCAGAACGGGGTTTTGGTAGATCAGACCGTCTTTGAGCTGTTTGTTGAAATTCATAGATCGTTCCCCCTTTCTCAGTTCATGGCCTCGGCGGCAGCCAGAGCGGCGTTGACGCCCTTGGTCACGCCCTTGGTGGAGACCGTCGCGCCGGTGACGGCGTCGATGTTCTGCTTGACGACGAGTGTGCCCGCGCCGGACTTGCCGACGAACTGATCGAGCGCGCCGGTGCCTGCGGAGGTCGCTTCATTGTCCATGACCTTGGAGCCGATGCCCTTGGTCTCGGAGTTGTTGACGATGGAAACGCCCGTGACGGTGAGGTCGGTGTCCACGCCGACGATCATCACGATGTTGCCCTGAGAGCCGCTCGCGGTGACCTTGAAGGCATAGCCGATGGTGTCGCCGCCGGACTTCACCTCATAGACCTCGCTCAGCTTGCCGCCCTGTTCGTTGGCAGCGTCGATCATGGCCTGCGGGATCTCCTCCATCGGGGGGAACTCGCAGTCGGCCGCGGAGACGACCTTGGCGAGCGCCTCTTCGGTCTTTTGCTTGTTGATGGCCGCGATCTTGTCCGCGGTCAGCATGTTGGTCAGGCCCAGCAGCAGCGCGACGACCAGCGAGATCGCCGTCAGCGTACCGGCTACCTTGAAAATGAATTTACCTTCGATCTTCATTTCTTTGCCGCCTCCTTCGCTGCTTTCTTATCTACGCCGAAGCGGGTGGGCTTGGTGTACTTGTCAATGATCCAGGTGCAGCAGTTCATCACAAGGATGGAATAGCAAACGCCCTCGGGATAGGAGCCAAAGTAGCGGATGAACACCGTGATGAGACCGCAGCCGATGCCGAAGATCAGCTGGCCCTTCTTCGTAACGGGGGAGGTGACATAGTCAGTGGCCATGAAGAACGCGCCGAGGAACAGGCCGCCGCCGAGCACGTTGTAGAGCATCCAGCTCATCGCATCGTTGCCCTGGGGGAAGAGGAACGTGAGGACTGCCACCGTGCCGATGTAGGCAACGGGGATCTGCCAGGAGATGAC
>OJQM01000488.1_pt1 | contig 22148 bp, 18 predicted proteins | sample 1598751 | NCBI WGS metagenome assembly OJQM01 (sample SAMN03922455, study PRJEB24848) | human gut metagenome | isolation source: stool sample | host: Homo sapiens | place: Germany | collected 2009-11 | reverse complement strand
CGTATGGCTTCAGGTTGTTGGACTTTACTGTTTCTGCAATACTGTAGATCACAGCAGAAGTCTTTGCTCCGTTTATGGTATCAATGACCTGCCAGTTCTTTTTTTCAATACAGAAGCCGCGGATGGCACGTTCTGAGGCATTGTTATCCATCGGGACATCTCCATCTTCCAGAAACACCCGAAGATATTTTTCCTGGTTCAGAAGGTAAGTAAAGGCAGCTTCCAGCTTACCTTTTACCACGATCTGTTCTTTTTTCTGTTTCAGGTACACAAACAAAGCATCTACCAGTGGACGGATAACCACCTGACGCTGCGTAAGTCGTTCTTTAGAAGAAAGATCTTTGAGTTTCCCTTCCTCCCGGTAGATCGCCTGAATCTGTTTCATTACCAGATAGGCAACGGATTCCTTTTTCCCTTCTGCCGGTATGGCGGCAAGAACCTCCTCAAACTTCCGGCGTCCGTGCACCCAGCATCCTGCGATCGTCAGGTCTTCCTTCTCCTTTTCCAGCGTGTGGTAGACCTGATAACCATCCGTGACACAGATCCCGGAATAATCTTTCAGAAACTCCCGGGGATGGGAAACATTTCTGGTTCTCTGATACTCATACAGGACGATCTGGTTTTCGGGGTACATAGCTCCGGAGCGGTAAACCCACATATAACTTTTGGATCCTGCCGGGCGGCCATCGTGGTTTACAAGCACCGGTGTTTCATCTGCCTGAATGACATGGTAATCATACAGTTTCCGGTGGAGATAGTCATAGAGAACGGAAAGGTATTCCTCTCCGAGACGGATCATCCAGTTTGCCATGTTCTGCCTGGTGATGGAAAGCCCATAGCGCTTGAATTCCTGTTCCAGACGATACAGAGGAACCGCATTGACATATTTGCCGTTCATAATGGCTGCTGCAAGTGTTGAGGAAACGGCACTGCCATGAAGCAGCCCTCTGGGATGCTTCGCTTTTACCATATGCCCATCCTTCTTGTCGGCATAGACGCCGATATGATGTTCCTCCACCTCTACTTTGGCAGGAACGAAACGGTATCTCCGGGATATGGCATCCGGGAGCTGTTTCCAGCCATTTTTACCAAACTCAGCAGAGAGTTCTTCTTCTGTCATGTAATGGTCGATCCGGTATGTCGGAAGACCGGAAAGGTCCTGTTCCTTTTTGCCTTTTGTCTTTACCGGGCGGGGAGTGTTCTCTTCCAGCTGTTCCGGCTCCGGGGCATCCAGATCGCAGACAGCTTCTGCCTCATTGAAGAAAACAATCGTTCCATTCACTTCCATGAAGCTGATCTGGCTGGTATCACTCATTTTTTCGGAAGAACGTCCAAAACGGTTTCTGTTTGCCAAAACCATCTGCTCCATCATGAGCTGCATCTTTTCATTAAGGGAACGGACCTCTGCAGTCAGGGTTTGAAGTTGCTCCTGCTGGTTCAGGACCATCTGGATCAGAAGGGACTTGTCAACGGTATTCGGTTGTTCTTCTGTGTATCTGACTGCCATAGTGTGGAGCTCCTTTTCTTATTGGAGCCATTATAGCAGATATGCCACATTTCCGCCAGCCAGCGGCTGTTTTCCTTTCGTCATTATGACGGTGGATAACAGTACTGAAAACCTGAGCAGTCACTGCTTCCTTTCAGATTTTCAGTACTGTTGTCCACAATGGCCCTGCCTTCCCAGCCGCATGGGCGGCAGGACAGAATCATTGTGAATAAACAGTGGACAGTAAGTCCAGCGAGATAAAACTGTCCACAAAAAAATTCTGCGAAATGGACAAAACTTAAAAGAGTTTCTTCGAATCCTCTGTCTGCTCTATCGGGTGTCTGGCAACAATCTCCAGTCCCTGCATGAGCATCGCGTACTGTTCCGGAGTAATTGCCAGTGCTTCTTCTTTGCTCCTTGACCAGTTGAAAGCACCGGTATCTAACCGTTTGTATAATAACAGGAAGCCATCTCCTTCCCACAGGAGTTATCCCTTGATACGGTCTGTTCTCTTGCCACAGAACAGGAACAGGGTATTTCTGTCATAGGGATCTAAATGGAAACGGAAGCGAATGATGTTTGCCAGTCCTTCCATGCCTCTGCGCAGATCCGTGTATCCGGTGGCAAGATATATTTTGTGAAATCCGGAAACATCATTCAGCATGGCTGGCAGCTCCTATCAGGTTACGGAGGAATTCCGGCGAAGCGTCAGGATAGAGATCTATCGTGATTCCGCTTTCTGTATGAAGAGTTGCAGCCACAGAGAAATGTGTGAGGGAGGCTTTAGCCGGTAAGCGTTTTGCTGGTGCTGTAAGTTCCACAAAGGAAGGGGATGGAGCGCAAAGCTCCAGACAGGCTTCTCGGACTCGACGCAGGCGATAGTAATAATTCGCCTTTGTTAGGCCATGCTCCTGGCACCAGGCATCCACTTTCATATCAGAGGGACGGCTTTGGCAATCCCTGATCTGGTCGGCCCACTGTTGTAGGCGTATCTGTTCTGCAACGAAACTGGTTTGAGTGTTCATAGTCTGACCTCCTGACGCTGGTCAAAAAAGTTCAGTACTGAACTTTTTTGACTGGGTATAGTGTGAGATCATTATTGCAGATGAAAGTGACTGGGAAAAGGTACTTGCTATGGTGCGTTTACGTTATAAGTGACAGGATGGATTGTAGCAGGAGTAGTGATGATAGTTGTTGGCATACTTATATATTGCAGTCGAACAAAGGAGACCCCAGCAGGAACTGGCGAGACAACACAAAGAACGACATCACAGCAGACAAGAGTGGTGCCACTTTCTCAAAAAAATGAAACGGGTCCAATGGTCTACTATGCAAATGATAGGTGTTGTTGACGCCTTAAATTAGCATGCTGATTTACTTTTTTTACAGCGTTGACAGTGGAGAAACGGACAGATATAATAGCAGCAGGGTAAATCGAAGGAAAGGTTTGGAAGAAGAAATTGGAAAGAAAATACGATTTGACAAAGGGAGATGTTTTCCAGACGATCTTGATGTTTATGCTGCCGATCCTGGCAGGAAATGTATTTCAACAGCTGTATTCTGCTGTGGATACGATCATCGTGGGACGTACCCTTGGTTCTGACGCGTTGGCGTCAGTAGGAAGCATCGGGAGCCTGCAGTTTCTGGTGTTTGGATTTTGCTCTGGTCTTGCGGGCGGTGTGACAGTTGTGACATCTCAGTTTATTGGCGCTGGGAAAACGGAAAATGCGAGACGTTCCACAGCAGTGATCTATATGATCTGGGCGGTGGTTTCCCTGCTTTGTACCGTGGTAGGTATTGTTTGCCTGCCAGGGCTTTTGCATATTTTGAATATGCCGGAAAAGCTGTTTCAGCGTGCGTATGCTTATCAGCTGGTTTGCTTTATCGGACTTGGAGGACAGCTTTTATACAACGTGGAAGCAAGCCTTTTGAGGGCGATTGGAAACAGTAAAGTACCGCTTATTTTTCTGATCATTTCCTCTGTGTTGAACATTATATTGGATTTTGTGTTTATTCTGGTGTTTCATATGGATGTGGTCGGAGCAGCTGCAGCGACGATTCTGGCCCAAAGCCTTTCCGGGGTCGGCTGTCTGATCTACAGCTTTCGGAAATATCCGCAGCTGCGTGTCAGAAAAGAAGATTTTAAAATATCATTTGCTTTTTTAGCGGATCATCTCCGGGTAGGGCTGCCGCTTTCGATTCAGGACTCCATTACGGGCGTCGGAATGATGGTATTTCAGAGTGCGTTGAACGGGATGGGTGCAGATGCGATTGCGGCATACACTGCATGTAGTAAGCTGGAAACCTTTGTCGAGATGCCGATGTATTCGATCGCAGTTGCCATGGTAACGTTTACGGCACAGAATTTTGGTGCGAAGCAATATCAGAGAATTCGAAAAGGAATGAAGGTTTCCCTTTTGAGCTGTCTCTTTTTCAGTGTTGTGGTAGGCGGATTGATCATTGTGTTCTGTAAGCCGCTCGTTTCGATTTTCGTTGGAAGCGGTGCAGTAGAGGTGATCCGGCTGTCCAGAATTTACAACAGTATTGAGGCCAGCTGCTTATGGTGTGCGGCACTGTTGTTCACCTACCGGGGCGCGGTGCAGGGAACCGGAAATACGAAGATCCCGATGATGGGCGGATTTTTGGAGCTTCTCATGCGTGTTTTTGCAGCACTTTGCTTAAGCCGTATCTGGGGCTTCCCGGGACTGGCAATGGCCTATCCGCTGGCGTGGATATTTGCGGCACTGTTAAACATGTGGTATTATCGAAAGCTGGACAAAAATGATTTTCAGTGTACCAGAACTTCATTAATATGAAGAAGAATATGTTCCATGAGATAGAGGAGGACGAGTTGCTCGTCCTCCTTTGTCATGTTGGAAATCGGCTGCAGGAGAGTGATGTGGAGAATTGAGGTATCCAGAGAGCTTTCCGTAACTGCAAAGGCACAGAGACATTCTTTGCCAAATACGGAAACCTGCGCCTGAATATCACCGGTCATAACTTGGTCATAGGAGCTTTTCAGGCGATCCAGAATATCAAAAATCGCATAGACGGTCATACGCCGCGGACAGCCTAGATCCTGTTTGAGCGTGAACATGAGAGAACCCTCCTATTACATTTTCCAATGAAAACTGGCGTTCTTTGCTTTTTTCAATGCTGCAAATGCTGCAGGCTTACAGCGGCCGCAGTGTGCCCATGATTTCGGCAAGCACATTGCTGTAGTTATCAATATTTTCTTCGGATGTGCTTGCACCGACGATATAGGGGACACCGTCGATATCAGCTGCAGCGAAGATAGAAATATCAGAATCGTGAGAAACGATCCGAAATTGCCAGACAATATCGTCTTCACGGCTTTCTGTCATGATCTCCGAAAGGGAAGCGCCGGAGACATCTTCCCAGATGCCGGAAAGGTAAGCAATACATTCGTCTGCGTTTTTTCCGGCAGAAAGTCCCTGCTCCACCTCAATATATTCCTCTTCGTTGGAGGAAAGGAAAAGAAGGAGGGCGGTTCCGCTGTTGCCGTTTGGAAGCGTAAAGCTGCTGCGTCTTGTGCTGCTGATCTGAGTGGAATCCGTGATGCATTGGATGCCTGCAGCGGTGTCGCAATAGCGCTCGTAGGTAATATCCACAGGACCATTTATACGAAAGGATGTCAGACTGTTGTAAATCTGTGTGTGGTCTGTTTCGGAATCCTTTGGATAGGAGCCGACGAGCAGATATGCGCCAAAGTCATTCCTTCCTTCTACTGCAAGCAGTACATGCTGCAGGGTGGTCTGGCTGGAATCTGTTCCCTGGAAGAAAATCTGGTAAGCGGACTGTCCGCCGAAATCGTCCGGTCCTGCGGTCAGAATCATGGCGTCGGTAAGACCGTAGCCCTCTGCGTAGGAGGAAACAATATCCTCCCGGTAGTTTTCGATGTCGGCAAGGGAATAGATCGGAATAATTGTAGCCCAGTTGAAGCTGGTTTCGATCCGGCAGTTTCTGGCATTGTTGGTAAAAGTAAAACCATCATCTGAAACGCTATACTCTGCCGGAACGTCGATGGTAGCATTTAAAATTCCGAGATCATAGGTGACAACTTCCGTACCGGTGCTGTCGTTTGAATCGCCGGAAGAAGGATCGTCCGGTGCGTCTGGATCCTGCCCGGGCGGGGTTTGGGAGGGCGTCGGCGTATCCGAACCGGGAGGTGCAGATGCAGAAGAAGGATTCATGGACGAAGCAGAGTTTGTGTAGCTGGTATTTTTTCCGGACTTTCCGGAAAGGGGCAAAAAGAGGACGAGGGCGATTACCGCGACCAGAGCGCCGCCAAGAGCGACTGCCAGAAGCGGATTTTGTTTCAGATGTGCCGACAGGACAGCAAAAAATGTGGCAGGTCGGGAAGACACCGCGCCGGAATATGGCTGCGGTGCGTTTGCCGTTGATCCGGAGGATGGCGATTGTGCCGATGCAGTCGCGACATCCCCGTTCAGCGCGCAGATAAAGGCATCCATGCTCATGAAGCGGTCTTCCGTACGGATGCTGAGCGCCTTCAGAATCGCCTGTTCGATGGCAGGGGAAATGGAGATGTCAAGCTCGGAGGGGCGTTTGAGCGTATCGCCGTGAATCCGTTCGATGGAATCCGGCGGAAGAATTCCGGTGATGCAGCGGTAAAGCGTTGCACCCATGGCATAAACGTCTGTCCAGGGTCCCTGATTTCCATGGGAAGAGTATTGCTCCTCCGGGGCATAGCCATGCTTTAGAATAACGGAAACGCTTTTCCCATCACCGGAAGCAAAGCGCGCTGCGCCGAAGTCCAGAAGCCTGCTGTCACCGTCGGCGGTCAGGTAAATGTTGTCTGGGCTGATATCCCGGTGCAAAAGCTGCATGGAGTGGACAGAAACGAGCGCGTTCATAACAGGCAGCAGGATTTTTAATGCTTCTTCGCAGGAAATTTTTTCCCCGTGCGCAGCAAGATAGGCTTTTAGACTGGTGCCGTTCACGTATTCCATGACGAAGTATGCGGTGTTGTTTTCCCGGAAATAGTTCTGGACGGAAACGATATTCGGTGTGTTCTGGAGCTTTGCCAGAATGCGTGCTTCCTCCAGAAAACGTTCCATTCCGGATTGATAATCCTTTTCCTGATGACTGGTCAGAACGACAGTATAGCGGTCGGTATTCCGGGTAGCCATGGCGGAGGGCATATATTCTTTGATGGCGACTTTGATTTCGAGGGTCAGGTCAAAGCCGAGGTAGGTAATGCCGAAGCCACCGATGCCGAGGACTTTGCCGATCAGGTAGCGGCCGTTTACAATTGTGCCCAGGGGAAGGGCGAGATAGGGCTGCTGCTTTGTTTCATCGAACCCGCAGACAGGGCAGACCGTGCCGGGTTCTTTTTCGGAAAAGCAGCCGTAACAGATACGTTCGGGATTCATAATTCCTCACATTCCGCCGCAAAAGCGGCTTTTGATGATAGACAGTTGTAAAATGTTCCGGTGTATTAGGAAAAGGCTGGCGAGATCGCATCGGGACGGCTGATGCAGGTCAGAACGAAAAGCGTTCCATCGATGCTGCGGATGCGTTCCGTATGGCGAAACAGCAGCCCTACGAGCCAGTCTGTCGCGTTGTTGGCTTTTGAAAATTCAATCTGGATTTCCAAAGGTTCAATATAAAAATCTCCGCAGCAGACAAGGCTGCCTTCCCCCGGCAAAAGCACCGGGAGGGAAGTCTCTTTTTGCAGCCGACCATCTGCCATCAGATGGTAAAAGACGGCAGCTTCGGGAAAAGAAAGCGTATCGGAGGAAAGCTCGACCAGCCGTGTTTCAAGGAGAGCCGCACAGGAAAGACCTGTTCTGGCAGAAATCGTATCAGATGCAGTCATAGGTTCTCTCATTTCTGCGCACGTTTTTTGTGCATGCCGAGTTTGTGTCAAGTGCGCGCAGACACAAATCTCGTTTATTCCTTTGCAACGAGAAAACGGTTTGAGGGATCGCAGAGGAAGAACGTATCTCCGGGATAGAGCTTTTCGGGGACGTTCGGGGCGAGCTTTTTCCCATTTCCAAGAAAGGTTCCATAGGAGGAACCGAGGTCGGTCAGGACGAAGCAGCCTTCCCCCGGATTGTAGGAAAGCTGGCAGTGGCGGCTGCTGATGCCGGGCGTGCTCTTTTCATAAACGATGTTGCAGAACGCAGGATCTCTGCCGATGGTAACCTTTCCCTTGAGCAGGTCGAAGCTCTGCCCTGCGTAGCTGCCGGTCATTCCACGCAGGATCGCATGAGCACTGGAGCTGCCTGCCGCACCGGAGTGTACAGGATTGCCGTTTAAGCCGCTTGCTGAGCCATTCGCCAGACCGTCGCCCAGGCTGCTGCTTCGATCTGCCAGGCCGCTGCGGCTATTTGTAACGCTGGCTGTATCCTTCCTTTCCTTCCAGAAGAAAAACGTGCCCGCTGCGATCAACAGAATGCCGAGTAGGAGCAGCACAGCACTGCCGGGACCGTGGAACAGGGAAAAACCAGAGCCCGAAAACGTGTAGGGAATGCGCTCAACATCCAGGATTTTCGTCAGCTCGTTGATGATGATGGCATAGTTCATGCCAAGGCTCAGCCCGGTATTGGGATCAATGGCGCCTGCAACGTTGATACCGATTACGTTTCCTTTTTCATCGACCAGAGGACCGCCGGAGTTGCCGGGAGCGATGGAAACGTCCATCTGAAATGCCTCATAGGTGGAAAAAGAGGTGGTTGTGCGTTTGCTGATGATGCCTCGGGTGATTGTAATATCGTCTATATCGTAGGTGGCAAAATCCTGACGCTGGGAGGAATTGCCGGGATAGCCGAGCGCGTAGGCGGTGTCGCCGATCTTGATGTCGCCGGAGTCGCGCAGCGTCAGGGCAGTCCGCTTATCCGTCGGGGAGGGCAGCTGCAGGATGGCGATATCCTTTTCCTCCTGAGGGGAAAAGTAGACGACCTTGGCTTTTACATAGTCGTTTTCCGCTGCGGAAAAAAAGACATCAATTTCCCCTCCGTAAAGACTGGAATCATAGCGGGGATAGGTATAGGCTTTATTGACGACATGCCCGTTTGTCACGATGTACTGAATCGGCTGTCCGGGCGTGCCGATGGCCCAGCCGGTTCCCATCCCGGCTTCGCTGTTTCCTTCGTTGTCATAGACTGTCGCATAGACCATGACGATACCGTTTCTGGATTCATAGGGATCCTCAGAGGAGCTTTTGGTCAGCCCTGTGATGCCGAAAATGGATGAGACAGCGCCGATCAGGATCAGCACAAGGGCGATCAGCTGTTTGGAAGAGATTCGTTTGGTTTTCATTCGGTATTCTCCTTTTCCCCGTAATAATGTAAAACGATTGCGGTATAGTTATCCTGTGTGGGAAGTGCGGCTTTTCGGATTGCTGTTTCGAGCGCACTGCAGCAGTCCTGAACCGGAAGCTCCATCGCCTCGCGGATTTGTTTCAGGGTCAGTGGATCGCTGATTCCGTCGGAGCATAACAGCAGGGTATCGCCCGGAAAAAGGGAAAGTGGAATGTGGGTGCGGTCCGGCGTGACCTCCTCCTTCCCGATATATTGGGAAAGTGCGCCTGAGGGTCAGAAAAAGCTTCCTCGATGGGAAATGCACCGTGAAAGGAACGCAGCAGCAGGTCCTTTTGAAATTCCTGTCGGGTGTTTAATGCATAGAGCTGATGTTCCCGGAGCAGAAAAAGGTCGCTGTCTCCGACGCTCCAGAAGTGCAGTTGATTTCCCAAAATCCAGGCAGCGACAAGGGTGCAGCCGCCGTGGCCGTAAAACTGTTGATAGATCTTCCGGGTGCATGTAAAGATCAGCTCCGATACAGCTTTTGTCTGCGGCTCAGGAAATGGGAAATGGTTTAACAGACAGGATACGGTTTGAATTGCGATCCGTTGTCCTTCCGCCATTCCGCCCATGCCGTCACAGAGAACGGCTAAAATTCCGTCTGTTTCATAGCGGTCTGCCGGAGAAATTCCGAAGGCATTCTGCTGCTGCTCACGCTGTCCGATTCCCTGCAGGTTTGCAATGTCCAGAATAGAGGTCTGTTCCGAAGTCAGAACGGTGGTAACGCAAAGCGACTCCGGTGCTGGTTCGGATGGCTGCTGCTGAGTCTGTACTTTTTTTCGCTTTTTAAAAAAGAACATGGGCTATTCCTCGCTCCACTGAAACTGTTGGCTGCAAAGAGGCAGGAAAAGCAGTCGGCTTTTCCCGACCTCGATGATGTCGTATGCTTTGAGTGGATGAACCATTTCGACCTGTTCATCATTGCAGTAGGTAATGCCGCGTCCCTGCCCGGGCGAAAGGGAAAAGGCATTGTGTTTGGCATCGTAAGTGACCAGTGCATGGCTTTCACGGGATACGGTATCATCGTCTGGCAGGGAAACATCCATCGCGGCAGCCCGGCCGATAAAGTTTCTTCCTGAAACGAGACGGAAATCCGTTCCGCGGTGTGGACCTTCGATGCAGATCAAAAAGCCGACTGCCGGATCAATACCGATTTTCTTTTTCATCACAGCGACTGTTTTGCCGCTGTCGAAGGCTGTCGCAGCTGCTGCAGCAGGATTGCCCGGAAAGGCAGCCACTGTCTTGCCGATATCCGCTGCAGCCATCGTCTTTCCGATCCCTGTATTCTCCTTGCAATACGGACAGCTTTCAAATCTTGCTTCATCATAGAAATGACCATTATCACACTGCTTCATAGAGTCCTCCTTGTTTTCCGAAGGAAAATGCGACTGCATTGAACGCTGTGCTGCGGTTTGCGTCAGGCGGGCATTTTCCGTTTTGCAGTTTTATTGTTACCTTCAGTCTACGCGTCGGGCGGTCATCCGGGTATGCCGTATGCGCGCCAAAACGGCGAAAAATGCGGTTTGGCGCTGGTGCGCCAGGGGAAAAATCAGAAAAAGCCGAACATCTTGGCAATGTCCGGCTTGTGACGTATTCAGATATTTTAAGAGAGCTGGTTGCTGAGACTTAGAAAGCAAGACCTTACGGAAATATAATTTCAGCTCCGGTTACAGGTTTTTGCGCTGCCATTCGATGTAGGACTGGTACAGTCCCATCCGGGATTTTGCACCGACCTTTTCATAAATGGATGTGATATAGCGCTGACAGGTTCTTCGGGAGATGAAAAGGCTGTCGGCGATTTCCTGGATGCTCTTTTCTGTGTTGACGAGTTGGTCAAAAACAGACTGTTCCCGGTCAGTCAGAGAAAATGCCGTGGAAAATGTGGAAAACGGGTCTGCATTGGGAGTGTTCTGTGGATAATCCGGATCGGAGGAAATGTCCGAAACCGTAGAGGCGGACGAATCGTTGCCGAGGGCGGCCTTTGTGTTATGGATCGCGTTCGCTTCGCAAGTTGCCTGCATTTTGTGAGTCATAGTGCCGCCTGTCTCAGTCTGTACGCCCGGCGCATTTAACATGCTATAGGCTGCGATCAAAATGCTTACCGTTGCGAACAGGACAAGAGCCGTGATAATCAGCGTGATGCTGCTGTTCGATGCGATCAGGGAGAGAGACAGGTTTGAGACCAGGGCAGCGCCCGCATTGTTGACAGCACGCCCCATTCCTGCCCAGAGGCGCGGGCAGCGGGTATCTTCGGACAGCGCCAGAAAAGAGGTCGTAAAGAATACGACGAAAAATCCGGAGGACATGTAAAAGACGATCAGTCCGATCAGGAAAGAACCGCCAAGCTGCAGGATTGCGACGCTGAGCGTGGAAAGCATCATAATGCAGTACATGATGAGATTCATGAAACGTCTGTTATGGAGGTCAAACAAAAATCCGGCAGCAAGTCCGCTGCAGGCGAGCAGGATACGAGGCCACTGACCGATATCCATGGTTCCGTCTGCGTGTCCCAGTGTAACGGTGTTGTCCAGCGTACTGAAAATACAGGTCATAAAAATGACGAGAAAGATCAGCAAAACGAGCTGCGGCAGGGCACCGGAGGCAGATGGAGCAGGGAGCTTATGCTGTGAGTCGGTGCTGCCGGAAGAGACGCAAGCTGACGCGTCTGACATATGTGGACAGGGATTTGTCACATCGGACACCTGAGGGCTGGAATTTGCAGTGTCCGGCATCTGGGAGCTGCGGCTTGCCTCCCGGTGCTGAAACCGGAACAGGAAAAATACGATAAAAAGTAACGCGGCGCAAAGCAGCAGCTGTTCTGCCAGGGCAGAAGAAATCAGACTGTTGTTTAGAAATTGCAGCAGGATAGCAAACCCATAGGAAATGCCAACCATGCGTGCGAAATATTTTTTGTCAGAAATTTCACAAAGAAAATGGTAATGCACTGCACTGCCGAGGATGCCGAGAACCAGAAACAGAAGCATTCCGACGGCAGTCAGAAGACCGGGCGGAACAGGACTGCCAAGGATTACAAAGCAGACGATTGCCAGCATTGTAAGCGTGAAAAACACAGCGCTGCGCAGACGATCGCGAAAAAACCGAAACAGCAGCGGATAGAGGCAAAAGCCGACCGCGCTGATACCGAGCGCATAATTCTGGACGTTTACCGTCCGGGCGCTGGAGGCGTTCTGAGCGATCTGGTTGACATAGAAATATTCTGTGCTCAAAAAGAGAAATGTAAAAACCGCCAGCATGGAAATGGCGCGGAGGGATGAAGGTTTTGTAAGTTCCTGTTTCATAAAGGGGAAAGCTCCATTCGTATCGTTCACGAGTGTCGGTTGACAGCTCTTTAAAAGGGGAAATGCTGTAAACCTTGAATCGGACTTCTTTTTCGTTGCATAATTCATTATATAAAATTTGAAAAAACAGTGCAATCGCTTCGCCGCAGAGAACTGAGAAAAGGGGTAACGGGAAAGAAAATAAAAAACAACATCATAAATTTTAAAGGGGAGAGTAAAAGGTAGTTATCACAGTCTTTTCCACTTGACACACTGGAAAAAACCGATATAATAAATTGAAAATGGTTTTTAATTTCAAAATGAACCGCTGCGGTTCATAGGGAAAGAAGATTGAAAAATAAAATTTTTCAATCGCGGGATTTGTGTCTGTGCGCACTTGACACAAACTCGGCATGCACAAAAAGCGTGCGCAGAAATGGGAGAGAAATGGCAGAACGTGTCAGATATAGAACGAAGCAACAGGAGCTGATCCGGGATTGTCTGGAAAAACACAGCGACCGGTTTGTGACGGCGGAACAGTGTATGGACTGTCTCAAAGCCGAAGGAATTCACGTTGGACAGACGACGGTTTATCGGGCTCTCGACCGTCTCACAGAGGAGAACGCCGTGATCAAAATTCCGGCAGTGGACGGCGCAGGCGCGCAGTACCGCTATATCGGAGAATTGAGGCCGGGCAGCCCGGGGCGGCTTGTCTGCCTGCAGTGCGGAAAGATCATTCCTCTGGAATGTAACAAGCTCCATGGATTTTCCGAACATATCCTGAAAGAGCATGACTTTGCGCTGGATTCCTCGCATCTGATCTTTTACGGCTGCTGTCGGGAGTGCCGCAAATTCAGGGAAACACAGGAAGGACTGCAGGACAGAAATGAGGATGAATAGAAAAAAGCAATGCGGGAAGCATGCTGTGATTTCCGGCATCAGAATGCCGCAGCTGCGCTGCACACGGGTATCGGAAAGCGACATCCTGCGTCGTGTGGCGTTGGCGCTCTGCGCGTGCTTACTGTTTACCACAGTGTTTGTCGGCTGCGGCACGGAAGCTTCTGACGAACCGGTGGATCCCAACAAGCTGCAGGTGATGGCGAGTTTTTATACGATGTACGATTTCGCACAGAAAATTGGCGGCGAGCACGTCCAGGTGACCTGCATGGTGCCGTCCGGTACAGAGCCCCACGACTGGGAGCCGTCCACAAAGGATATTACCCGGATGGAGCAGGCGGATGTTTTTATCTATAACGGTGCTGGGATGGAGCACTGGGTTTCAGACGTTCTGGCGGGGCTTTCCAATAAAAAATTGATTTCCGTGGAAGCGTCGCAGGGAGTGAGCCTGCTGCGCAGTGCAGAGGAAGAGGACGGTCACGACCATGAGACCGCGCATGCCGATGAGGACGAAGAGGACAGTCATGACCATGGGACCGCGCATGCTGATGAGGACGGTCACGATCATGCGGATGAAGAAGACGCCGCTGTGAGCAATGCGGCCGCGCATGAAGACGATGCCGCCGACCACACTGTTGTCGCCGCACCGGACGGTCATGACGCCCACGAGCACGGCGAGTATGACCCGCACGTCTGGCTGGACCCGATGAACGCAAAGCAGGAAATGCAAAACATCTGCGCAGCGTTTTCCAAGGCGGATCCGGAGCATCGCACAGACTATCAGGCAAATTATGAGAAATGGGCAAAACAGCTCGACGAGCTGGACAAAATCTATCAGACGACGCTGGAAAATCTGTCGGAGCGAAACATCGTTGTGGCGCATGAGGCGTATGGATATCTGTGCAGGCGTTATAACCTGACGCAGGTGAGCATCGAGGGCATGTCGCCGGATTCCGAACCCGACCCGGGACGGATGGCAGATATTATCGATTTTGTCCGGGCAAACAATGTCCGTGCGATTTTCTTTGAAGAGCTGTGCGGCTCGAGGACGGCGGAAACGGTAGCGACGGAAACCGGCGTGAAGCTTTTGACCCTCAGCCCGCTGGAAGGCCTAAGCGACAGACAGGAAGAAACCGGCGGAGATTATTTTTCCGTCATGGAAGAAAATCTGCAGCAGCTGACAGAAGCTTTGCGGTAAGGAGCAGACATATGAATGCGATAGAAATCAAAAATCTGCACTTTTCCTATGGAAAGGAAAATGTGCTGGACGGCGTCAGCCTTTGCCTGAAAGAAGGGCGGCTGGCGATTCTCGCAGGAGAAAACGGGGCAGGAAAATCGACGCTTTTAAGGCTTTTATTAGGAGAGCTCCCGATCGGGGAAAACCCCAAAGGGGATCAAGAAGAAGGCAGCAGCGACGGCAGCATTGAGATTTTAGGGCAAGACATCCGACAGTTTAAGGACTGGTCGAGCATCAGCTATGTGCCGCAGAACGGGATGGGTGGCTGGAAGGATTTTCCGGCATCTGTGGAAGAAATCGTGCGCGCAAATTTATATAAGCAGATCGGATTGTTCCGGTTTGCGGGGAAAAAAGAGCGGCAGCAGGTAAGAGCTGCGCTGGCGCAGGTGGGCATGGAGGAATACCAGAACCGTTTGATCGGCAGACTTTCTGGCGGGCAGCAGCAGAGAGTGCTCCTGGCACGCGCCCTGGTCAACGAGCCGAAGCTTCTGATTCTGGATGAGCCGACGTCGGCATTGGATGAAAAAAATGCGTCACACTTTTACCGACTGCTCAAAAAAATCAATGCGGAGAAAAGGATCACCGTCCTGATGGTGACGCATGACCTCAAACGTGCATCGTCCTATGCAGATGATATCTGGGTGCTGGAGGACGGAAAGGTAAAACAGGAAGCTGGGAAAGGAGACGGGCAGGCATGAGAATTTTTGAGTATCTGTTTATGCAGCGGGCGTTTGTTGTCGGAATTTTGCTGGCGGCGGTCGTGCCCTGCGTCGGAATGGTCGTTGTCTGCAAACGTCTTTCCATGATCGGAGATGCACTTTCCCATACGTCGCTCGCCGGTGTCGCGGCAGGACTTTTGCTGGGCGTCAATCCGGTGGCGGGCGCAGCGGCAGCCTGTGTGGCAGCGTCCTTCGGCATTGAGGCGATCCGCAGAAAGCTTCCGCGCTATTCGGAAATGTCGATATCCATTATCATGTCAGCAGGAATCGGTCTGGCGGGTGTGTTGTCCGGTTTTGTGAAAAATTCGGCAAACTTTAACAGCTTTCTGTTTGGCAGCATTGTGGCGATCAGCGATGCCGAGATGATTTCAGTCATCGTGGTGTCCGTTGTGGTACTTGCGTTATTTTTGCTTCTATATAAAGAACTGTTTTATATTTCATTGGATGAAAGAAGCGCACGGTTGGCGGGCGTGCCGGTCGGCGTCGTCAATTTTATCTTCACGATTATGATTGCAGTGACGGTTTCGGTCGCAGCACGGACAGTCGGTGCGTTGATGGTATCGTCGATGATGGTCGTTCCGGTAGCTTGTGCGATGCAGCTGGGAAAAAACTTTAAACAGACTGTATGGTACGCTGTCGGTTTGAACGTACTGTTCATGATTATCGGGCTGTTTGCGGCGTTTTATCTGGGCCTAAAGCCGGGCGGCACAATCGTTTTGGTGGGCGTTGCAGCACTTCTGATCATTTTTATCGGGAAACGGATTGTGTTCGGAAAGCAGGAATAAAGTCGCAATTGACACAGGAAAAAAAGCGTGCTACCATGTTTGCAGTCAATGATGACTAACAAAAGAAAGCTATGCCGTACGACAGGTAGTATAGACGTATCCTGCGCCGGTCGAAGGAGGAAACGAACATGATGAAAGCATCTGATGCAAAGAAAATCGGTTTATTTTTAGGAGGCGTATTGTTCGGAACAGCCGGAATCAAGATCCTTTCCAGCAAAGACGCGAAGAAAGCATACGTACAGTGTACCGCAGCAGCGCTTCGCGCAAAGGACAGCGTTATGAAGACCGTAACAACAGTTCAGGAAAACGCTGGTGATGTTCTGGCAGAAGCAAAGCAGATCAATGAAGACAGAGCTGCAGAAGAAGCGGAAGCTGAAGTAAAAGAAGAAGCCTGATTCAGGGCAGTGGGGGACGGAGCCGGAGACGGCGCCGTCCTTTTTGACGGAGTCCCGTTTTCTGAAAAAGCGCGAAGCGTATCAGCGGAGTGGAGATAAGATTGAAAAATAAAATTTTCAATCGCGAGATTTGTGTCTGCGCGCACTTGACACAAACTCGACATGCGCAAAAAGCGTGCGCAGAAATGAGCGGAAAAAATGAACTTTAAAATCAAACACAAAATTCCCGGGCGAATCCGGGTGCATATGGGGCAGTCCAGAATGAGCTTTGACCAGGCGGACACCCTGCAGTATTTTCTGGAAACACAGCCAGGTGTGACAAAAGCGACCGTATACGAGCAGACGCAGGATGCGGTGATCGAGTATGACGGCGAATTAAAAGAACTGATGGAGGCGCTGAAAAGCTTTCATTATGAAGACGTTCAGCTGCCGGATTCCGTCCATTCCAGTTCGGGACGTGCGTTGAATGTAGAGTATAAAGAAAAACTGATCGGGCATGTGGCGAAACGGTTATTTACAAAATACATGCTTCCCTTACCGATCAGAAATGTGTATACTATATGGAAAGCTTTCCGTTATGTAAAAGAAGGCGTCCTATGCCTTTCCAAAGGAAAACTGGAAGTCCCGGTTCTGGATGCGACAGCGATTACTGTATCGATTCTGCGGCGGGACTGCTCGACGGCAGGATCGGTTATGTTCCTGCTTGGTCTGGGTGAAATCCTTGAGGAGTGGACACATAAAAAGTCTGTCGGCGATCTGGCGCGCAGCATGTCGTTAAATGTCGGCAAAGTGTGGATAAAGACCCGGGATCAGGAAATCCTTGTGGATTCTGCATCCGTTGTGCCGGGCGACCATATCGTGATCCATGTCGGCAACGTCATTCCGTTTGACGGTGTAGTGGCAGATGGCGAAGCGATGATCAATCAGGCTTCCATGACCGGTGAATCCGAGCCTGTCCGCAAGGAAAAGGGAGGATTCGTTTATGCCGGAACCGTTGTGGAAGAGGGCGAGCTGACGATTGAGGTCAAGGCGGTTTCCGGCTCGACCCGCTACGAAAAGATCGTTACGATGATCGAGGATTCCGAAAAGCTCAAGTCCGCAGTAGAAGGACGTGCGGAGCATCTGGCGGACAGGCTGGTTCCCTACACCTTCCTTGGAACCGGTCTTACATGGCTGCTTACAAGAAATGTTACCAGAACGTTATCCGTACTGATGGTTGATTTTTCCTGCGCATTAAAGCTTGCGATGCCCCTGACTGTCCTGACAGCGATCCGGGAAGCAAACGCAGCGAAGATCACTGTAAAGGGCGGAAAATATCTGGAAGCGTTTTCGGAGGCTTCCACCATCGTATTCGATAAGACCGGTACGCTGACCAAAGCGCAGCCTACGCTGCATTCCGTTGTCGCATTCGGTAAGGAAAAGGAAGACGATCTTTTACGTCTGGCAGCATGTCTGGAGGAGCATTTTCCTCATTCGATGGCAAAGGCGGTGGTGCGTGCAGCGGCAGAGCGTAATCTGGAACATGAGGAAGTACATTCCAAGGTGGAATATATCGTTGCACATGGCATTGCCTCTTATGTTGGAGAAAAGCGTGTGGTAATCGGCAGTGCTCACTTTGTATTTGAAGATGAGAAGTGCCGGATCCGTCCGGAATATCAGCAGCGTTTCGATGAGCTGCCGCTGCAGTATTCCCATCTGTATCTGGCAGTTGACAACGTACTGGAAGCAGTGCTCTGCATTGAGGATCCGGTGCGTGAAGAGGCAAAACAGATTATCCGCGAGCTGAAACGGGAAGGCTTTACAAAAATCGTCATGATGACTGGCGACAGCGAGCGAACAGCAGCGGCGATCGCAAAACAGATCGGCGTGGACGAATACCATGCGGAAGTTCTGCCGGAGGACAAGGCGAACTTTGTCCAGCAGGAAAAAGAAGCCGGACGCAGGGTAGTCATGGTCGGCGACGGAATCAACGACTCCCCGGCGCTTTCCGCAGCGGATGTTGGTATTGCGATCAGCGACGGTTCGGAGCTTGCGCGGGAAATTGCGGATATTACAGTCGGTGCGGACAGCCTGCAGGAGCTGGTTTACCTGCGCCGCTTAAGCAAAGAAATGATGCGTCGGATTCATGTCAACTACCGTGCAATCCTCGGCATCAACGGCAGTTTAATTGCAGCCGGTGTGACCGGGCTGATTCAGCCTACGACATCCGCGCTGCTGCATAATACGACAACACTGGCCCTGAGCCTGAGAAGCATGAGCTGGAAAGTTCCGGGAGAGGCAGGGCAGGAATAAAAAGAACGGAGACAGAGAATGAAAAAGGCGATGATTGCCATGAGCGGCGGCGTAGATTCGAGCGTTGCGGCATGGCTGATGAAGCGGGACGGATATGATTGTATGGGCGTTACGATGCGCCTGTTTGCCGGAGAGGACAGCTGCGAACGAAAAGGGCATACCTGCTGTTCGTTAGATGACGTGGAGGACGCAAGAAGCGTTGCACGTCAGCTGGGCATTCCGTATTTCGTGTTCAATTTTACGGAAGATTTCGGCACACAGATCATGGACCGCTTTGTCTGTGCCTATGAAAACGGATTCACCCCGAATCCGTGTATCGACTGTAACCGTTATATGAAGTTCGAGAAGCTGATGAAGCGGGCAAAGGAGCTGGATTACGATTACGTTGTAACCGGACACTATGCCCGAATCGAAGAACAGGACGGAAAGTTTCTCCTGAAAAAAGCCATCGACGAAAAGAAAGACCAGAGCTATGTGCTGTACAGCCTGACGCAGGAGCAGCTTGCACATACGCTGTTCCCCCTGGGCGGCATGACGAAGCCGCAGATCCGGGAAATGGCGGAAGAACAGGGACTGATCAATGCGCGCAAGCATGACAGCCAGGATATCTGCTTTGTGCCGGACGGAGATTATGCCGGATTTATTGAACGATACACCGGCAAAAGCTTTGAGCCGGGCAATTTTGTAGATCAGGAAGGACATGTGCTGGGGCAGCATAAGGGAATTATCTGCTATACGATCGGACAGCGCAAAGGGCTGGGACTAGCCCTGCATGAGCCGATGTATGTGTGCAGGATCGATCCAAAGACCAATACGGTAGTCCTTGGACGCGACCGGGATTTGTGGTCGAAGGAGCTGACGGCGAAGGATTTCCACTGGATCAGCGGCGAGGTGCCGACGGGCACGCAGCGCATCAAGGCGAAAATCCGTTACCGTCACCAGGAGCAGTGGGCGAACGCAGAGATCACCGGACCGGACAGCATTCATCTGGTCTTTGACGAGCCCCAGAGGGCAATTACCTGCGGACAGTCGGTTGTACTTTATGATGGCGATGTTGTAGTGGGCGGAGGAACAATCAATGGATTATGTGGTTCTGGATCTGGAATGGAATCAGGCGTCTGATAGCCGCGATGCCCGCAACAGACTGCTTACGTTTGAAATTATTGAGATCGGTGCGGTAAAATTAAACAGCCGGATGGAAATTGTGGATACCTTTGAGGAGCTGATCCGTCCGCAGGTTTATGATACCATGCACCATATTACGGAAAAGCTGATCGGCATCCATATGAAAGACCTCTCCGGATGTCGGACCTTTGATGTCGTGATGAAGGACTTTCTGGCGTGGTGCGGCGAGGATTTCATGTTCGGTACCTGGGGACCGCAGGATCTGACGGAGCTTCAGAAAAATATGCGGTTTTTCGGTATGGAGCCCCTTGGAAAAGGACCTGTCCGGTTCTATGATATTCAGAAGCTGTTTTCCATCGCCTACGAAGATCAGAAGGTGCGCAGAAGTCTGGAATATGCGGTAGATTATCTGCAGATTCCAAAGGATATTCCGTTTCACCGGGCGATCAGCGATGCGGTGTATACCGCACGGGTATTTCAGATGATCAAAGACCCGATTGCATTGCAGCGGGTTTCCTTCGACACGTTCCAGCTGCCGGAAAATCACCGCAGCGAGGTGCATGTCGTATTCGATAATTATGCAAAATATATTTCCCGACCGTTTCCGGATAAGGAGGCGTTGATGGCGGATAAAGAGGTTCTTTCAACCAGATGTTATCTGTGCCATCATAACCTTCGCAAAAAAGTCCGCTGGTTCTCGCCAAACGGCAAGCACTATTACAGTCTGTCGTGGTGCGATAAGCACGGTTGGATGAAAGGAAAAATCCGCGTGAAAAAAGCGGACGATGACATGGTTTACGCCGTCAAGACGACGAAGCTGGTCGGAGAGAAAGAGGTTGCCGCCCTGATGGAGAGAAAAGATCACATCCGCCAGCTGCGTAAGGAGCACAGACACCGCGAAGCGCAGGAAAAGCTCGGGAAACGGTGAGGCGGGACGCTGACATCGGAGATACGCCGGGGAGTCCATATAATAAAATAATACGAAAAAAACGCCGCAGACCGGTTTCAAAAGAAATGGTCTGCGGCATTTTTGTGCATCCCGTCCTGTGTCTTACGCGAAGGGATCGGTGTAACGGTCGAAGTCGATGATTTCATCTTTGCGGCTGCGGTGTCGTTTCATGATATCGCGGCGCTTGCGATTGCGGCTGTGTCCGATCAGAATGGAACGGATCACCAGAATGACGATCAGGATAACCGCGACAATGCTGACTGCAAGCAAAATTTTACGGACGTTTAAGAAAATAACATTTCCCCCCGGTGTGGAAACTGCGGTCGGAGAAGTTGTGGAAGCGACGGATTCAGACGCTGCGGTGCCAGTCTGCGCGCTCGTGCCGCCCTGTGTGCCGGAGGAACCGTTTGCACTGGAAGCATTCGCATTGCCATCCGTGCCGGAGCCGTCTGTGCTGCTTTGCGCATTAGAAGCGCTGCTTTGTACGCTGTTCGCATCTGCCTTGGAAGAGCCATCCGCTGTTGCGATGGCTGCGCTTTCCGTTTCAGAAACCGGTTCTGCACTGAAATCAAAGGGCGTTATGCTGGAAAAGAGGATCGGCGCGCTGCCGAGATCCTGACCTTCGTAGGAGTAGTGGATGACAGCGGCCTGTCCATCCTTCAGGTTATCATAGCTCAGCTCGGAATCCAGATCGGCAAAGGTGAGCGTATCCGGAAGGAGAACTTTCGCATCCGGGTCGATAGAAAGGATGTCGGACTGATTGAACGTATTTGCGAACAGGTCGCCGTTTTTTACCTGATAGGTGGTGTCTTCTTTGGATGCTGTAACAGAAGAAAAGTTGCTGAAACCGTAATCAAATAAGCTTATCGTATCCTTGAACTGCTGCGGGGACTCCTCCATCATAACGACGCAGATCAGCTTCAGCCCGTCTTTCTGGGCGCAGGAAACGAGGTTAGAGCGAGCGTTTGCGGTGTAGCCGGTCTTACTGCCGACGAGATATTCGTAAGCGTAGGTTTTACCGGGCAGCAGCTTGTTTTTGCTGTTCGGAATCAGATCCTGTGACAGCGTTGCGCTCGCCGGGATTTTGTAGCTTACCGTGTCAGACATGCGGCAAAGCACGTCATCGGAGAAAAACTTCTGCCCGATCAGAGCGAGGTCATGGGTGGAGGTATAGTGATTGTCATCATGCTTGCCATTGGTATTGACGAAATGGGAATCCGTGCAGCCGAGCTCCTTTGCGGTTTGGTTCATTAAATCTACAAACGCTTCCATACTGCCGCTGATATGTTCGCCGATGGCATTGCCGCATTCACTGCCGGAGCCCACCAGCAGACCGTAGAGGGATTGTTCCATCGTGATCGCTTCACCGGCTTTGATGCCGATGTTGGAATCACTTCGCCAGTCGATGCTGTGCACCGCGGTATCGGAATATTCGATCATCTCATTTAATTCGCTGTTCTGACGCGCGATATAGGCAGTCAGAATCTTGGTTGTGCTGGCGGGATAGAGCTTTTCGTGGATATTTTTGGCATAAAGGATTGCACCGCTGTCCGCATCCATCAAAATCGCGGAGCGAGCATTGAGGATCGGACCCTCCGGCCAGTTTTTGATTTCGTTGCTCTCAACCGGGATCGAAAGG
>OJQM01000464.1_pt1 | contig 22961 bp, 18 predicted proteins | sample 1598751 | NCBI WGS metagenome assembly OJQM01 (sample SAMN03922455, study PRJEB24848) | human gut metagenome | isolation source: stool sample | host: Homo sapiens | place: Germany | collected 2009-11 | reverse complement strand
TATAAGAGACAGGGACAACACGAAGCGCACGAGCACGACCGTCGGCGAGGTGAACGTGACGCTCATTCATCCGCAGCAGTTCGCGCCGCAGCCGAACGTCTACACGGGCATTGCCGACATGGATTATTTCATCGTCAAGGTGCCGACGACGAAGGGCTACGTCGAGCGCCGCTACGGCGTGCTGCTTGAAAACGAGGGTGAGAGCGAGCCGGATGTCCGCGGCGGCGACGGCTCCACGAGCAACCGAAACCTGACGCTTTACATCGGCTATAAGCTCAACGAGCGCGGCGGCATCGACCGCTACACGTGGGTGAACGACACGGAGCTTGAAAACCTCAAGGACTATCAGGCACGCAGGCAGCCGGTGTGCAAGAGCTGCGGCAAGGTAAAGCCGCTGCCGGGGCAGGAGGTAAACGGCGCGGCCTACTCAGGCGGCGCGTGCCCGTGGTGCGGCGGCAAGGACTGGGAGAGCAAGACGCAGGACTTCGAAGAGCTCTATGCGCCGGTACAGCGCAGCGACGGCACGTTTATCGGCGGGATGCAGGAGACGGTGGACGAAAACGGCCTGCCGATTCAGGCACCGGTGCGCATCCCGTATTACCGGCCGAACCGCTACCCGATCATCTTGCAGCGCAGCGTGAGCGTCTTCGGCCAGCTGCTCGGAAACAGCGACGTTGACATGATCCGCGACCAGCAGAACACGAGCAACCGCATCGAGCAGAAAATCATCGACCGACTGATGAAGGCAGGCACGCGCATCACGCTCCCCGACCGGGCGGACCTGCGCACCGATCCCGAGGACGGCGAGCGCTGGTACATCGGAAAGCCGAGCGACAAAAGCCTCATCGACGTCTACGATTTTTCGGGCAATTTGCAGTATGAGCTCACGTATCTCGCGCAGGTGTACGAAGAGGCGCGGCAGATCATCGGCATCACGGACAGCTTTCAGGGCAGGCAGGACACGACCGCAACGAGCGGCAAGGCAAAGGAATTCTCCGCCGCGCAGGCGGCGGGACGCCTCGAGAGCAAGCGCGTGATGAAAAACGCCGCCTACGCCGAGCTCTTCGAAACGATGTTCAAATTCTGGCTGGCGTACTCGGACGAGCCGCGGCCGGTGACGTATAAGGACAGCACGGGCGAGACGATGTACGAGGAGTTCAACCGCTACGACTTCCTCGAAGAAGGTGAAGACGGCGAGCTGCACTGGAACGATCAGTTCCTTTTCTCGTGCGACACGAGCGCGCCGCTGGCGAGCAACCGCGAGGCGATGTGGCAGGAGACGCGGCAGAACCTTGAGGGCAGGGCCTTCGGCGACCCGACGGACCTCGAAACGCTCATTCTGTTCTGGGCGAAGATGGAGGAGCTGCACTACCCCGGCGCGGCGCAGACGAAAAAGCACCTCGAAGAAAAGGCGCAGCGGCAGGAAGAAATGGCCGCGCAGCAGGCGGCCATGCAGAGCGATATGCCGGGCGGCGGCGCAGCGGTGCCGGATGAGCTGGCCGCGGCGATCGACGCGCAGGCACAGCAGGATGCCATGAACGCCGCGGGCGGCGGGCAAGCGGAAGAACTTTACATGCCGCAGTAAGAAAGGCTAAAGGCGCGAAAGAAGGCGCGCAGAGCATACAGTCTCCCCGCAAGGGGGACGCCGCATCCGTAAGGCAGCAGAGCTGCCAACGGCTGCGCAGCGCATGGCAACAGCGGGAAAATGCCGAATCCAAAGGAAAGGAGGACGCGGGCATGAGCGATAAGAGCGGTTACGTCGGCAGAATCAAGAACGGCGGCACGCAGGTCGTGAAAGCGCCGAACCAGCAGACCGACGCGACGCAGGGCGTTATTCATACCGGCTCCGATTTGAGAACCGGCAAGAAGTAAGACAAGCGGAAGCGCTTTACATGATTACCCCCGCAAGGGGACGCCGCACGCGTAAGGCGGCGGCTATTCGCAGGGCGATAGCGGGAACATGCCAGAGAGGAAGAGAACATGGAATTCACGGAAAAAGACGTCTTTGAAGCGATGGGCCTGACGGTGCCGCCTGACGAGGCAGGCATGCAGCAGGAGCCCACAGGCGCAAACGAGCCGGGCGCCGCTGCCCCGGCCGCAGAAGAGACCAACGGCGCGCCGGAGGGCGGCGATACCGGAACGACGGGCGGCGAGGGTGCAGAGGGCGCCGTAACCGCTCCCGAGGGCCAGGACGGCGCGGAAGGCGCAGAAGACAACAACGATGCGGAGGGCGCGAAGAAGGAGCAGACCCCCGACGAGCGCAGAGCTCATGCGGCGGCACGGCGCAGAGCCGAGCAGCAGGCCGCGGTGGACGCGGCGCTCAAGGCGCAGAGCGAGAAGATGGCCGCGGAGTGGAAGGCTTTTTTCGAAAGTGCGGGGCTCAAGAACACGATCACGGGCGAGCCCATCGCGACGAAGGAGCAGTTTGACGAATGGTCGAAGTCCTTCAAGCAGCAGAAGCTCGAAAGCGACCTCAAGGCCGGGAAGCTGACGCAGGAATCTCTCAATGAGGCGATCAGCGAGAATCCTGTCGTCAAGCGGGCGGCGGAGATCGTGGCGGCGCATGAGCGCGAGCAGGCCGCGGCGGAGCAGGAGAAAATGCAGCGCGCCATCGACGAGCAGATCAAGAAGATCCACGCGCTCGAGCCCGAGGTGAACGGCGTGGAGGATCTTTTGAAGCTGCCCGAGAGCGAGGAATTCTACGCGCGCGTGAAGAGCGGCATGTCGTTTTACGACGCCTACCTCATCTCGACGCACGAGCGGCGCGAGAAGGCGCTGGCCGAGGCGGCGAGAGCGCAGGCCTTAACGGGCCAGAGGGGCAAGGACCACCTGACCGGCGCGGCGGCATCCCGCGGCGCAGGCGGCAAGGTCGTGACGAGCGAGGAGCTGGCGAGCTTCCGCATCTTCAATCCCACGGCGACGGACGAGGAGATCCGCACGTGGATCGAGAAGAACAGAAATTAACAAGACAAGGAGGAACGCAATGTTTATTCCCATCAAATCGACGGACGGGGCAATGACCCCGTTTGAGTACATCGAAGCGGCGGCGGGCACGTATCAGGTCGGCCAGCTGCTCAACGTATCGGACGGCAAGCTGGCGGCGATCGCTGCCGACCAGGCGACCACGCCGCCCTATGTGTGCATGCAGAGCGGCACGGTGGCCGCGGGCGAGCTGATCGCGGTGACGCGCGTGCAGGGCAAGTACACCTTTGAAACCGAGCTCGCGGCAGCCGCAGCGGCCGTGAAGGTCGGCACCAAGATCCAGGTGGCGAGCGGCGGTCTCAAGGCAAAGTACGTCACGGGCGCATCGGATGCAGCGGCGCCCGGCACGTTCGAGGTCGTGAGCCTTGAGGGCACGGCAGCGGGCAGCATGATCCGCGGCCGCTTTGTCTAAGGAAAACGGAAGAGAGGAGAGAAAGTAAGCAATGAAAATCATTTTTTCGGAATCGAGCAACCTGAACAACAGCGTTTACGGCAACTGCCAGGCGCCGATCAAGATGTTCCTTGAAAAGCGCGGCGAGGAATTTGAGCAGAACAGCGTGCTGAAGAACCTGTTCCTGATGGGTTCTTCCAAGAACTACGGCGACGTGATGACCACGCTGACGGCCATGAGCGGCTTTGAGCCCGTGGGCGAGAACGGCGCTTATCCGCTGGACGGCATGCAGGAGGGCTACCAGAAGTTCCTCAAGTACCAGACGTGGAAGGATTCTTTCAGCGTGTCCAAGGAGATGATCGAGGACGGTAAGCTGCTCGACATGCGCAAGCAGCCTGCGGCCTTTATGACCTCTTACAAGCGCACGCGCGAGCTCTTCGGCGCGGCGCTGTACGGCGCGGCCATGATGGGCAACGGCAGCGTGACCTTTAAGGGCGTCAAGTTCGACCTGACGGGCGCGGACGGCAGCAACCTGTTCGCCAAGGAGCACGTGCCCAAGGTGAGCGGCGACAAGCAGTGCAACTGCTTCAAGGATGCGTTCAGCGTGGACACGCTGGGCAAGCTCGAGACCAAGATGCACCTGTTCCGCGGCGATAACGACGAGATCCTTGACGTGGCCCCCGACACGATCCTCATCCCCGAGAACGCCGACCTCAAGAAGGCGGTATTCGCGGCCATCGGCGCGGACAAGGACCCCGTGAGTGCGAACAACGCCTTCAACTATCAGTACGGCCGCTGGAACGTCATCGTGTGGCCGTATCTGAACCACTACATCACGAACGGCGTTTCCCCGTGGGTGCTGCTGGACAGCAAGTACAACGAGACCTACGGCGGCGCGGTGTGGAATGACCGCATCCAGCTTGAGGCGCGCTCGACCATCGACGAGAACACCGACGCGAACGTCTGGCGCGGCCGCAGCCGCTTCAATGCGTGCTTCAACGACTGGCGCTTTGCCGCCATCGGCGGTATCGCGGCGGGCAACTCGCTCTAAGGCAATAACCCCAAGGCGGGCGTGGGACAAGACCCGCGCCCGCCTTTATCCATCATTGAGAGAGGAGAGAAGAACATGACGCCGAGAAAAGCGATGCAGCACGCCGACACGGCGAAGCCGAACGCCTTTCCCGAAGAGGAAAAATTCGAATGGCTCAAGGCGCTTGAAGGCAGGATCGCGGCGGACGTGCTGCTGGCGACGCCGGAAGAGCTCGAGCAGATCATGGCGACTGGCTATCCGGACGGCATGGACGAAGAGCTGCTGGTGAAGGCCCCGCACGATGAGCTGTACGTGCTGTACCTCAAGGCGAAGATCGACGCGGAGAACGGCGAGTACAGCCGTTATGCCGATTCGAGCCAGCTCTATAACGAGGCTTACGGCAACTTTGCCCGCTACTGGGGCAGGACGCATGAACCGGCGCAGGGCTACGAGAGGGGGTACGAGATCGTATGAGAGAGATCGAAGTGCGCGAGCTGCCGTATCTGCCGCTGGGCCATCAGGGCGAGAACGAGGCGCAGAGGATCGTCTGGCGCGGCCTTGCGGACAGTTGGGCGCGGCTGTACGGCGAGGGCGTCTTCGCGCTGACGGCGCTGCGTGAGGGCGACGGCGCGCCGTATCCCGCGAGCCTTAAGAGCGAGAACGGTGACGTGATCTGGACGCTGAGCAACGCCGACACTGCAAAGGCGGGCGAGGGCATGGCCGAGCTCACCTACACCGTGGGCGGCACGATCGCCAAGAGCCGGACGTGGCGCACGGTGGTTGAGCCGTCGCTGAGCGCAAACGGCACGACCAAGCCGCCGGCAGCTTATCAAAGCTGGGTCGACGAGGTTTTGCAGGCGGCGGCGGATGCGGAGACGGCGGTTTCCAAGATGCCCTACGTCGACGAGACCACGGGCAACTGGTTCAAGTGGGACGCGCAAGCGGGCGCTTTTGCCGACACGGGCGTTGCCGCGACCGGCGCGACGGGTGCGCAGGGCCCCAAAGGTGAAACCGGCCCGCGCGGCCCACAGGGAGAGCAGGGCATTCAAGGCGAGATCGGCCCCGCTGGCCCGCAGGGTGCAAAGGGAGACAAGGGCGATGCCTTTACCTATTCCGACTTTACGGCGGCACAGCTTGCCGCGCTGAAAGGCGACAAGGGCGATACCGGCCCCCAAGGCGAGAAAGGTGATACCGGCGCGACCGGGCCGTCCGGCCCCGAAGGCCCGCGCGGCCCGCAGGGCGAACAGGGCCCGCAGGGACAGACTGGCCCGCAAGGCGAACAGGGCCCCGCAGGCCCCAAGGGGGAGACCGGCAGCGGCTTCAAGGTGCTGGGCTACTACGGCACAAAGGTTGCGCTGGACGCCGCGCAGAAAGCGACCGCAGCGGCAGGCGATGCTTACGGCGTGGGCACGGCAGAGCCATACGACATCTACATTTTCGACGGCATTACCGGCGAGTTCATCAACAACGGCCCCTTGCAGGGCGCGAAAGGCGACACGGGGCCCGAGGGTCCGCAGGGTCCGAAAGGCGATCCCGGAGAGACCGGCCCGCAGGGCCCTGCCGGGGCGGATGGAGCCAAGGGCGCAGACGGTGCCGCCGGTAAGGACGGCGTGACGTTCACGCCGAGCATGAGCGACGACGGCGACCTGTCGTGGACGAACGACGGCGGCAAGGCAAATCCGCAGACCGTGAACCTCAAGGGCCCGAAGGGCGACACGGGCGCACGGGGGCCTGCCGGTGCCGACGGCGCGAAGGGAGATACCGGCCCAGAGGGGCCAAGGGGGCCGCAGGGAGAACAGGGCCAGCAGGGCAAGACCGGTCCGCAAGGTGAAACCGGCCCGCAAGGCCTGACGGGCCCGCGAGGCCCTGCCGGCGCGGATGGCGCGAAAGGTGCGGACGGCGCAAAGGGCGCGACCTTTACCCCTGCTGTGTCCGCGGCGGGAGACCTGAGCTGGACGAACGACGGCGGGCTTGCGAATCCCGCGACCGTCAACCTCATGGGCCCGCAAGGCCCGCAGGGTGAGAAAGGCCCGCAGGGCGAAAAGGGCGACATGGGCGCGACCGGCCCGCAGGGCCCGGCAGGCCCCGTCAATGTCCCATCTACCACCTCTCTCATCAAGGGCAATGGTTCGGGCGGGCTGGCGGCGGCGACACCTGAGACGGACTACGCCTCGCCAATCTTCTCGCGCAAGGTCACGCTGACCGTCGCAGGCTGGAACAGCTCGACCAAGCAGCAGACGGTGACGTGTGCGGGCATTCTTGCCGACATCACGAAGCAGGAACTCCATCCGAACCCCGTCGACACGAGCTATGATTCCGCGTGGAATACCTGCGGCATTCAAGCCGTCGCGCAGGCGGCGAACAAACTGACGTTCCAGTGCAGCGAGATTCCGACAAGCGCGATCGAGGTTTTCGTCACCGTTATCACGCTGAGCTACAAGGGGTGAGCGGGATGATTTTTAATAGGCCGAGAGCTAAAGCAAAACCGACGACCGTTGACGTTACCTTGTTGGGTACGTTTTCCACGGTGGTAAGCACCCCCAATAATTGCTGCGTAGTCATTGATGGGACGACTTATGTAACGCCGCAAACGATTACCGTGCCAATCGGGACGGAAATAACGGTGCACGTGCGCGGAAACTCAAAGGCAAATACGTACATCGAGTTTAACGGTACAAAGGTTGCTTCCGGGGCAAACACGACAGCTTCGGGGCATGTTTACACCTTTAACGCGACCGCCAAAACGGCGATTGAGGGGTATTTCGGCCAAACTGGCCCCTATTATATCGGACACATGTCAATTACTATGCCGTGGGACGGCAGCACCAATAGCTAAGTGACAGAAAGGAGCAACACATGAACCTTATCCGAAAAGCCCTCAGATATATATATATATATATATATTCTGACCCATGCGAAAGCGGGGTGGGCGTATGATCGTCAACCCCGTGAGGTATGGGAAAGGAAACAAGCTGACAACAATAACCGCGACCAGAGGGGTATCGTCAATATACTTCACAACCAACGGCGTGTGGACCCCAAGGAACTACGGCGGGACATTCGAAGCGGACGCGGGATCTATATGCGTAATCGCCGGATCAACCTCAATGCCTCCGGCTACAACAGGCATGACATTAAAAACGACCCTTTCATCCAGCAAGTTTATCTATCAGGTCGACGCCTGACTCCTAAGGAGGTGGCGGCATGATTGTAAATCCGACCACCTTCAAAAGCGGCGGGGAGAAGAACGAATACCAAGTGGAACTGAGCGGGAGCAAGACCAACGTAAAGATTAACGGGACAACGTATACCAGCGCACAAACAATTACAGTCCCGGCAGGAACGTGGTGTGTCGCACATTATTTGAGAGCCAATAACGTGAATGCAAAGGTTTCATTTAATGGGGAAATTCAGTGGACTGTACCTCCATCGTCCGCAAACAGTTATGCATTAGATTACAAATTCCCTGTATTTCGGGATTGCAAAATTGACATAGAAGAACCGAGCGGTTTTGGGAACATCTACATCAATATTACTACATACTGATCTTACCACAAAGGAGGTCAACATGGCAGAATTTATTAAAGTCGCCGGGCAGGAGTACCCTGCGACGTGCATCTACAACTACAAAGACCGAAACTGGGACATGCGCGAGACGCAGACGGTGCACCTCACCATGCCCTATGCACAGGCGGCGGCGCTGCTGACGACCGGCACACCGTGGTTCAACGTCACCCGCGAGATGCAGGACGTGCTGGACGAAAACGGCATGCTCACGGGTCAGACCGAGGAGGTCGTGACCGAGGAGGACATGAGCGCGTACAGCCTCGCGGGCGAGATCGTGGATCACCGCGACGGCACGGTGAGTGTCAAGATGGGCAAGCCTACGGAGACGGAGAACGCCGTCAGCGCGGTGGTCGCCCTCACGGGCGAGGTCGTGACCGTGGCGCGCGCCGCAGAGCTGCGACCGATGATTGAGGCGGCGGCAACGAGCCTGCCGGACGGCGACGCAGCAAAGGCCGTTGAGCTGTTTCCCGCGTGGGCATACCCCGTCAGCTACATTGTGGGCAACCGCGTAAGCGACGGCGGCAAGCTCTACAAGTGCCGTCAGGCGCACACCTCGCAGACCGATTGGAATCCTGCCGCAACGCCCGCGCTGTGGGTCGTGGTCGACGCTACCCACACGGGCACGCAGGACGACCCCATCCCCGCAAGCCGCGGCATGGAGTACGAGTATGGCAAGTACTACCTCGACAGCGAGGACGGCAAGACGTACAAGTGCGAGCGTACCGGCGAGGCCGCGGGCGGGAAGATCGTCTTGCAGTATTTGCCGCATGAGCTGGTGGGGAATTATTTTAAGGCGGTGAGCGCATGACGGCGGCGTTGATTTCCGCCGCTGCGGCGGTGGTGGTGGCGCTCATCGAGTCCATCGCCGCCCGCGACCGCCGACGCGACAAGAAGGAGCGCGAAAAGGCTGCCGAGCAGCAGAAGATGCAGGAGCAGCTGATGCTCAAGCTCATCGAGGGCAGCTGGGCCGCCATTGCACTGGGCGAGGCGACGGCGAAGGCGATGCAGCGCATTCCCGACGCGCACTGCAACGGGGATATGCACGCCGCACTGGACTACGCCGCCGAAGTGAAGCACAAGCAAAAAGAATTTTTGGCCGAGCGGGGAATTCACTCCATCCTTGACAGCGGGGCGGCAGCATGAAAGCGCTGAAAGCCCGCTGGGACAAGATGAAAAAGCGGGACAAGTACATATCCATTGCCATTTTCAGCCTGACGTGGTACACCGTGGCGTCGCTTATCATGACGGCGCTCGGCGTGCCGCCGCCGGACGTACTGACGGAACGCTGGTTCAAGGCATGGACGACGGAGCTCGTCGTGGTGGCGGGCATCAAGATTTTCAGAAAGGACGATACGGTTTTATGAATGAATTACTGAACAAAAGAATTGCGAACCTTCTCAGCGTGAAGAGCCTTGTGACGATCGCGCTGACGGCGACCTTCTGCATCCTGACGGTGCGCGGCGCGGTCACGCAGGAGTTTAACACCGTGTACCTCATGGTGATCGCGTTCTACTTCGGCACACAGAACGCGGCGGGCAGCGCGAAGGGAGAGTGAGCGGTGTGAATATCCGCAAATACCCGGCGAACGCGGGGAACGTCGGCGGCACGCGCGCGGCGGGCGGTATCCGCTACATCGTGATCCACTACACCGGCAACGACGGCGACACGGCGATGAACAACGCCAAATACTACGCATCGAACGTCGTGAAGACCAGCGCGCACTACTTCGTCGACGAGAAGGAGATCGTACAGAGCGTGGACGACCTGCGCATCGCGTGGGCGGTCGGCGGCAACAAGTATCCGAGCTGCGCGCAGACCGGCGGCGGGACGATGTACGGCAAGTGCAAGAACGCCAACAGCATCAGCATTGAGCTGTGTGACGCGGTCAAGAACGGCGTATACGCGCCGGGCGCGAAGACCGTCGCGCAGGCACTTGAGCTGACGAAAGCTCTGATGAAGAAGTACAACATCCCCGCGAGCAACGTCATCCGCCATTTCGACGTGACGGGCAAGCTCTGCCCGGCGTACTGGTCCGGCAGGGAGAATGCAGGCAAGTGGGAAAGTGAGTTCCACGGCAAGATCGCGGGGCCGGACTACCGCGTGCAGCTGCAAAAGCGCGCGGGGTTGACGGACGGCACGATGGATTACCTCTCGGCGTATCAGTACGGCGACGACCTCGTCCGGAAGCTCGCGACAATGAAGTGAAGCACGGGGCGGGAGGGCGTGCAGCTCTCCCGCCCGAAGAGAAAGGAGGGGAGGAAGTATGCCTTCCAACTGGCTATACATCGACACGAATTTTCCGTCGTTCACGCAGAAGGAGAGCGCGAGCGACAAGATCGAGACGATGCAGGACTACCTCTTCATGCTCGTCGAGCAGCTGCGCTACACGCTGCACAACTTAGATCTAAGTAACATGAACAAGACGGCGGCGGATGGCTTTGTCAAGACGATCACGCAGCCGATCTACGCGGAGATCAAAAACGCCGAAGGCAGCATCACGCAGCTGGGCGTGACGGCAGACGGCCTTGCCGCGCGGATCGGCGACGCCGAAGGGAACATCACGCAGCTGCAAGCGACGGCGCAGGGCCTTTCGGCGAGCATTTCGAACCTGAACGGCAGCGTGACGAACCTGACGGCGGACGTGAACGGCATCCGCGCGACGGTGAGAACCAAGATCGACGCGACGCAGGCGCAGAGCATCTTCGACCAGAGCGCGACCGGCTTCACACTGGGCGCGACGAGCGGCGAGAACGGCACGATCTTCAAGCTCAACTACAACGGCGTGCAGGTGGCGAGCACGGGCAGCATTGATCTGTGCGTGGACGCGGTGAACATCTATGGCACGCTGACGGCGACAAAGCTACGCGGCGGAAGCATCAGCGTCGTAGACGATGACGACAACGAATGCGGCACAATACAAACGACTTATGCTTCATCCTCCGACTACAAGCTCGACATCAGTTCCAGCGCAATGGAGCTGTTCGCGGAAGACGGCAGCCTGTTTATCGCCTCCGGGTGGGACCGAAGTAACAAGTATCACGCCTCTATTGAGGTGGACGGAAATTCCGAAGAAGTGCAGATCAAGGGGGATGTCATACCGAATGCGGATGACGTTTACAATCTCGGCAGTCCGAATTTCGTTTGGAGCGCGATCTATTGCAGCACGAACGAACTGAACGGCTCGGACCGAAACATCAAGAACAGCATTGAGGCGCTGCCGGAGAAGTACGTGCGCATGTTTGAGCTCGTCGAGCCGAAGCGCTACAAGCTGAACAACGGCACGAGCGGGCGCTATCACACAGGCTTCATCGCGCAGGAGGTAGAGGCGGCAATGCAGAAATGCGGGATCACGTCGCAGGAGTTCGCGGGCTGGGCGGCGGCCAAGCGCAAGGACGGCAGCGAAACGTATTTCCTGCGGTACAGCGAGTTTATCCCTGTCCTGTGGGCGAAGGTGCGCGAGCAGGAAGAACGGCTGAAACGATTGGAGGAATCAGCATGAATGAGAAGATCAAGCAGGAAGCGGCGCTGGCGATGAAGTTCATCAGCAGACTGAACGTCAGCGGCGACGCGGTGGACGTGGTGGCGGCGGTGCGCCAGTCACTTCGCAATATAGCGATGATCTGCGATGCAGCAGAAGAGCCGACGCAGGGCAACGCGCAGGACGAGCAGGCGGCAGAGCCGAAAAAGGCCGGTGAGGCCAAATGAAGCTGCCGGAGGTCCCGTATGCCGACGGCATCGGCAAGCGCGGGCAGCTGCAATTCTACGGTCTGGACCACAACCTGGGTGCAGGGGACGGCGGGCTGTGGGACATGCAAAACCTGACGAGCGACTATTATCCTGTGCTTTCGACGCGCGCAAAGCGCAAAATTTACAAGAATCTTGTAAAACCGGGCGGGCTTTTCGCGTGGGATGCGCTGGCGTGGGTGGAGGGCACGGCCTTCTACTACGGCGGCGTGAAAAAAGGCAACGTGACGGCGGGCGAGAAGCGATTTGCCGCCATCGGGGCCTACATCATCATCCTGCCGGACAAGGCGTATTACAACACGGTATCGGGCGAGTTCGGCAGCCTTGAGAGCACGTGGAGCGGCAATAGCCTGACGTTTACGAATGGGAAGCTCTTCGGAGAGGCGGCGGAGGCAAACACGATCCGCTGCGCGAATGTCAGGTGGGCGAACTACTTTAAGCCCGGTGACGCGGTGACGATTGCGGGCTGCACGAAGCACACGGAGAACAACAAAACGCCGGTGATCCGCGAGATCGACGGCGACAAGATGTATTTCTATGAAAACGTCTTCAAGCTGGACGGTGACAACGGCACGACAGAGTATACGGAGACGGGAAACTTGACGGTTCGGCGCACGGTGCCGGACTTAGAATACCTGTGCGAGAACGAAAACCGGCTGTGGGGCTGCGACGGGCGCACGATCTACGCGAGCAAGCTCGGCGATCCCTTCAACTGGAACGTGTTCGAGGGCCTTGAGACCGACAGCTACGCCGTGGACACGGGCAGCGCGGGCGACTTCACGGGGTGCGTGAGCTTCCTCGGCTATCCGGTGTTCTTCAAGGAGGACCACATCTACAAGGTGTACGGCAGCATCCCGTCCAACTTTGAGGTGATGGGCTCGGCCACGCTGGGCGTCGCCAAGGGCAGCGGCGGGAGCCTCGCCATCGCGGGCGAGCGGCTGCTGTACCTCTCCACCTCGGGCGTGATGATCTACTCAGGCGGCATCCCGCAAAGCCTGCATGACGCCTTCGGCATGACGAGGCTGCGGAACGGACGCGCGGGGAGCGATGGCCTCAAGTATTATCTGAGCGCGCAGGACGAGGCGGGGGACTGGAAGCTCTGCGTCTACGACACGCGCAAGGGCATGTGGCACATCGAGGACAAGACGCACGCGACGCACTTCTGCCGTTATCAGGGGAACACCTATTTCCTGACGGCGGAGGGCGAGATCACGCTGACGGGCAACATCCTCGACGCGCCGGAGGGCTGCACGGACGAGAAAGACTTCACGTGGTTCGCCGAGACGGGCGACTTCACGGAAAAGGGCTCGAGCCAAAGTACGAGCTACGACGGCGTGAAGAAGAGCATCGCCAAGCTGTGGGTGCGCATCGAGGTCGCGGCGGGGGCCGAAGCAAAGGTGCTGATGCAGTTTGATTCCGATGGGAAGTGGGTGCAGGCCGGGCAAACGCTGAAACCGGAACGAAAGCGCAGCTATTACCTGCCCATCGTGCCGCGGCGCGCGGACCACTACCGCATCCGCATCGAAGGCAAGGGCGAGTGCCGCGTCTATTCGATGGTCCGCGAATACTACGCGGGCAGCGAGCTCAAGAGCACGCGCGGCCCACAGTAAAATTCAAGCAGAGAGGAGAAGAAAATGGCGTATACATACGATGACTTTCAAAAGGCGGCGAGCGGCAGCAATGTGAATTTTTCGCAGTACGATCTCGACCTTGCGAAAAAGTACCCTGAGTTCGGCATGAGCGTGCTCAACCTCAAGAAGCAGTACGCGGGCGCGACGACGGCGGAGCAGCGCGCGCTCATCAACGCCAAGGCGAACCAGCTGCGCAGCAGCTACGGCAACTACACTGCCGGCGCGGATGGCAGCCAGTACGTGAGCGACGGCAAGTACGCCCAAGGCATCGACGACACGCTCGATAAGATCGGGTCGTTCGGCTCGTTCAGCTACAAGGACGCGCCGACCTACGAGAACCGCTACCAGCAGAAGCAGCAGGAGCTTTTGGACGCGGCGCTCAATCGCGATCCGTTCTCGTGGAGTAAGGAGACGGATCCGCAGTACGGCAGCTACAAAAAGACGTATCTGCGCGAGGGGGAGCGCGCGACGGCGAACGCGCTGGCGCAGGCGAGCGCCGCGAGCGGAGGGCGGCCGAGCTCGTTCGCCGTGAACGCGGCGACGCAGGCGGGCGACTACTACGCGACGAAGCTCTCCGACGTGATCCCGACGCTCTATCAGCAGGCATACGAGCGGTATCTCAAGGACTACCAGATGAAGCTCAGCGACCTTGAGGCCGTGAACAATCAGGAGCAGATGGACTACGCAAAGTATCTCGACCAGCTGGGGCAGTTCAACACGGATCGCAATTTCGAGTACAACAACTACCTCGGCGAGTACGGCCGCTTGCAGGACTACCTCGGCAATTTGCAGGGGCAGGACAACACGGAGTACAACCGCTATCTCGGCGTGCTGGACGCGATCAAGGAAAAGCAGCAGCAGGACCAGGAGCTCAGCCGGTCGCAGGTCGACGCGATGCTGCAAGTAGGCGTTTCGCCGAGCGCGGGGCTCATCGGCAAGAGCGGGTACGAGAGCGAATACGTCAAGGCGCTCGAGAACTACTACAAGCAGCAGGCGGCGCAGGCCGCGGCGAAGACGAGCGGCAGAAGCGGCGGAACCACGAGGCGGTCCGGCGGGACGAGAGGCGGAAATACGACCGACGACAACGAAAGCGGGCTCGACTATCAGGGCCTTTTCGAGGCGGCGAAAAAGAGCGGCAATCCCAAGAGCTGGCTCGCGCAGAAGGCAAACTATCAGAAGTTCGGCTTCACCTCGTCGAGTGGGCTGTATTCGGACTATGAGACGTGGCTGGAAAACGGCGGCGTGTCGAACAGCGGTAAGACGATGGCACAGGGGCCGTTCATTGCGCTGCTGTCTGGATTCAACACGTCGCTCAAGAACGGCGAGGGCGAGAGAATCCTTTCGACGCTCGACAAGACCTGGCCGATGATGACGAGCGAGCAGAAAGCAGAAATGCAGAAATTGCTCAAGCAGTATGGTTATTCCTACGAGGAGGGCTAAATGGGACGACTTGTTAAGACAACGCCTGCGGCACAGGAGCAGCAGGAAGAAAAGCGCACGGTGGTCGGCACCGGCGCGCACGGTCGGCTTGTAAAAACAGGGGATGTGCAGCGCACATCCCCTGCGGCGAATACGGCGAAGACGCCGACAGCGCAGAGCGTTTATCAAAAAGCGCTGGACGAAGCGATGATGAAACGCGCGGCGGCGGATCAGAAAAACAAAGAGCGCGGCCGCAAGAGCTACAATCGCACACACGCGCAGGAGGTGCGCGAGATCACCGGTGACAAGACAAAAAAGAGCATTACGCCGATCATCAAGAGCGCGGCGGCGGGCTATGCGGCGGACATGGTCGGTGCGGCGGACACGCTGCTGCGTGCGCCGAGCGGCCTGAACTACGCAGCGAGCCAGGAGCGCGGAGAGATCGAAGCCTCAAAAAACAACATCGCCGCCTATACCGAAAAGCTCAAGGCGGCGAAGACCGAGGAGGAGCGCCAGCAGTGGCAGACACTTATCGACCGCAACAAGCGCCTCATCGAGATCAACAGCAAGGCCGCGGGCGAGCGGGTGAAAAACTATCAGGACGCGACGAAGGGTGCACAGGAGATGCTGCAAGGCACCTATCAGAAGTTGCGCAAGACCGCATCCGACAACATGGAAAAGGCGAACGAAGGGCTCACGCCGGTCGGCAAGTACCTTAATAACGTCGGCGTAGCAGGCGCGCAGATGGTCGCCGACGCGGCGCTCGGCGGCGGCAGCGCGCTCGGCCCGATGTTCCTGCGCGTATTCGGCGGAAACTCGCAGGAGGCGGCGGAAGAGGCGGACAAGCCCGGCATGAGCGCGGCGGAACAGCTGGACGCACAGAACCGGGCGCTGCTGTACGGCACGGCGAGCGGCGCGGTAAGCATTGCGACGGAAAAGATCAGCAACGTCGCAGCGCCGTTCAAGAAGGCATTCGGCGGCGGCTTCCTCGACAAGGCAATCGACGGCGCGATCGCCAAGATGAACGGGAACGCGGCGGGGCGGCTCGCCCTGTCGTTCCTGTCCGAGGGTGGCGAGGAGGTCATCGAGGACCTTGTGCAGCCTGCCTTGCAGACGATTTACAACGGACAGAGCGCCGGACAGAATTACAGTGAGCTTGACGCGGCGGAGATCCTGAACGACTTCCTCGTCGGCGGTGCGCTCGGCCTGCTGGGCAGCGGCGTAGAGGGCGTCCAGCGAAGAAGCGCGCAAATCGAGACCGAGCGCGCCGCGGAGGAGACGAAAGAGGCCACGCCGTCGGCGGAAGCGATGACGCCGGAAGAGACCGCGCCGACGGCGCAGCGGCCGGCCGAGCAGCAGGCGCAGCAGAACACCACGCAAGAGCCTGCGCCAATCGTCGGGCAGCAGAACACCATGCCCGCACAGTCTGCGGTGATGCCTGAGAGCGCACAGGGCACGGGAGTGGGCAATTTGACGCCCACACAGCCGAACGCCGCACAGGGCGCAGCAGAGGGCAAAGCGGACGCCCTGGACGCGGGCAAGCGCGTCGCGCTCGACAAGTACACGACGCAAAAGAACGTGCAGCAGGTATCTCAGAAGATCAACGACGGCACGCTGGCCGTGGATGCAGAGCACAATATCTATCGCGTGAATGAGGATCAGCACATCGATCGGCGCGACAGCGCGAGCGTGGGCGAGCGGAGCGTGAACGCCTTCCAGTTCGACCACCCCGAGCTGCACAGCTATTACGCGGACGCGGCGGCGGTCTTGCAGGAAGAAATGAGCTTCGCCCAGAAGGGCGGCGAGCTCATCCGCCGGACAAGCCGCGAGGCGGGCGACGACGAATACATCCGCACCAAGCGCGGCGTGAGCGAGCGCATCGCGAGGCTGCTGGATGACGAGGGCGTGCGCTACGATGACATCGACCGCTCGCTCGACGCGATCATCCACAACCACGGGCAGGAAAACTTCGCGGCGGCGAAGCGCGTGGAGCTGCTGCTGGACGACATGCTGACAAACGGCTATACGGATATCCACGGGCAGCGCATCGCGCCGAACGAAGCATACATTGCAGCAAAGAAAGCCATCCCCGGCGCAGACATGAGCGAGCGGACGCACGAAGAGCTCCCGATCTATGACATGCCGGAGGGGCGGAACGGAGGAATTGACAATGCAGGACAAGAAACACGGAACGATGCCGCGGGGGCTGAGCTTGCCGACGCTGCCGAAAGAGGCACACCAGGCGCGGCCACCGCAGCGCGTGCACTATCTGATGGAGCTGCCGAACGGGGAGAGCGCCGGGGTAACGGAAGAGAATCTGAGCGCATTCCTCGAGAAGTACGGAACGTCGGCGGAGAAGACGGAAACGCGCTAGCGGTACAACAGCGGCTTGCGGCATCCGGTATCTCACAATTCATCAGCCCGCGGGAGGCCAATGTGCCGAACGGCGCAAGCGGCGATAACACCGTCACCATCTTTGACGAGGCGGACTGGGACCAGGAGCTTATCGGCGCGGCGGACTGGGCAAAGTCCAAGGGCGTGAAAAAAGTGACGGCGCTGCTGGGCGTCATCAAGGTTGAAAAGGACGGGAAAACCGGCAGAATTTTCGGCGCGTTCAACGCCGACACGGGCGAGATTTTCGTCAATGCCGGTTCAGTGCAGCGCAGCGTGAGCGAGACGATCGAGCATGAAACAGCGCATTATCTGGCCGAAGTGGCAAGGCGCGAGAACGTCAGGACGTTTATCCGCGACGTTCAGAGCCGGTACAGCAGCGAAGAGTGGGGCAAGGTGTACGATGCCTACTTTGACCGCTATGCAGCGCTGACGGGCGACTACGCGGGAATGAGCGAGAGCGATATCGAGCTCTATGTGTGGGAAGAGATCATGGGCGATGCCTATGCCGAGATCGACCAGTATGACGAAAAGGCGAGCCGCTTCAACCGAGAGGCCGAAAGTGCGCTGTCGCAGAGCGGACAGGAAAGTGAAAGCGCCTTACATGGCGGACGCACGCTGGGCGAGGTGGAACAAGGCCGCGAGACCGCGGCGGCGACGGAACGCAGAACGGGACCGCCTGAGAAGTTCAGCGTGCTTGAGGAGGTCGAAGGCGAAAACGGTACATACGGCAAGGGCGTCATGCTCGACACTAACCTCTTCGATGGAATCCGCCCGAGAGACTGGGGCAAGACGCTTGGCCGATACGTCTATAACAATATGGCAGGAATGGAGCTGACGGCATACGATGCAGCCGGAAAGCCAGAAACGATCTATCTTGCCCGCACAAACGACCGCGTGCAGAAAGACGGCGCGAAAAACAGCCGCAAGGTTATCGACAAGCTGGCGAGAAGCACGGGAGACAATATCCGCAGCCTTGCAGTCGTCCACCTGGATGAAGCGCTAACGACGTCCAGATATGAAAATTCCACCGATGAACATAATCATCAGTGGATGGATGAAAACGGATGGGAATACAGAAAGACATATCTGCAAGACCGATCCGGAAATATTTACGAGGCAACGCTGAACATTGCAGATGGACGGGACCGCAAGATCTTGTACGACATCAATAACATTCGGCTGGTCGATAAAGCAAAAAGCCCCGGCGAGCATACCGCTGCTGGCGATAGCCAGCGCTCCCGTTATCAGGAGCCGACGGCGGGTGATACTCAATCCGAGGCAAAAGCCGGAGAAATTACCGGCGGCGTCGTGCCCTCAGCCGTTACCGGAGGGGCTCGCTCAACATCACGCAATTTCTCCGAAAAGAGAATAGCAGATGAAAGCGAAAATGTCAAGTCGCCGACGCCGGGCGATGAGATCCACAGGCAGATCATGGGCGAAGAAAACGAGCCAAGCCAAATGCCGCCTGGCAACCGAGTATTAAAGTCCTCGGAGCTGCGAGCAAAGGCTAAGCTCGATGACAGCAGTGTATCAGACGGCGGCGGGAACGTCAAGCCGAAGACGCGGTTTTCGCTGGATGAGCCGGTCGAGGAGACGAAGACGCTCGTCGCCATGCACAACATGACCGAGGAGAAGCTGCGCCGCACGCTGGACATCGGCGCATGGCCCGCGCCCTCTATCGCCATCGTCAAGGCAAAGGACGGGCACACCAACTACGGTGAGTATTCTGCCGTCTTCCCGCGCGAGGCCATCGACCCGCAGAGAAGCAGCAAGAACAAGGTCTACGGAGGGGACGCCTGGACGCCGACGCGCAGCAACGCGCGCGTGGAATACGAGGTCGACCAGGGCAAGGCGAGAGCGCTCGAGTGCGAGATTGACAGACTGTCGAGCGAGTTTGCGGGCGGTGCGTTCCGAAACAGCAGCGTCATCGGCGCGGCGGGCGTGAACGAAGTGACCGAATTGAGCCTTGATGACATCGCCGAGCGCCTTGCGAAATACCCGGCCGTGCAGGCTGCATACTTGCAGAGCAAGGGCGAATCGCTCGAACCCGTCTACAAGGAAAAGAAGTTCGACAGCCTGGGCAACGACGTGCTGCGCCAGTATATCGACCGCATGGGCATGCAGGAAGTGGCACGGCTTTGCGTGGAGATGGAGACGGGCGGCAGGCTCGACGAAAGCGCACTGAACGCTGCGCGCGAGGTCATCGTGGACGACTGGGCAAAGCGGAACGCGCGGCTGCTTGAGCGGAGAGCGGAGAACCGGGACAAGCTCGTCGCCGTGCAGAAAAACAGGCTGGAAGACTGGCGCATTGAAAAATTTATCCGAAACGCCGAGGCGTATATCGAGCAGAACGGTACGAGCGGCGACGAGGTCGACAAAGAGGCTACGTCGGCGAAGATGTACAGCATGATCGCGGCGGGCGGAAGCTGGGGCGACGCAGAAAAGACCGTGCAGCAGTGGGTGAGACCGCGGCTGGACGGGATGCTCGGGAAGCCGGGTATCTACAACGGAAAAGACCCGTACACGGAAAACGGCAGAAAGCCGTTCAAGGAGACGCACTGGGACTATACGGCGGAAAATATTGTGCGCGCGATGAACAATGCGAGTGACCGCGGCGAGGGCATGTGGGGTCTGACCGGCGGGACGCTCACCGCAACGTCGGCACCGCAGTATGACAGCGTCGATGCGATCCACGCGGACGAAGAGAGACTGCGCGCAGAGAGCGACGACGTACATGAAAAGCGGCTGCGCGACCTCGACATCGAGATCGACCGCGTCGTGGACGATCTGCTGCGAAGCACAAAGGCACACAGCGACAGCGAGTACGAGGAGCGGCACATCCTGGAAGATGTGCTTGCGGAAGCTGCAAAGGGTGAGCATTCTCCGGCGGCGATCAAGCGGTCGTTTGCAAAGGACGGCTATGCCATCAAAGACGGGAATGCGAGGTCGATCATGCGGCTATTCGACATTGCCGCGAAGATCCCGGTCGGCTACTTCGAGGCCAAGCCGCAGCGCGTCGTCGGCTTTGATGAAGCGCTTGCTGTTGTCGCGCCGGATGATGCGCCGGGCGACCTCTTGAGCGAGATGCGCGATGCGGGCATGAACGTCGTGGAGTACCGCGCGGGAGACGACGCAGACCGCCTTGATAAGATCAACAGCATCAAGAACGTGCGTTTCTCGGCGGAGGATGAAGGCGGCGAGCCGACCGAACAGCAGGAACAATCCTATGAAAAGGCGGAGCGAGACGGTAAACGTGGAGATTATAGATCAATCCCTGCGGAGTGGAAGACAAAGCTCGAACGCGCACGGACGGCGGCAACGAACAACATCAAGCCATCCGGCTTCGACAGCTACGATGCCTATCTCGATGCGCTGGACAAGCAGCGCGCGGCGGATCGGGCTGAGCGGCTGCGCGTCAAGAGCCGTGACGAATTCAAGGGCACAAAAGCGCTCGACGAGTTGGGCGTGAAGATTGCGAACAGCGCAGGCATTTACCATAATGCAGAACAGCTTATCGCCAATGACAAGGCGGCAAAGAGCATCCAGAACGCAACGAAGCGCGCCGAGCAGCGCTTGGGCGCGACGCGGCAGGAAAAGACCATCGCGCGAGACATTGCAAACGGCGAGCGCTCGATGGCAGATATCCCTCGCAGCGTGAAAAAGTCGCGCGTGCTTGAGCTCGTGGACTATTACACGGCACAAAAGGCGACGAAGACGGGGCTTTTGCAGCAGCAGCGCATCGAGATCAATGACGCGCTGCGCGAGCAGGCGCGCGAGCTCATCGGAACAGAAGCGCCGGAGATCAACCGAAAGGGCCTGAGAAAGCTCTTCGACCCGAGTAAAGGCCTTGTGCTTTACCATCGCACGCCGCAGCGCATTATGCGTGCTCTCTTTGGCTGGAAGCAGGGCCAGCAGATCAACGAGGCTGTTTTCGAGCCGGTCTACGAGAACGAGCAGGAGCGCAAGCGCTTCATCAACCGCATGTTTGACGAGGTTCGAACCTTTGAAGGCGCGGACGGCAAGAAAAGCGCACTGAACAAGGACGAGAGCGCCTTTGCGCAGAGATTGAAAGAGGGACGAACCGTCGAGGAGCTGGTTGAAAAGTCCGGTGCGGCGGAAAGCATCAGAGCGGCGGCGGAAAACCTGAAAAATGGCGCAGAGATGAAAGACGCCGCGCGGGAATTCAGCCTCGACAAAGGTTCGCGCGATCTGGCGCGGCAGTATGCCGACTGGCTGCAAACGCAGGATGACTACGCGGCGGCAAAGAACGTCGACCGCATGAAGGTTGAGAACGCGATCGAGAAATACACAGAGATCTACGACAAACTCTATGCCGCGATCAACGACTTCCTTGTAGCGCACGGGTACGAGCCCATCGGCTTTATCAAGGGCTATGCGCCGCACTTCCAGACGAGTGAGGCAAACGGAAAGCTCGAGAGCGCACTCAAGGCGATCGGCGTCGACCTCGGCTCCGGCGTGGGCAAACTGCCGACGAGCATCGCAGGTCTGACGAAATCCTTCAAGCCGAACAAGCGGTACAATCCGTTCTTCCAGCACCGCAGAGGCAATGAGACGGACTACGATATCGTCAAGGGCTTCGAGACATACGTGGACTATGCGAGCGATGTGCTGTATCACACGGACGACATCATGCGCGTGCGTCAGATGGCAAACTACCTGAGGTCGACATTCGCACCGGAAGAGATGAAGGCGGACATCGACCAAATGGAGGCCATGCGTTACGCTCCAGCGGATGTGAAGGAAGAATACTTGCGCGATAAAAAGAAGATCACGGGCGATACCTTCCTGAGCTATGAGGACCTGACAAACCTGATGGAACAGTATACGGACGAGAAGTACCGCAGCATTGAGGACGCGACCGAATTCAGCGACCTTGTTTCATGGATGGATGATTACGCGAATAAGCTGGCAGGCAAGCAGCTTTTCGAGGACCGCGCAATGGAGCGCGAGGTCGGGCGCGAGGCGCTGAACGGCGCGAAGAAGCTCAACCGCATGTTCGCCCGCGCAAACGTGGCGGGGAACCTCTCGTCGGCACTGAACCAGACGGCGCAGCTGCCGATGATTGCAACCGAGCTCGGACAGAAGTACACATGGCGCGCTGTGGGCGACATCCTGAGAGGAAAGACGACCGGCATGAGCGCGTTTCGCGGGGAGAGCGACTTCCTGACGGAGAAGAGCGGCATTGACTATATCCAGAGTACCAAGGGTGAAAAAGCGATAGAAAAGCTATTCAGCCCACTGGAAAAGGTCGATACTCTCGTCAGCACAATCGCTGTGCGCGGCAAATACCGCATGGAGTTAGACGCCGGCAAGAACCCGAAAGAGGCGATGAAAGCGGCGGACCGCTGGGCGCGTGATATCATGGGCACGCGCTCGAAAGGCTCGGCGCCGCTGACGTTCCAGTCGAAAAACCTTATCGCACAAATGCTGAACATGTTCCAGGTCGAGGCAGCGAACACCATCGAGCACATCACGCAGGACCGGCTCGGCCCCGGCTTCAAGGAAATGGCCGCGAAAATCGGCAAGGATAAGGCCATTAAAAAGCTCGCAAGCGACGCCATTGCCTATATGCTGCTCGCATTCCTGCTCAACCGGTTGGACGAGGATGCCTACGGCGGAACGCCTGCGCCATTTGATATCCTCGGCATGGGGTTGAACGCTGTCGCGTCCGGCAATGGACTGACATCAAGCGACATGCTCAAGATGATCACCGACGATGTGACCGAAAACATCTTCGGCGAGCGCTGTCTCTTATACACATCTCCGAGCCCACGAGACTAGG